>JAEEGL014230728.1_pt1 | contig 10859 bp, 3 predicted proteins | sample 9134231 | NCBI WGS metagenome assembly JAEEGL01 (sample SAMN16246548, study PRJNA631951) | gut metagenome | biome: gut microbiome; feature: rumen; material: fiber-attached | host: Bos | place: Iran: Karaj | collected 2018-10
ACTCACTACTGCCGCCAGAGCCACTAAAGACTTTCTTGTTGAGCGACACCTCGCGCACACGGTTGATGGTGTAGTTGGTCTTGTCCTCCACCTCTACCACGCGGTCGCGTGCGCCCTTCATCACCATGCGGCTTCCGAAGACGCCACAGAAGTCGGCACGCTGGATGGTGTTCATGATGCGCCCAGCATAGCGCGACACCACACCGTTCTGAGACCAATAGGCTTCTTTGGGATTGCCATCTCCATCGATAATGTCAGTATTCCCTTCGAACAATACCAGCAGTTCGTCCTTGGGCAGGGAAGCGCCAGGAAGATACTTGTTTCCCTCATTGTCAGTACACTCCTGCTGGCACTTGTACTTGATTTCGTAATAATCTTGCTCACGGGGAGGGAGCAGCAAGAACTGGTCGTAGGTTATCTCATCCTTGATGTTGTAGTAGTCGGTGCCATAGTTGGTGATGTTCAGCTCGCGGTAGCCATCGACCATGGTCAGGTTTCCGTCGCCATATAGTCCACCAGTGTGGCCTGTGCCGATGGTGATGAGGTCGCGGTTATAGACATCATGGATGGTGGCCGTTGCATTGCCGAATACGGTTTTAGTGTTGGCATACAAGTCACTGCCGATGGTAGTGTTACCCCCGGCGAAGACAGCATTGTGGATGATGACACCACGCTCAGTATAATTATTGTCACTGTTCATGGAACCGGCATCCAAGTTGTCCCACTCACTTGGCCAGATACCACTTTCCTTGTCTTTCTTGCCCAACGTGTTCAGATAGGAAATGGGCACATAGTCGCCCACATTATAGGTCTTATTGTCATACGTGACACTCGTGTTCTTAACCTGCAACCAAGGCTCCACCAACACCTTGCAGTCCTCGGTGAGTTCGTCATTATTATAATAGTAGCCTTCCTTATCGTTGTCATATCTATTTCCAGACTTCTGTCCTGTTGCGCTGTACACCGAGCCTTCGTTTCCTCCTCCGAAGACGTTTCCGAAGCCCTGCTCCATGCCTTCGGCAGTGCCTATCTCTCCGCCGTGTATGTTGACCTCAGTCTGTCCGAAGACGTAGCCCTTGCACTTCATGTCGAGCTGGGCCACAACTTCGGGATCCATGTACATGGTGCCGTCGCCGCCCCAGCTGTCGTGGCCTCGGCCACCTCCGAAGACGTTGCGCAGCACATGGCCGTCGTACATGTTGACCTGGGTCTTGCCGCCCTTGAAGATGTAGGCGTCGCCGTTCGTGATGGCTTCGGTATAGGTGCCGCTCTTCATGGTTCCTCGACCGATGGGTCCGACCTCGCCGCCACCATAGACGCAGCCGCGGACGATACCGCCGTAGAGGTCTATCTGTGCGTTGTCAACATAGCTGTTCACCACATATCCGCCGCCAAACACATTGCCGGCCAATTCAATGGCATTCGGCTTCTGGTCGTCCAGCTCTGGCACATATTCATATTTGGGGCTGTCCTCAGTGCCTGTGTTCTTGTAGCGGTAGCCGATATAGCCGTTGTTGAGCGTCACCTTGGTGTCGCCATAGACAGAGCCACCCTCGCCGCCGCCGTATGCATTGCGCAGGATGGCAGGAACACCGTCGGTGAAGGTGGTGCCGGGACCTGCCTTACCGATGACCACATAGGACTTGGCCAGACGGTCGCCAGAGGAGCCGGTGGTAAGGTCGCCATCGTGGTAGCCCACATGTCCCTCATAGCCGCCGCCATAGACATTGCGTACCATACCGCCCTGAATGTAGGCATTGGCAGTGGCCTTGAACCCCTCCTCGTTGTTGCCGAAGTTGGTAGCTCCGAACAGATTGTCCAGAGCGCCTGTCTGGCCTGCGGCGTAGATGTCCTTGCTGACGATGCCGCCGAGCAGTGCGATATACGTTGTGCCATAGACATCGCCGCTGAGTGGGATGGAGGCATTGCCCAAGCCGCCGCCGTAGGCATAGCCATCTACGACGGCCCCCTCTTTGATGATGACGTTGGTGTTGTGCTTTGTTTGGCCATCCAGCTGGTTAGCTATCTGGTTGGCTATTTTCTGATCGCCCATCTGGACACTTAACTCCGGGCGTTCGCTGACGTGGCTCAGGTTTGTTTTGGAATTGCCGGCATAGTTATCCCAGTTTCCGTTTGGTTCGTAATAAGAGCCAATCGTCCAGGCTTCTTTCCATGCAGAGCCCCAATTATCGTAGCGTTCGTACCATTTGGGATCCTCTGCTAAAATATCTGGCGACGGTTCGTTCTTATAAAGGTTCATGTATGCCTGCACGCTTGCGGCGTTAAGCACATGGCCCTCTTCTGCGCCTCCGAATGCCTTATAGACACGTGCTCCGCTCTCAAGGTTCACCTCGGTATATTCCGACCAAGTGTTGACACCTCGTCCTGCTCCGAAGACGTTGGCAGTAAAGGTTTTTTCATCGCTCTGCCATACAGGCGACGAGATGTTCACGCAGGTGTAGAGCGTGCGTCGCTGGTTGTTGTTGCCGCCATAGATAGCTCCCGTCAAGCGTGCATTCTCGCTGGTGTTGTTGTAGTTCACGTTAGACTCGTACACGTCGCAGGGCGGTAGTATCTGTGTACCGTAAGCCCCGCCGAAGATGTTCTGCAGCCTGATGGTAGACTCAGCGGGCACGTTGACCATGGTACGGCGTGTGACGCCCTCGTTGTAGCTGCCGCCGTAAACATTGCTGATTTCTCCGTGGAGCAGGTCGATGACAGCCGTGGCCTTGTTGCCGAAGCCAGGGGCAAAAGTATCGTCTGGTCCAAAGATCATCCCCAGTCCGTTGTTACTGCCGGCGCCGAAGACCTCAGTGCCGGTGAAACTTTTATCGGTGTCCTCAATGTCGATGAGCACGTAGCTACAGTTCTGCGACTTGTCGCCTTCGCGGACGCCCGGACAGCCCTCGCCGGCACCGAACACCTTTTCGATAGTGTTTAAAGAGTTATAATCGGGACGGATGTTGACAAAGGCATTGTGTAGCAGGGGGATGTCGTAGCCGTCTTCTTTCTTGAATTCCGTATTGTAATCATAGTCGCCGAAGCAGCCTCCGAAGATGCTCTTCGTATGGCCCTTGCGATACTCCACGTAGCTGTTGGCCTTCAGCAAACTGGCATCGTGTACCATGGCATATGTTCCTTCACGCAGGCGACTGGTGAAGTCGGCCACGCCCTTAATCTCGCCTCCCAGGTCATTGCCGCCGTAGATATGGTCGCGCAGCCAAGGGAAGCCGTTCTCTCCGACGTATGTCTCTGTATGTCCGAGGATGTCGGCGTTGCAAGAGCCAGCAAAGAGGTTGAAGAGACGTCCGTTGTCCAGTCGGGCGATGGTATTGCCGATGATCGGCCCCTCGAAGCTACCGCCATAGATAAACTCCACATCGGCCATATCATCATCAGGGTTATTGGCCTCACGCGGTCTACCTTGGGAGGTGCCGCTCGTGCTGTTGTAGTTGAGGTTGACGTAGGTGCTATACTTATTGGGGGTACTGGGGTCTAAGCTGTATAACTTGCCGTTGAAGGCGTAGGTGCTCGGTGAGTTTGTTGAGGTTGAGGGTGTGTAGGTGCCGTCGGCAGCAGTCGTATTCCCAGTGGGTTTGCCTATGACGCCGCTTTCGCTGCCTCCGAATACCTGGAAGCAGTAGCCCTTGTTGATATTTACCGTGGCGCTGCCCCATATCTCTGTGTCCTTACCCTTGCCGCCTCCGAAGACGGTGAGCGCATCGCCGAGCACGTCCATGCCCTGCTCATCAAGGATAACGCCGGAGCGGCGCGCATTGATGTCGTACCCTTCAGGGCGATCGTACAGGATGTCGGGGTCACATTCGCCTTTTGGTATGGCCGTGTCGAACACACCATATTCGCCCTCGCGGTCGACGATGGTGCCGTTGATGTTGATGACCACATTGCCCTCCACATGACCACTCTCGCAGCAGCCGCCATAGACGTTGGCACCTAAAAGACGACGGTCGAGGTCAGCGACGGGGTCTTCATTGGGGGTATCAGATATAACGGGATTTATCTCTTTTCGTGTTTCTGCGCTGATGACATTCCACTCCAAATAGCGGGAAGCAGTGACACCGGGGGTCCCATCAGGAATATAAGTGACCTGACCTTTCGTCGGGTCTGTTACAACTTCATTGGTACTGGGATCTCTCAGCACTATCTCGTAGTCATTACCTCTTTCCACGGCCCACCGTTTCGGCTGAAGCTTCAGGTTCGAGAGGTTGAGCACAAGCTTGTTGCCATTTGCGTCGGGTTCGAGTAAGAGGCCGCCAGCGTATGCTGCATTATAACTGGACTGTTCCACATTGGCCTTGTTGCTGCCGCCTACCAACTTGTCGAAGATGATGACCTTCTGCGCGATGTCGATGGTGGTGCAGCCATGGAACTTCATGCTACCCACGTTGCCTCCGCAGTAAAAGGAACCGAAATAGCTGGTGTAGGGTGTGTAGGTTTTGGGGTCGCCATTAGTTTCAGAGTCGAATACCACCCTGGGACTGATGGTCATGGCGCAGCCGTCCATATATTGAGAGAACTGCTTGGTCTCTTTCAAATTTATTGTATTAATTTCTTCCAATTTTTGCAGCACTTCTTCTTTCACCATGTTCTCACCGTTGTTGCCTAGGAACACCTTGTCGGCATAGACGTGTGATCCGATTTTCAGCTCCACCTTGGGGTTCGGCTTGCTTGACTTCAACGTGGCACTGTTGCCGCCCACGAATACGCTTCCACCGATGATGGTGGGTTCGACAGCGCTTTTGCCCCACAGGCGGAGCGACACCTGCTCGGCATTGGGGCGGAAGAGGTTCAGGGCAGTGACCGATTGATCATCATCCAACACACCACCGATGCCTTCATTTTCCAACACTGTAGTAGGGTTGTAATAGAAGTCCTTATAGTCATCTATCTCGCTCAAATCCACTTTGTCGGTATAGGCATACGAGCCATTGCCGCCGCCGTAGACGTCGCCGAGGATGCTGGTGTAGATGCCCACGGCATTGCCTCCATAGACATGGCCGGAGATGTCGTTACCGCCATAGACATTGGTAACCTTTCCGCCGCGCACCAGGGTGCGGGCCGGCAGGCCTTCAGGGAAGCGATACGACTCGCCGCTTTTGTTCTTCAATGTAGTTGACAGCTGAATTTCCCAAGGCTCTGGCGACGTCCTGTCAGGATTCAGCGGGTGTATGTCGGCCTTTCGGCATCCACCATATACGTTGTTGATGACCAGCAAGTCCTTATATTTCTCGAAGGGGTCTATGTCTAAGAGCAGGCCCACGGGGTGGGTCATGTCGCCCTCGTTGCCGCCGCTGTAGAGATTGCGTATCTTGCCGCGCTGCAGGTTCCACGTTGGCTGGATGGCCATCTCCGCCTTGTTGTTGCCGCCGAAAAAACGGCCTATCTGGAAATCTGCGCTGGAGATGTGCTCCTGCGTCATGTTGATGCCCATGTCCTGCTTGATGCGCATGTCGGTCAGGAGTTCTTCGACATTTTCACCTTCCTCCGTAGCGGTTTGGTCTTCCAGCTGAGTGACTTTATTGACAAAGAGATGGGTCACCACCTCGCTGGGGTTATCGACGTGTATGACCGCTTTTTCCCTGACGGTGACGGCGTTGCCTCCGCCATAGGCAAAAGCCACGGTGCCGCCCTGCACGTCGAGGAATGTCTTGTCCAGATGTGGCATGTTGAAATTATAAGGTAGGGTGGCAACGGTTGAACCATCATCATCCTTGACATCCACATCGGCCTCCGAGAAGTCGCCTGTCGGCGTGTACGAGTAGTCGCCGTTACCACCGGCATAGACCTGGCCGATGAACACCTTCTCGTTGTCGTTGGAAACCGTGCCGTCCGATTTGGTCTTGCTGCTGATGTGCACGTAGCTGTTCCACGTGTCATCCACGCGGCGGTCCGCCTTCCAGAGATTGTCCAAACCGTTATCCGTGCTTTCTTTGAGATCTTCGTCAACCAGTTCCGAAGGCATTTCCTCGCCCACGGCCTTTGCCGTGCCTATAGTGCCGGCGATGTCGTTGCCGCCAAAGACATAGTTGATGACCATATATCCGGAGGCGTGCTCGCCATCAACGTTCACGTAGGTATTGCCGCCCACGTTGGCCATGCGGGCTCCGCCGAAGACCTTATTCAGGTTGCCGCTCCTCACGGTGACCGTCGCGCTGCCGCCCACGTAGCCCTCGTTGCCGCCGCCATACACATTGCCGCCGACCTTGATCTGGGCAAGGCTAAATGAAAAATGGAAAATGAAAAATGATAAAGCCAGCAGCAAACGCTTCTGCCGTCTGCCTGCCGTTATAGTATGTAATATATCTGTCATCAAAATCTTCAATTTTCAATTCTCATCGTCAATTGTCAATTCTCAATTGTCAATTGCCAAAACTCATCGTCGGGTTGTCCAGGTCGGGCTCCGAGAGTACGTACAGGTAGGTGGGCTGCACCTTGATTTTGAAGGAGTAGCAGTGGCCGCGCATCACTTTGAGGTCTTCGCCGCCAAACTTGTTATCCGTCAGGTCGATGGTGTTCTCGGCCTGACAGCCCTGACGGATGAGGTTGCCCTCAGGATGTTCAGAAGTGACATTCTTGTCATAGACGTCGTAGGTGCAGCGCAGCTTGAAGTAATAGTTGTCGCCGGGCACGAAACAGCCCATGTACTCTGTATAGTCAGCAGCCGTTTTGACTACTTTAAGCTCCGTCTCGCCGTCGAAGAGGGGGACGTATGGCACGTCTGCGCTCGATGCGACGGGTGTGAATATCACCTTGTCCACGATGGGCGACGAGCTGGTTTCGTTACTCTTCAAAGTGATGGTGGCGTTGTATTTTGCCTTGATGCCATTGCCGCTTTTGTCGGTGGCCGTCAGCTCCAGTCGGCGCAGCTTGATGGTGCGCAGGCTGGCGTAACCCTCATCGACGGAGAAGCGGAAGCGCAGGGAGGAATACAGGTGGTCGAAGAGCAGGAAGATGAAGTTGCTGCCCGGCTGTGCAGGATTGTCCTTGCTCGTGGCCTTGGTGGTGACGGCAAAATGGCCTGCCCGCAGACGTCCATCGTCATTGGCGTCATTGTCTATGGCCGTTCCATTCTGTGCCCCAATGATGACGCAGACATCGCTCGGAGTGACGGTGTTCAGCTCGTTGATGGTCAGCACGGCACCGTTGCTGTAGCTGTCGTTGCCATCGGCTTCGCTACCATTATAGCTGACAATGGTGGCCGAGCTGGCATCCTCTTTGGGTATGAAGCCATAGAGGTAGTAGGTTTTTCCCTCGAGGTCCATGTTCAGGTACCAGGATTGATCTGCCTCTTTATAGAAGAAGGTACCCTCCAGAGGTGTCTGGCCGTTCTGGGTGAAGAAGGCATCGACGGACTTGTTCACCAGGTCCTTCTGGTTATGGAACCTGCCGTTAAGCTGGTCGTAGGTGACGTAGGGCGTGGGGGGAGTCCACGTCTCGCCTGTACGGGTGAAGAAGCCCTCTGGTCCCGTCAGCCCTGCGCGGCTCATGTCGTCTGCCTCGTTCTCCTCAAACGTTGTGGAGCAGAGCCGTGCCTCAAGGGTGACACGCCCTCCACCCTCCGTCTCCCCGGAGTCATCAGAGCAGCCCCAGAGACCCAGCAATGCCATAAGGCCCGCCAGTCCAAGAGACCCCATCAGCCCCAGACGTCCCATTATCTTTCTCTCACGATATTCCATTTCTTCACTTTTTTCAATCTTTCAATTATTCACTCTTTCCCTCTACCAGTTATAGACCGTATGGTCTACCTCGAAGTCCGTAGGCCACGGGGTGAATGCCGACTGCACCACGTCGATGGACACGCCATAGTCAACATGCACTTTAAATATATAGGTGTAGAGATAGCCAATCTTCCAGTCCATAAACTCTGCAGGCACCACGGTGGTCTTCGGGTCACCGTTCACGCTCACCGTCAGCGTGTACGTGCCCTGATTCGTGGCAGGGAGGACGGTGTAGACTTTACTGAGCTGACTTTCGAGCGCATCGTAGTAAGGAGAAACGACGTGTTCTTCTCCATCCTTCGCTATTTCACCTTCCTCGTAGTAGTCCTGCGTGAACTCCGTGATGCCACCGGCTCCAGGAGTAATGGTATACGACTCCTTAACAGCAGTGCCTGTCAGCGGATAGCTGACGGTTATCTGTCCTGTTGTCTCAATGATGCCACCATCGGTAGGACGGAAACTCTTATCCGTCAGGGTGGTGACCGGTGCATCACTAGGATTCTCGAAGATGAACTTGAAGCGCACGTACGACAGGGGCTTCAGATACTCCAGCTGCACGGGCTGCCCGAATGGCTTGTCAGGATAGACCGCCGTATTACCAGTAGAGAACCACAGGTGGCTATAGTAGGGCGTTTCAGCGATTGTTTCATCTGTCGAGCCGTCTGCCGTTATCGTAATCTCGTATGCCTTATGGTCATCGTGGTCCACAGTGATCCCACTCGATCTTCCTGTCACTCCGAAGAAGCGATATGCCTTCGCGCTCCAGTCCCAGTACTTGATGGTCTGTTCATCGCCGGTGCTGGAACGCTGGTTCACATAGTCCCAGCCGTTCGTGTTCGTCGTTGAGGTGCCGGCACTGTTCTCCGTCCACTTGACGGTGTAGCCGGGGAATACCTGCTGCTCGTCACCGAAGCTGTTGCCTTCATCTTCGCTCATGTTCTTGTAGCCAAAGACGGTGAAAGTGTTGGACACTGAGCTGAGAGGGGACTCAGAGCGCGTCACTGATTGTTCGTCCTGCTGCATAGCCGAGAAGACGATGGGCGTAACCATCTCGGGTGGCAGCTCTTCGTTGCCTCCAGGCATGTCGCCGTCGTCCTTGCTACAGCTTATAGCCAAGGCCAACATCATCAACAGTGCTATATGTCTGAACTTTAAGTCCACTTCTTCAGTCTTCAATTATCAATTATCAATCTTCCATTCACTAAGTGTTCGTTCTTCAGTACTGAAAGCGATGCCCACCTTGTGCAGACGGCGGTCGTCGAGAGTATAGGGCAGGAGATAGCCTTTCTGGTCTATCTGCTCCAAGGCTTCCTGCGCCGGGCGGTCTATCTTCAGCTCCATGACGTAGAGGTCGGTGGCAGTAGAGAGCACCATGTCTATGCGTCCCTTGGCCGTGCGCACCTCCTGCTGCACGTAGCGGCCAAGCAGCGAGAACACTACGTAGAGCATCGTCTGGTAGTGGCCCTCGGAGTTGGCGTTCTCCGCATAGGGTATGGAGGCGAGGTAAGCCTTCAGCGTCTGGAGGGCGGCGTCCAGGTCATCCCTAACAATGGCTTCATAGACGTCAGCCACGATATTTTTCGCGTTAATGGTGTTTTGCTCTAAGTAGTAGGGTATGAGTGCGCCAATCATCCCTACTCTTACCTCGCGGTTGGGATACTTCAATGTGTACCGCTCCGTGTTGGGGTTATAGCCCTTGATGGTGAGGTATCCACTCTGGTAGAAGAAGGGCATTGCCGTCTGCATCTTTTCCGTGGGAGCATCGAACTCTCGTGCCTCGCACTCGCAGCCGTCGTCGAAAGCAGTAACGCGGGTTCCGAACACCTGTAGCATGTTCAGCAGCGAGGAGGGGGTGCCAGTGTCGAACCAGTAGTCCGTAAGTTCGCTCCAGCTCAGGGCCTGCAACAAGCTGTAGGGATTGTAGATGTCTTTCAGGTCGCGGGCGAAGTGATAGCCGTCATAGTTGCGCTTCAGACGCAGCAGGGCCTCTTCCACGCTGATGTTCAAGTCCTCTGCCAGATGCTCCACCCAAGGCAGCATCTGCGTCTGCAACTCCTCCTGGGTGATGCCGCAGATGGTAGAGTATCGAGGAAGCATGGTCACCTTGTCCAAGTTGTTCAGCTCACTGAAGATGCTCACCTGTGAGAACTTCGTGATGCCTGTGATGAACACGAAGCGCAGATAGGGGTCGCAGTCCTTCAGACAGCCGAAGAGCGAGCGCACGATGGAACGCATCTCCTTCAGCTTCTCCGGCTCATGAAGCGTGGCGAGCAGGGGCGCATCGTACTCGTCGATGATGACCACGGCCTTCTCGCCCGTCATGACGGGCAACTGCCTGATGAGGTTCTCAAAACGGGCACCAGGGGTGCTGCTAGTATTCTTCACCCCATATTGCGCTTCATACCATGATAGCTGGTTGTCTATCTTGTCATTGAACTCCTTTTCCGTCCCGGCCTTCATGCTGGCCAGGCTGATGAGCAGCACGGGGTGTTTCCTCCACTCTGTCTCCAGACGTTCCAAGGCCAAGCCCTCAAAGAGGTCGCGGCGACCCTCGAAGTAGCTCTTCAGCGTGGAGCATAGCAAACTCTTGCCGAAACGGCGAGGACGGCTCAGGAACACATACTTATGGTCTGTGGCTAGCTGGTGGACAAGTGCCGTCTTGTCGACATAGAGGTAGTTGCCTTCCCTGATCTCAGAGAAGGTTTGAATGCCTCGTGGCAATCGTTTCAGCTCGTTGGCCATATTATTAATATATGTACCCATTACTGTTCTTTTCCAGCACTCCGAGGCCCGGCCTCTCGCGTGCGCGTACATTTCTTCTTTGTAGCCCGCCGGGGAGTCGTGCTCGAACTTGTTCGCTTGCGTAGCGAAGGGGAGCAAGAACCTTGTCGAGCTTGGTGTTGTCTGTTCGAGTCTTCCTTGTCCGAGTGGATTTGTAATCCGCTCGCAGTGAGTATAAGCATCTGCGATGCGATAATTCTTTCGGATTACAAATCCTTATACTCCCGGCGGGCGGATTGCAAATCCGCCCGAACGGGGAGAGAGGTTAGTCGCCACTGGGAGCTGCAGCAACCTTGATGACCTTGTAGGTCTTAACCTGCTTGTAATATGTGCCCGAAC
>JAEEGL015487019.1_pt1 | contig 10859 bp, 6 predicted proteins | sample 9134231 | NCBI WGS metagenome assembly JAEEGL01 (sample SAMN16246548, study PRJNA631951) | gut metagenome | biome: gut microbiome; feature: rumen; material: fiber-attached | host: Bos | place: Iran: Karaj | collected 2018-10
ATTTTTTTTATATCAACTTTGAAATGATGTCTTTTATGACTTTGACTTCTTTTTAATTTTGGTGTGTCTGATATTATTTTACTTTTTAAATTTTTTTCATCTTTAAATATACTGTATGATAAATTTAAACTTCCTGGAATATTATTCTCTATATTAGTTGAAACATTTGATGTTTGTTTTGTTGCAATTTTAGTGTTTGTATTTACATTTGTGTTTGTTAAAGAAGATTTATTTTTATCCAAATGCATTTTAATAATTAAGAAAATTTTATTGAAATATAATTAATTATAGTCAAAGATAATAAAATGAAGATTATAAACAATTAAAAAATAATAAAATGAAGATTATAAACAATTTAAAAATAATATTTCAATATAAATATCAAATTATTACAATATTATATTATAAATGAAAAAAAAATAAAATCCTAACTTACATAAAAAAAATTACAATAAAAAAAAAAATAAAATAATCAAAAAAACTCTATAAAAATTTATAATTACCTTTTCCATTCTAAAAATATAATAACAACAGTAATATCATCAACTTTTTTCATATTTTTTTTCCATTTTTCACGAGCTAATTCTTCTAATTCTCTACAAGCAGCATAACTATTATTATCTCTTGAATGTTTTCTAACAACAACACCAACTTCTTCTTCAGTTAAATATTTCCATAAAGATAAAGTTCCAATAACACAAACTTTACCTCTATCTAATTTTAAATTAGATTCTACTATTTCTGGTTCTGCAATTATTCCTAATTCTTTTGCTTGTAAATCACCTAAACTTCTTGTAATATTTAATTTATTAAAATTTTTTAAATATGCTTTTTTTTTCTTTTCAAATTTATCTTTTTCTTGTATTTTTTCTAAATAATTCATATTTTTACCAAAAAAAATTTGATTATCATTTAATTTATTTATATTACTATTATTATATTCATTATTATTTATATTTAGAAATGAATTATTATTTGAATTATTGTCTTCATTTGAATTATTATTTAATGAGTTTTTTCTTTCTAAAAGTCTTTGTGCTTCACTTGGTCTTTCTGGAATATGTGCATATGATAATTTAACAAAATGTGAATTTGAATATAGAACACATTTACAATCTCCACAATTTGCACAATATAAATTATTATTTAAATTATTTGGATATAAAACTAAACAACATGTTACTCCGCTAAAATCAACATCTATATTTAATATATCTTTATTTTTTATTAAATAATTTTGACAATTTATAAATGCTTCTGTTAAAATTGAATAATAATTATCTCGACTTAAACAGACTTTAATTAAATTACTATTTTCAAAGTAATCTATAAAAAAATCTTTTACTATTCTTGATATTTGTAATGCATTATTGCCATGTCCATCAAATACACCAAATAAAGATATTGAACCTAATTTTTTTGAGATAAAATTTACTTTTGAAAAACAACTATCTTGTTTTTTTTTTTTAAATACTTTTTTTTTCTTTGTAAATAAAAAAGCATTAAAATCTCCTTTTATATTTCTATCATGAGGATTTAATAATTTAAAGGAATTTTTAAATATTTTATGTGAATTATCATATTTTTCTCTTTTATATCCTCGATTTCTACTATAGTCACTTGCTCCTTTTACTATGTAATTTGAATCTCTTGAAGAATAATCTAAATTTGGTAATTTTAAATCATTTAATATATTTTGGGATATTATATTTTGACTTTTACTTTTATATAATCTTGTTGTATTTAATAAAGGAATTGTTTCATTTAATTTAATTTTTGATGTTATATTTAGTATTATTGGATTTTTTTTATTTACTTTTATTTTTTGAATTGGATGTTTTGAAGATGAAGATGATGATTTTGAACTATCTAATATTGATTTGGAAAAATTTAATAATATTTTTCTTATATCTTTATTTTGGATTAATTTTAAATTTTTTTTTTTTAAAAATTCATTTATTTGAAATGATGAATTTTCTGATTTTTTTTCCTCATTTAAAGGATGATATTTTAATACTTTTGTTCTTTCTCTTGTTGTTAAAATCCCTGAATCTAAATAAGAATGGCTTTTATTTAATCCAATAAAAGGAAATTTATTTAATTTCATTTTTATAATTATAAAAAAAAATAAAAATAAATTAAATTAAATTTTCAAATATAATAATTTATTTTTAATTTCAATTTATATTACTTTCAAGTTCATTACTAAATTCTATATTAATTAAATTAATATTATTTTTTTTATTTGTATTTTGATTTATTAATTTAAACTTTGCTTTATTATTGCCTTTTTCTTTTTCAGTTTTTTTATTTAATTCAAATTTTGGTAAAAGATTAACTTTAATTAAGGATATTTTGGGTAATCTATTAGGTATTAAACAATTAAGTTGTGTATAAAATGCCTTTTTATTTGGAGAAATTTTTCCTATATTTAAAGAATTACTAAAATGATTTTTATCATTATTATATGAATCTAAATTTCTAACATGTATTGTAAATTTTTGACTTTTAGTATTTTTTCTTAATCTAATATGATTATTATTATTATCAGTTAAATTATTTTCCATTTCTTTTATTGAATTATTAGTATTCAAATGATTATTATTATCAATAATATTATTTTCAGTATATAATTGATTTATTATTATATTTTGACTTTCATTTTCACCATTTATTTTATTTTCTAAATTTCTTCTTTTATTTTTTAATTTTTCAAAATAAGACTTTTCTTCTTTTTTTAATTGTTTTTCTAATTTTTGTGATTTAGTAAAATAATAATCTCTTTTTGGAACTTGTTTAATTTTCATGATTTCTTCGCTTATTGTATTAGTTTGATCTAAATTATCTAAATAACTTACAATTTTTTTATTATTTATTTGATTAAAAATATTTGAATTTTCAGAATTAAGTTCTTTAATTGAATTTTTTTTTAAAACATATTTATTATATTTTATATCTTTATCAAAAAAAGGATAAGGCATAAATTTAACCCAATGACTTCCTGATTCAAATCCTGCTTTTTCATTTTGTTGATTTATATTTAATAATTGATATCTACTTTTTAAAGCAACTGAATTAAAATATCTTTCATTATTTAAATCTTTGATTGGATCAGTTATCATTTTTATCTTAATATAATAATTAAAAAAATTATATTTTCAAACTTTTTTAATTTAAATTTATATACTATTAAAAAATGGATGGTATAAAAAAATTTGAAATGTCAAAAGAAATTAAAGAATCTTTATGGTATATTTGGGATTTAATTAATAGTATTGATAAAATGAAAATAATATTTAAAAAAGTATTTGAAGAAGAAATAGAATTAAAATTTGAAAGTATTTATACTAAAAATGAATTAAAAAAAATATCCTGGTTAATTCCATCATTTTCATTAATATTGAAATTTTTTTTAATACCAAATACTTTAGAAAATACAAAGTTATTAACAATAAAAATATTAGAAAAAAAACCAAATGATAAAAATTATAATTATGAAAAAATATGTAATCAAATATTTCATGAAATAAATTCAGATTTATTAACAAAAACTCCTCATTTAAAAACATATGAATCAATAATTATAAATGTAAATATAGAAAGAGTTTGGTCATATATGATAAATTGGGAATGTTTATATACAATGGAAGGAGTTTATAGTCCAATTCAATTTAAAGGAGATCCAAAAAAAGTTGGTTCTGAAATATATTTTTTATATAATAATAATTCTAAAAATGTTGGAAAAATTAATGAAATATATGAAAGTAATGATGAAAAAATATTAAAATTTTGTTTGACTGGAGATGAAAGTGAAACTGAAGACTTTATTGTTATTGTTAAAGCTATTTCTGATAAACAGACTTTTATGTCTGTTGAAAATGATGTTAATTTTAGTATGCAAATTGAAAATCAAGATATGTTAGGGAAAAATAAACCTACATTTTTAAAAGCTATTAAAATTTATCTTGAACAAGGTAATTAATTATGAATGATATATTTATAATATATAATATATGGAGTAAATATTTATTATCATAATTACTAACATAGAATATATATTGATTAAGAAATTTTTAATTAATAGAAAAAAAAATTAAAAAAAAATAATTTATGAGTCAAATTTCTTTTTTTTTTAGGATTAATTGTATTTATTCTAAAAATACTATCATTTTACCCTTAATAATCCTTTAAGATTTATAATTTATTTGATATGTTATAACTTTTTACTAAAATTAATATATTGTTCCCATAATATATATAGATATTTATTTTAATATATAAATAAATTATAAAGATAATAAATATGCTATCAATAATGATATATTATTGAATCAATTAATGGATTTTTAATATTTATAATTTTTAAAAGATAAAAATAAAAAATCATAAAACATAACAATTTGATTACGAAATATATACAACTTTTGTTCATAATATCATCAAAATTTTATATTACAAAGTTATAAAATGATATAATAAAATAAAATAATTCATAATAAAATACTGTTCAAATAATTGCAACATTTTTTTAAATTGAATTAGAAGATATAAAATATATATATATCTTCAAAATAAAAAAATGAAACTGGAAGATTTTATTTAGAAACTTTAATAAATCTTCCATGACATCTTGGTTTTTGAGAAGCAACTTTTGACCTTCCTGAATATTTAGATGAAATAGGAACTTTTCCTTGTCTTATAATTTGTTTAACCTTATATTTTATAATTTTCATAGCTCTTACTTTCCAATGATATTTACCAATTTTTTTCTTTTCATAAAAGTCTTTAAAAGGTTCTAATAAATCTTCACTCTTATCATCTGTTGATAAATATTCTGAATTTAAAGAAGACGAATTTTCAGTTTTATATAAATTTTTATTTTGTTTTATTTTATTAAATTCTTTTATTAATAATTCACATTGTTCTAAAGCGGAATTAATTGCATCAAAAGTTAATATTAAATAATATGATAATAAACCTATTTGATATTTACATTCTAATAATGAATTTGATAATAATTTTGCATTTTTTTCATTTGGATTGTTCATTTGATTCACCAACATTTTTATATTATATTAGATTAATTGAATCAATGGGTTATTTAATGATAAAAAAATGTATGGTTAAAAATTTGTGTTTATATTCACATTAATTTAAGGAAAAATGAAAATTTTTTTTTATGTTTTTTTGATTCAATTTATAAATAAGAATTATATATTTTCCAAGAAAACTCATTCATTTTTTATTTTCATAAGATTGTGAGTTTGAAGAAAATTTTATTATATTTATTTTATTTTATTTTTATATTAAATTTATTCATATTTTCATAGGCCAAAAAAATGAAAATATAATTATTGTGGTTAAGAATAAGGTTTTATGTGGTTAAAATTAATAAAAACTTTTTTTATGTTTTGTTTTATTATTTTTTTTGAATCTTTTTTTTTCTCAAAAAAATTTTTCAAAAACGACTTTATTATGTTAAAAATAAAAGAAGATAAATAACTTAATTAATTAATTCATTTCCTTCACATTAAAAAATAAATAAAAAAAAAATAAATATAAAAATATATAAAATAAAAAATAAAAAAAATTAAATAATTAAAATAAATTAAAAAATAATAATTATTCTCTCATAAAAAAGTAAATGAAAAAATCAATAACATATTCAACAATAATCCTAATACTCCAAATAATAATAACAATACAAAAATCAGACCCCTCAACATTTAGTAACTACTACCAAGTAAAACATTATCATTTAGATGGAAATTTCTACATAGACTTCAATACAGAGACAATAACAGGAAAAATAAAATTATACTTCACATCACTTAAAGATGGTGAATTAATAATATTAGATATGAAAAACTTAATAATAAATTCAATAATAGATCCAGACACAGGTGAAAATTTAAAATACGAAGAAGACAATTATTTCTCATTACCATCATTAGGAACACCATTAAAAATATATAAAGAATATTCAAAAAATTCAAATTTTTCAATATTAATAAAATATAAAACTAAAAAAGAAGGAAACGCAATTGGTTGGTTAAAAAAAGAAATGACAATAGGTAAAAAATACCCATATATGTATACACAATGTGAATCAATTTTCTGTAGAGAAATGTTACCAATTCAAGATACTCCAGAAGTTAAATTAACACTTAAATTAGGAATAACAATAGAAAAACCATTAAGAGCCCTTTATGCAGGAATTTACAAAAGTAAAATTGATAATGGTGATACAATTACTTATTTTTATGAACAAAATATACCAATTCCTTCATATTTAATTGCAATTGCAGGTGGTAATATTGGAGAAAGAGACTTATCATCACGTGTTAAAATATTTTCAGAAGAAGAAAATATTGATAAAGCAAAAATAGAATTTGAAGAAATAGAAAAATTTATTCAAATTGCAGAAAGTTATACATTTGATTATCAATGGGGTGTATATAATTTATTAATATTACCACCTTCATTTCCTTTTGGAGGTATGGAAAATCCACAATTAACTTTTGTAACTCCTTCAATTATTGCTGGGGATAAGTCATTAGTTGATGTAGTTGCTCATGAAATTTCACATTCTTGGAGTGGAAATTTAGTAACTAATAATAATTGGGAAGATTTTTGGTTAAATGAAGGTTTTACTATGTTTTTAGAAAGAAAAATTATTAGTCAAACTAGAGATTTAGATTTAGCTAAATTAGATATGATGATTGGATATGAATTACTTCTTGATGATATTGATAAATTTGGAGAAAGTAAAAGTTTTACTGCTATTGTTCCTAATTTACTTGGGAGACATCCTGATGATGCTTTTTCTAAAATTCCTTATGAGAAAGGATTTAATTTTTTATATTATATTGAAAAAATTATTAATGATAATGCTAAGGAAGATTTATTTAAATTTATTTTAAGAAGGTATTTTAAAAAATTTCGTTTTATGTCTGTTTCTAGTAATGATTTTAAGGAACATTTATTTAAGGAAATTTTAGATTATTTTAAAGAAGATAAAGGAAAAAAAATTATTGATGAGATTAAATGGGATGAATGGTTATATAAACCTGGTATTCCTATAATTAAAAATGATTTTAGTAATAAATATTCTGTTGAAGTTGAAAAAAATGTTCTTTTATTTTTTGAAGAGAAATTAGATGATAATTTTATTCCAATATTTAAAAATTGGTATTCTAATGTTAAAGTTTATTTTTTAACTAATATTTTAAGTGATAATAGAGTTTCTTATTTAAGTGATTATAATTTTGATTTTTTATCTAATAAATTAAATTTAACTAAAGGATATAATGCTGAAATTACTTATAGATTCTTTTTAATAATGTTAATTAGTTATAGAGAAGATTATATTGATGAATTAATTGAATTTTTAGGACTTTATGGAAGAGCTAGTTATATAAGACCTTTATATTATCAGTTTTATATTATTGATAAATCTAAAGCTGTTGAAACTTTTAATAAATATAAAAGTTTTTATCACCCTATTGCAATTTCATATATTATAAATGATTGGAAAAAATTAAATGATTAGTTATATATATTTAAATTTTATATTCATTAAACATTAATTATTTTTTATTTCATTCTTTATTGAATAATTTATAATTATATAAATTTTTTTTAATTATATAAGGAGTTTATTGTAGTGAAATAAAATATAAAAATATAAGAATTGATGAAAATTTCATAATAGGATTATTATGATTTATATCAAATGTATTTTCTTAATTTTCACAACAAAAATAATTATACTAATGCAACATTTATATCTATTCCCTATAATTGGTTATTTTTCTTTGATATTTTTGAATTAATCAATTATCAATTATTCTATCTGAACTTATTTTTTTTATTACTTAATTTTTTTCCCAATCATTTATTATTTTTTCTTCTTTTTTTAAATGTTCTTTTGATTTTTCATAATATTCATTAAATTTATCATTTAATTGTTTTATATATTGATTTAAAGGTATTTTTGGTTTTTTTTCTTCATTTATTTCTAATATTTTATTTCCATCAATTTGGAAATAATTTTCTTTTATATTTTTTCGTTTGACATTTCATTTTTAATTATATTTCTATTTTCATTGTTTAATTCTTTATTTTCATTTTTGATATATTTATTTTCATTTGTTGTTACTTTCTTTTTTAATTCATTTATTTTTATATCTTTTTCTGTAATTAACTGTATATTTTTTTGATTTTTTATTATTAAATTCTCATTTAATTTTTTATATTCATTTTGAAGAAGAATAATTTGTTTTTCTAATTCATTTAAATATTTTTTTCCCTCTTTTTGTTCTTTGTTATTTAATTCAATAATTTTTTCTTTTTCCTTAATTAAAATATCAATTTCGTTATTAATTGTATTATCATAATTTTCTATTTCATTTATATTTTGTTGATAAATACTACTTTCTTGACTTATTTCAATTATTATTTCATTTATATTTTCATGTTTGAATTGTTGAAAATCATTTTCATTTATTATAAAATGTGTTTTATAATCTTTTATATATTTTAATAAAAATTCAGATACATCTAAAGGAGAAAATAAAAACTGTTTTTCAATTGATTTTCTTAATGATTTTAAATTATTTGGCATATCAATTTTTACTTTTTCTTCAAAGAAATTTAAGAACATCTTTTGCATTTTTATTTTAAAAATTTTTTTTTCTGATATTCTTTATATATATTTTTTAAATTTGATATACAAGAAAAAATTTCAAATCTTAAGGATTTTTTTTTGAAAAAAAACAATTATAAAACATATAAATAAAAGCTAAGTTTTTAATACTTAACAAGATAAAATTTCAGATTATTATTGATAATAAGTAAATTTAAAATTTTTAACAAAATATAATAGAAATAAAATTATAATCAATAGAATTTATTGATATAATTTCCCTTTATAATTAAAAAAAATTAAATTATCATATTTATAATATAATTTTATATAAATAAAATCTATATCTATAATCAGTTTATAAATTTAACTTTCTACAATTTTGTTAAATTTATGATCAGCTGAACAAAAATTGCATCTAAATAAAGAACTCTTTTCAATATTATCTATACACTTTTTACAAAAATGATGTATTATTTTATTATTTATAGTGAAATCATTATTAATAATTTCACATTTAATTATATCATTGCATTTTTGAAAACAAATATAACATTTATCCCTATTATTTTGTAAATAAAAATTTAATAACTCATTACAATTAATTTGATAATTATTTAAACTTTTTACAAAATTATGAACTTCCCAAGGTTCATATACTTCTCCACAGAAACATGTCAGATGCTCCTTAAATACCATTGAAGATAATACAAATTGATAAAAATCTTTTATGCATTTATTTGAACAAAGATTACATCCACATGGGAGAATTAATTTAGATTTATTTTTTGAATTTATTTGCCTATGACAAAATATACATAATGAATTTTTTATACTTCTTACTATTCCTTCAAATGTAAAATTTTCATATTTTTGATCTACTTCATATATTGCATCTTTTATATGAATTTCAATTAAATTTCCTAGTATTATATTACAATCTAAAAAATTTTTTATTATTTCATGATTTCTAGATAAAAAAAATCTTTTTTGTTTTTGAATGAAATAAAGAAGTAAATTTCTAATATAAAATTTTATTTCTTTTATCATACATTTAACACAAATAAAAATTTCTTTTTTACCTAATTGTTTAAATCTTGCTAATAAATGTTTATCAGGTGATTTACAAATATAACAAAAAAGAGTACTTTTAGAACTAACATAATCCAAAAATAAAAACTGACGATGTTTTTTAACATAATTATAATTATAAATCAAATCATAATGAGTTTGTTTATATAAAATAATAATTTTATTTTCTTTTAAATTAAAATTACCAGCATCTAATAAAATTTTTCTACAATTAGGAGTATTTATATCATTAATATTATGAGAATATAAAATTTCAATATTATATCCTAAAATAAAAGGAGTAACATACATAACAATTCTTTCTGCTAATTGATGAAATTTCAAAAGATAATTTTCTAAAAAAGAATCATAATCATATTTTCCATTTACCTTTTTATATTCAGAAGGAAGTAAATTTCCAAGAAAAATAGGAAAATCTTCAGATAAAGTTTTTTCTCTATTATTATCTATATAATTATAAATTAATATTCTATAATAAGCAATTAATCCTTTATCAAAGTCTCCAATATTATTAAACATTTTAATAAGAACTGAATATGATTTTATTGTAGGATCTCTACTTTTAGATGTCATTGAAAAATATATTATAATTAAACATTTAAATGTTTCATGTAAATCAATTTTATTTTCTTTGGCCATTGTAATTAATAATGGATTATTTAATTTTAATTTAAAATCAACTATAAAGTTTTTTAGAAATGAAATATTTTTAGAAAAAATTATATTTTCAAAAAAAGCAAAAAGAATTGTTCTATAAAATGAATTTCCATCACCTCTTATTTTTCTCCACATTAAATATTCCATTTTTTTATTTTTATTTGTTTCATCTGATAAAAAATTTCTAATAGGATTAATTGTATTAAATCTTATTTCATTTTCATTTTCATAATCAAGAAGATTTAATCTTTCTATTTTTTTTTTTAAACTATAAATTTCTTCTTCTGTAAAATTTAATAAAACATGTTTAATAAATAATTGTCCTGTTTTTGTGTTTTCTTCAGGTAAAAAAACCCAATTATATTTTTTTAAAAATTCATTTGCTAAACAAAGACTTTCTATTGTTTTACTTACACTGTATTTATCTGCATCTAATTGAGTTAATAAATTAAAAATATCATTA
>JAEEGL017052329.1_pt1 | contig 10859 bp, 9 predicted proteins | sample 9134231 | NCBI WGS metagenome assembly JAEEGL01 (sample SAMN16246548, study PRJNA631951) | gut metagenome | biome: gut microbiome; feature: rumen; material: fiber-attached | host: Bos | place: Iran: Karaj | collected 2018-10
AGTACTGCGTGCAACAAAGTAAACCGTAAACGTGTAGACTCTAACTACCTTGAAAATATGCTAAAACAATAATGTCTAGTTGGGATGATGCTGGAAGAGGTTCTGCAACAATTCGCTGACCTGCTTCTTACCCAGTCGTTTTCCACCTTTCTTTTTTCCCATAGACGTCATTTATTGGTTTCTATGGGGCAAAGATACAAAAAAAATAGATAAGTAGATAGCGAAAAGTAAAAAATTTAATAGCGACGCTTCGGATTCTTGGGGAACCAGCCTTTTTCTACGCGTTTCTTCTGTTGGAAAAGTTCACCGATCCCCCACAGTGCAGAAGCACCAAACACGCCTACAACAGAAGAGATAATGGTATTCTCTATGAACAGGGCTGTCACTAAAGATGCCAGTCCAATCAACAGATAGATAATCCAAGGGCGTGTTCCCCAATAGTATTCCGTCTTGATGACTATCGGGTGCCAGATGCCTATGGTCAGAAATGTGCTGATTGCGATGATAATGCCTGTAAAATACATTTTTTTCGTCTATTTTCGTTTCTTTTGGTGCACAAAGGTAGTAATAATCCAACAGATTACATCAATAAATGCAGTTGTTTTAAGTGATTTTAGGTAAAAATACATATAAATGGGGATTGCAGGAACCCAAAAATCGCCGTAACTTTGCACCCAAAACAGGAAAACTAGACATACATGATACAAAAAAGTATTGTAGAAAAATATAATGTACCCGTACCTCGATATACGAGTTACCCACCAGCCAATTTCTTCAGAGATCTCTCTGAGGAAGACTACCGTACTGCCGTTTTAGCCTCAAATACGGCCACGGACCGACATCTGTCATTCTATCTGCATATACCCTTCTGTCGCCACCTGTGCCACTACTGTGCATGCAACTCTTATGCCATGCAGTCTGCAACGGTGGTAGAGGCATACGTCAAGGCGCTGCATCAGGAGATTGACCTGCTGTTGCCACTGCTCAACCGCGAGAGACAGATCTCACAGATCCATTATGGGGGCGGTAGTCCGACAACACTCCAGCCCGCCATCATTCAGTCGATCAACCAACATATCTTAGACAGCTTTCCAAAGATTGAGCAACCAGAGGTCGCCATTGAGTGCCACCCTGGCTACCTCTCTCTTGAAGATTGGAAAGGTCTAGTTCGAGCAGGCTTCTCAAGGTTCAGTATCGGGATCCAGGACTTCAATGAGGTAGTGCTCAAAACCGTGAACCGCCGTCCGTCCCAAGAACGGTTGGAAGACATTTTCGCCGTACTGCGTGACGGGGAGGCCAATATCAACCTTGACTTCCTATATGGTCTGCCCCACCAGACAGCAAACAGTTTCTGTCAGTCGATAGACAAGGCTATCGCTCTCATGCCCGACCGCATAGTGATGTTCAGTTACGCCCACGTGCCCTGGTTGAAAAAACAACAGCTGATTCTGGAGAAAGCCGGCCTGCCCTCAAACGAGGAGAAGAAACGGATGTTCGACGAAGCAGCCCAGTTGCTCTTGAATGCTGGTTACGTTCGCGTGGGCATGGATCATTTTGTAAGACCAGACGACGAGCTATATACGGCACTGCAGAACGGACAACTGCATCGTAACTTTCAGGGGTACTGCACCCGAAGAACCACTGGACAAGTCTATGCACTGGGGGTGACAGGTATCAGCCAGTTGGAGACAGCTTATGCCCAGAACACCAAGGATATCCCAGCGTATATAGAGACGGTAGGCAACGGCCATCTTCCTATCAAGAAAGGTTATACCTTGAGTCGAGAGGAGCAGCTGGTGCGCGAGGTCATCGACACCCTGATGTGCAACTATCAGGTGACACTGACCGACCAACAACGGGCAGTCGTGAACATCGACGCAGCCCGACTGCAGGAGATGCAAGACGACGGTATTATCACTGTCAGCAGCAATACGATCCGCATGGTACACCAGAGTTCACCTTTCGTGCGCAATGTGGCAGCCCTACTCGACCCATTGATGCAGCATACTTCGAAATCATTTTCAAAACCAATATAAAGATGAAAACAGACATTGTGGTCATTGGAGCCGGATTAACGGGTCTGACTACCGCCTACCAACTCGCCCGCAAGGGACGCCAAGTGATGGTGGTGGAACGGATGGACGTGCCCGGCGGACAGATTCAGACACATACAGAAGGGGACTTCGTGTTCGAAAGCGGCCCCAACACAGGAACCATATCATATCCAGAAGTGGCCGAGCTGATGGCCGACCTTGAGAAAACATCTCATGGCAAGTGCCGGCTGGAGACTGCTCCCGATACCTCGAAGCGCAGACTGATCTGGAAGGGCAACCGTTTCCACGAACTGCCATCAGGACCTGTGAGTGCCATCACCACCCCCTTGTTTACCTTCAGCGACAAACTGCGTATTCTTGGAGAACCGTGGCGCAAGAAAGGTGACGATCCCAATGAGTCGGTAGGTTCACTGGCTCGTCGCCGTTTGGGACGGTCATTTGTCGATTACGCTGTCAACCCTTTTCTATCGGGTGTCTATGCGGGTAATCCCGACAAGCTGGTGACCCGTTATGCCCTGCCAAAGCTCTATAACCTTGAACAGAACTATGGCAGTTTTATACGCGGTGCCATCGCCAAGGCTAAAGAGCCCAAGACCGACCGCGACCGATTAGCCACGAAGAAAGTGTTCTCTGCTGTTGGCGGCCTCAGTCAGATCACCCATGCCATGGCCGACTGCCTAGGTAGCGAGCGACTGGTATTAGGAGCGCAACAGGTCCATACGATTCCCACGGATAACGGTTGGCAGGTCTCTTATTTCAATAAGAATGGTGAAGACAGACAGATAGACTGTCATCAGGTGGTGACCACTTGTGGTGCTTACGCTCTTCCAAAGGTTCTGCCATTCATCGACGACGAAACCATGCGACAGGTGAACAACCTGAAATATGCTCCCGTCGTAGAGGTGAGCGTTGGTGTAAAGGACACGCTGGGTGGCGACTATCAAGCGTTCGGTGGCTTGGTACCTGGATGCGAGAACAAACAGGTATTAGGCATTCTCTTCCCATCGGCATGTTTCACTGGACGTGCACCCGAAGGTGGAGCCTTGTTCACCTATTTCATCGGAGGTGTCAACCATGCGGAACTAGTGGACAAGACAGACGATGAACTGACAGCCCTCGTTGAGGAATACTTCCACACGATGCTGAAATTCCCTGTTCACGTCAAGCCCGACCTCATCCGCATCTTCCGTCACCGCCATGCCATACCTCAGTATGAGCTGAGTTCCGGTGAGCGCTTTGAGGCTATTGAGCAACTGCAAACGAGATACAAAGGTCTGACCATCGCCGGGAACTTGCGCGACGGTATCGGTATGGCACATCGTATCAAACAGGCCACAGATATTGCCAATACATTATAACGCCTATGGACAGTATATTTCTAAAGACACTATTCGGCAAAGAGTGTGAGCGTCCGCCCATCTGGCTGATGCGACAAGCGGGTCGCATACTGCCACGATATCAGGAACTGAGGAAACAATATTCATTCGCAGAACTGATAGCCACTCCTGAGTTGGCGGCAAAGGTAACGTTGCTGCCAGTAGAAGACCTGGGCGTAGATACCGCCATCCTCTTCACTGATATCCTCACCATCCCGATGGCGATGGGGATGGATATTGAATGGACAGAAAAGGGACCTCGGTTTGCCCATCCCTTAGCCGGCTATCAGCAACCGCTGAAACATCTGAGCATACAGCCCGAGCGTTTGGACTACGTGTATCGTGCCATCGACCTGGTAGTAGAGCAGAGTCACGTGCCGCTGATCGGTTTCTGCGGCGGGCCACTCACCATCCTCTGTTATATGCTTCAGGGCATCAGCACGAAATCGACCTTCCCCGAAGCCAAGAAATTCTTCTATGAGCGACGGGAGGAGACCATGAGACTGATTGATGCCGTCACAGAATTCTCTATCGATTATGCCACCAAACAGATTGAGCATGGTATTGATGCCTTCCAACTGTTTGAGAGCCATGCCAGTCTGTTGCCAGCTGAAGTCTATGAAGAGCTGTTCCTACCTGCCGTGTGCCGTATCACCGACGCCGTCCGCACTATGGGTATTCCGCTTATCTTCTTCCCCAAAGGACTTGGTAGCGGACTGAGGCTCATTACTCCTGATGTATGCGACTTTGTCAGCATCGACTGGCAGACCTCTCTCATAGAAGCCCGACGGATGGTGCATCCAAAGGTGGGGCTGCAGGGCAATTTCGATCCACACCTGCTCTTTGTGCCACAGGAAGAAATCGCCCACACACTGGAAGCATACAAGCCATTCTTCAACAAATATCCGAACTGGATAGTGAACCTGGGACACGGCGTATTGGCTGACACCCCGTTGGAGAATGTGAAATTCTTTGTTGATTGGATCAAAAACGCAAATTGGAAATGATACAATATAAGTCTATCAATCATCAACAGACATCGCTGGCAGAACGCGAAGAATATTTCAGACAGCTGCAACTACTGGATGAGGGATCGCAGGTGTTCCTACAGACCTGCAACCGCATGGAACTGTACTATGGTGACGGCGACGTGCCTGACGAGGTGGCACGCCATCTGTTCAGAGTGGTTTGTGGACTGGAATCGGCCATCATTGGCGAACGCGCCGTACAAGGCCAGGTAAAGGAGGCTTATCTCTCCGCTCAGAAGACACAGAAACTGCCCACTGGTCTGCATAAGCTATTCGAGAGTGCTCTACAGGTGGGCAAACGTGTTCGCACCGAGACGCAGATCAGTCACGGTGCCGTGAGTCACTCGCTGGCTGCCATCGAGATCATCGAGCAGGAACAGGTGAACCTGCAGAATGCACGTATCACCATCATCGGTGTTAACAAACTGACCGAGGAGATCATCAAGTTCCTGCAGAACAAGAAAGCCAAACTGGTGTTCCTTGCCAACCGCACCGAAGAAAAAGCACGACGTATGGCGGAGCCTTTCGGCATTGACATCTTCCGGCTGGAAGACAAGCATAATTTCCTGAAAGACACCGACATCCTGATCAGTGCCACCTCGGCGCCCGATGCAATCATCCATCCCAAAGACCTGACACCAGGGCGACCCTTGCTGGCCATCGACTTAGCATTCCCCCGTGACATCGACCCTGCCGTTGCTGATATGCCACATGTAAAGCTCTATAACCTGCACGACGTGGAGTTGAAGGTGAAAGAGAACATATCGGTACGCGAGGATGAGGTGCAGAAGGCAGAACAGATGATAGAGGAAGCCATCGCTGAACTGCATGAGACTCTGGAACGCCGCAAGCGCTACCGGAAAGCCATCCGCGTCACAGCGCGCAGCAGCAGACTGTCGCAGATACAAGTAAAAGAGGTTTTCGCTCGTTTCTCCGACACACCCTACCGGTTGATTACCCGACTATCGTATGGTGACAAGCATAAAACGATTTCACTACTGAACGGTGAAGCACCTGATGATATGTTTACACGGGAACTCGACTTAGCCTTACTTACAGGGAAAGCCGACATCGCTATACACTCAGCCAAGGATCTGCCAGAGAATCTGCATCCTGAACTGGAAGTGATTGCCTTATATGAGGCCTTCGACAAGACCGACTCGCTGGTAAGCCGTAACCATATCCCACTGGTGGAACTGCCTGAAGGCAGTACGATTGGAACCAGTTCACCACTGCGTAAGGCAGAGCTCCTACAGGTGCGCCCCGACCTGAAGGTTGTTGGTATCCGCGGCTGTATAGAAGACCGTGTAGAACAGGTGCGCAGTGGAAAGGTGGATGCCGCCATCGTGGCCACCTGCGCCTTGAAACGACTGGGTATGGAGCATGAGATCACAGAGATCCTACCCTTTACGACCCACCCCATGCAAGGACGATTAGCCATCACTGCACTGAAGGGGCGTGAGGACCTGAAAGCCATCTTCTCAAAAGAGAGTATCATATGAAAACGCTTTATACAGGACTGACTGCACCTGATGTCAGCTATATCCACACTCCACTGATTGAAATAACGCCTGTGGATGACGACACAGCCCTGCGCCACGCTGCCGACAAGATTGACAGCTACGACTATGTGCTCTATACCTCACGATATACAGCAACATACTTGGGAACACTGATGGCCAAGGCGAGAAAGACCGTCTCTATAGGGAGTGCCACGACAGAGGCTCTGCGACAGATGGGGGTAGAAGATATAGAACAGGTAGAGCGTGACAACAGCTTTGGCGTCATCGACTGGTTCAGTCGTCAGCCTCGTGGACGTGTACTGATCCCCCGTTCCAATCTGGCGCTACCAATCATCCCTGACGGACTTAAGACATTGGGATTTGAGGTGGATTGTATCACAGCCTATATAAACCGTATGCCTCAGCATCCGCAGAAAGTGAATCTCGACGAGATAGACCGCATCGTGTTTACATCACCGTCAACCATCGACAATTTTATACGTCTGTATGGCAACTTACCATCTGGCAAGGAACTGGTGACACGAGGTCCCATCACAGAACAATATTTACAAACCATTATAAAACAACAACAATTATGAAACGATTCAGAGAATTCCGCAAGGATCAGGCCACACGCGACAAGTATGCCGATGTTGCCGTCAACGTGAAGGATTTTATTTACCCTTACTTCGTAGTAGAGGGTGAGGGCGTGCGTGATGAGATCAGCACCATGCCAGGTATCTACCGTTTCTCTATCGACACACTGGTAGAGGATGTAAAGGCTTGCTATGCCCTTGGCATTGACAAAGTGCTACTTTTCGGCGTCATCGAAGATAATCTGAAAGATGAGCGTGGTTCACTGGCCTATGCAGAGGATGCACTGGTATGCCGCGCCGTCAAAGCCATCAAGGCTGCCCAGCCTGAGGTGTGTGTCATCACCGATGTATGCCTGTGCGAATACACCAGTCATGGACACTGCGGACTGCTGCATGATCATGATGTAGAGAATGACTCAACCCTGCCCTTGTTGGCAGAGATGGCTTACGTACACGCCAAAGCCGGTGCAGATTTCGTGGCGCCATCAGCCATGATGGACGGACAGATAGAAGCCCTTGACAAGCGTCTGCGTGAGGCTGGTCTGCGTGACAAGTGTAAGATCCTAGCCTACTCAGCCAAATATGCCTCTGCCTTCTATGGTCCTTTCCGCGATGCAGCCGACTCTGCGCCTGCCTTCGGCGACCGCAAGACCTACCAGATGGACTATCGCACCCACGATCAGGGACTGGAAGAGATCGCCGCCGACATTGATGAGGGCGCTGACTGGACGATGGTGAAACCTGCCATGCCTTATCTCGACATGATAGCACGCGGTGTGGAGCGATTCCCTAACATCCCGATGGTGGCTTATCAGGTGAGTGGTGAATACTCTATGTTGAAGGCAGCAGCTAAGTTGGGGTATCTCGACGAACAGCGCGTGGTGTTTGAGAGCCTCATCGCCATCAAACGAGCTGGTGCACAGTATATCATATCGTATTACGCTAAAGAGTACATGCAGCGATGGGCATAAACGAACGCAAGTTGTCAGCTGCCGCCTTTGAGCAGGCGCTGAAGGTGATTCCTGGTGGGGTGAACAGTCCCGTGAGAGCCCTGAAGAGCGTGGGCACCACCCCCATCTTCGTGAAAGAAGCCAAGGGGGCTTATTTCACCGATATCGATGACAACCGCATCATCGACTTCTGTATGTCGTGGGGTGTGTTTATCTTAGGTCATAACAATCCACGGGTCAGTCAGGCAGCGATCGACGCCGTGAATCGTGGTAGCAGCTATGGCATACCAACCCTTGCAGAGACAACCTTGGCAGAGAAGGTGCGCGAAGCCATCCCCTCGATGGAGCGTCTGCGCTTTGTGAACAGTGGTACCGAGGCTACGATGTCGGCCATCCGTGTGGCGCGTGGCTACACAGGGCGCGACATCCTGGTCAAGTTTGAGGGCAACTATCACGGACACGCCGACCATCTTCTGGTATCAGCAGGTTCAGGTGTGGCCACCATCTCTAACGCATCGTCTGCCGGTGTGCCCGATGGCATTGTGAAATACACTGCCGTGCTGCCATATAATGATGTGGATGCACTGCACCAGTTCTTTGCCCAACATGGCGACCAGGTAGCAGCACTCATCCTGGAGCCGGTAGCCTGCAACATGGGTGTGGTGATACCAACTGAAGAGTTTTTGAAAGCCACCCGTGAGGTGACCGAGAAACATGGGGCTGTCTTGATCTTCGACGAAGTGATTACCGGTTTCCGGCTGGCTCGTGGTGGTGCCCAGCAGCGCTTTGGCATCACACCCGACATGACGACAGTGGGAAAGATCGTTGGTGGCGGATTCCCTGCTGCCGCCTTTGGCGGACGTGAGGACATCATGAAGGTCTTAGCACCCGACGGTCTCGTGTATCAGGCAGGCACACTGAGTGGCAACCCCGTGGCGATGGCAGCAGGCATCGAGACGCTCACCCAACTGTCGCGCCCTGGTTTCTATGATGAACTGGAGGCTAAGAGCGACGCTTTTATCACCAAGTTGGAACAGGTCATTGCCGGTAAGGGCATCCAACTGAACCGCTGTGGCTCGATGTTCACGCTATTTTTCAACGATAGTCCTGTGCGTAACTTCCAGGATACCAAACGTAGTGATCAGGAACGTTTTGCCCACTATTTCCGCAACATGTTGAGTCGGGGCATCTATGTCAGTCCGTCGCAGTTTGAAGGCAACTTCATCAGTGAGACACATACGCCCGAGATCCTCGATTACGTGCTACAAAGCATCGCCGAAAGTATCCCCCGGAATTAACAACAGACGTTAATTTCGGCGGAGCTTTGCCGGTTTTCAAAAAAATTATGTATTTTTGCACCCAAATTTAAGAAAAATGAAAATATTAATTACGGGTGCGAGCGGATTCATAGGCTCATTTATCGTGGAGGAAGCCCTCAGAAAGGGCTTCGAGACGTGGGCAGCAGTCCGCAAAAGCAGCTCAAGGGAATGGCTGAAGGATAAGCGCATCAACTTCATCGAGCTGAACCTTTCGTCGAAGGCCCAGCTGGTGGAACAGTTGAAAGAAAAGGCTTTCGACTACGTGGTACATGCCGCTGGCGTAACGAAGTGTCTGAACAAGGCCGACTTCCGCCGCATCAACACAGAGGGTACGAAGAATCTCGTGGACGCACTGATAGAGACGGGGATGCCCCTGAAACGACTGGTGTTCGTGAGCAGCCTCAGCGTATTTGGTGCCATCAGGGAGCAACAGCCCTACGAAGAGATCCGTGAGAACGACGTGCCTCAGCCCAATACCGAGTACGGACGCAGCAAGCTGGCTGCAGAACAGTATCTCGACTCGCTCGGCACACGCATACCTTATATTATATTGAGGCCAACGGGCGTCTACGGACCAAAGGAGAAGGACTACTATATCATGGCGAAGAGCATCAAGCAACACAGTGACTTCGCTGTGGGCTATCGTCAGCAGGACATCACCTTCGTCTATGTGGAAGACGTGGTACAGGCCATCTTCCTCGCCCTTGAGAAGGGTGAGAACGGACGGAAGTATTTTCTCTCAGACGGACAAGTATACCAGAGTGCCACCTTCAGCAAACTCATCCATGAAGCACTGGGGCGCCCTTGGTGGATACGTCTGACAGTGCCAGAGTGGGTACTCCGCATCGTAACCTTCTGTGGCGAATATACAGGACGCATGACAGGCAAAGTGACGGCTCTGAACAATGACAAATACAATATCCTGCGTCAGCGCAACTGGCGTTGTGACATTGAGCCTGCCCGCAAGGAACTGGGCTATGAGCCCAAGGTGATGCTTGATGAGGGTGTGAAACGGACCATCAAATGGTACCAAGAGCACGGGTGGCTGTGAGAAGTAAAAGGTGAAAAGTAAAGAATGAAGCATTTTTTTGAAATAGAAAAGAACCCGCGGAAGGGGCTGATTGCAGTGGAGTGGATTGTCATCGGCTATACGCTGCTGACGACGCTGGTGATCCTCTTTGCTTTTACGAAGATGGACAACGCAGAGCAAATGCTCTGGGGACGTTTCCGCATCCTCATGTCTATCGCAGCCCTGTGGGGTGTCTACAGGATGGTGCCCTGCTACTTCACAATGTTCTGTAGGATTGCATTGCATCTGTTCCTGTTGTCGTGGTGGTATCCTGACACGTATGAGATCAACCGCATCTTCCCCAACCTCGACCATCTCTTTGCCACGTGGGAGCAACAGCTCTTCGGCTTCCAACCTGCCCTGCTGTTCTGTGACGCGATGCCGAGTAAGTGGTTCAGTGAACTGATGCTGATGAGCTATTCGAGCTATTACCCCCTGATAGCCGTCATCACGCTCTTCTATCTATTCTGCCGCCAACAGGAGTTCGAGCGTGCGACTTTCATCATCATCGGCTCGTTCTTCACCTACTACCTCATCTTCGACTTCCTGCCCGTGGCGGGCCCGCAATATTACTATCTCGCTGCTGGTATGGACCAGATTGCAAAGGGTGTGTTCCCTGATGTGGGCCATTACTTTGCGACCCATCAGGAGTGTCTGCCCATCCCAGGCTTTAGCGACGGTTTCTTCCACCATGCTGTGGAGGCCGCCCACGAATCAGGTGAACGCCCAACAGCTGCCTTCCCAAGCAGTCATGTGGGTATCACCACGATCCTGACTTTGCTCGCATGGCATACACGCAACAAGGCGCTCATCATCCTTTCACTGGTACTGCTGACGCTGATGTGCTTCGCCACCGTCTACCTGCGCGCCCACTACGCCGTCGACGTGTTTGCTGGCTGGATCTCAGCGGCTGTCATCTATGGCGTTTTGTATTTTTTAGCAAAAAAGATTTGTTCAATTCGGAA
>JAEEGL017292145.1_pt1 | contig 10859 bp, 10 predicted proteins | sample 9134231 | NCBI WGS metagenome assembly JAEEGL01 (sample SAMN16246548, study PRJNA631951) | gut metagenome | biome: gut microbiome; feature: rumen; material: fiber-attached | host: Bos | place: Iran: Karaj | collected 2018-10
TCGAGGTTCCGGATGTTGTGGTATGCGTCGGAGATGTAAAGAATAACCTTCTCATCTATGCTGTTTCTGTAATTATTCTTACAGTCCTGTTCGGTGTCGGAGAACAAAATCTTACAGAGCGCATACAGAAGCTCTTATTCGTCAAGAAGCAACCTGTTGTCTTCGATACTTCGTGGTCGCTGATCGATGATTCTGATACGAAGCATCTGGCATGCGTAAAAGATGAAACAACTCCAAAGTCTAAGGAAAAGACTGAGGCTAAGGCTGAAACAAAAACAGCGCCTGAAACAGAAACAAAGTCTGAGGTAAAAGCTGCACCCAAAGCAGCTTCTAAACCGGCTTCTTCCGGAAAGGAAAAAGCCTCCGGAAACAAGAAAAATGGCAAGAAGAAATAAGAGGGGAATATGAGTAATAGAAATCTTATCAACAGGCGATATACAAAGTGGGGATATATATTCTCCATACCATTTTTTATATGTTTTCTGGCATTCAACTTCGTTCCTCTGGCGAGCACTTTTTACTATGCTTTTTGTTATCTGAAGCATGCCGGTAATACAAACCCTGAATTCCTTCCGCTGGTAGGAAAACCGTGGTACCAGACTTTTAAAGATATCTTCAAGGCAAAATCTTTCTGGGATGCGTTTAAGAATACTTTTTTCTTCTGGATTGCATCTGTCATTCCTGAATGGATCCTGGCATTCTGGCTGGCAGTAATGATGACTGACAGAAGACTGAAGATCAAGGGAAGAGTGATATTTAAGACAGCCTTCTTTTTCCCTAAACTCGTTGCAGGTACGGCATTGGGCGGAAGCCTTTTGATCCATCTGATCTCATTTGTCGGAGATTCCATTGGAAACGTTCTGATGGCCAGCGCTATCGACGGATTCGGTATTACGCCGGAAGATCTGGAACCGTTCATGAATGTCAGATTCTTCATCATAGTGGTCACGATCTTCATGCACTTCGGTATTACCTTTATTTACGTCGTGGCGGGTATAACGGGTATTCCTGTTGAGACATTTGAAGCTGCCGAAATAGATGGTGCGAACAGGCTCCAAACCTTCTTCCACGTTACGTTGCCATCTATGAAACCGATACTGTTCTTCATTACTGTAATAGCAGTAGTTGACGGAGTCGGTATGATAGATATCCCTTCCTATTTCGGAATTTATGATTCGTTCAGGCGTAATCTTACACTGATGATGTATATGGAAAACCAGGCTTTCTTAGGATCTTATGCGTACGACAAAGCATCGGCAGCGAGCCTCGTCCTTCTTGCGATCTATATCATCATTTCCGGAATCATTTACCTTACTTTGTTAAGGGATAAGGATGAAGCAAAGCTTAAAAAGCTTATAAGGCAGGAACGCAAGGCTGCCAAGGAAGCTGTGTGAGGGTAAAGATATGAGTGATTATGTAAATACTTTAACTGAAGATAAAAAGAGAACATTTACTCTTAAAGCCATTACTTATATCGTATCTATCCTGCTGGCGATCCTGATACTTACTCCTTTCTGGGGTATGCTCAAAGAGGTATTCGGTGAAGAGACGATAATAGAACCTGCAGCGGGCGGTAATTTCAAAATAACTCATATTCCGAGAGAAGGGATGATGACCCTGAAAGAATTCTGTGAGTTATTTAATGAATATACATTTATAGGTTTCGGTAACTCTGTATATGTTACATTTACCAGCACGATTCTGAATATATATATTTCGGCTCTCACCGCTTATGCGATAACAGCATATGAATGGAAAATGAGAGAGGCGTTCGAGAAGTTTGTAATTGTCGCCATGATGATTCCGGGCACAGTAGCATCAGTCGGTATTGTCCAATGGATATATAAACTCGGACTTACAAATAAGTTGTTCGTATTTATTCTTCTGGCAATAGCTTCGCCAATGAATGTTTTCTTCATGAGAATGTATCTCAAAGCGACATTCTCCAAAGAGCTGGTCGAGTCGGCCAGACTCGATGGAGCCCGCGAATTCAGGATCTTCAATCAGATTATTTTACCTATCATGAAGCCCGCCATAGCAACGCAGACGATATTCTCTTTTGTTGCGAGCTGGAGCAATATCTGGATTCCGAGGATCGTTCTTTTGGATGGAAAAAAGAGAATGCTTCCGATAATGGGAGGGCCTCCGGGCGCTCAACTCCTCATCTGCCTTCCGCCGATCCTTCTTTATGCATTCCTGTCAAAGCATATTGTCGAAGGTATCTCGTTGGGCAGTGTAAAAATGTAAATCACATCGGGGTGAAAATAAATTAGGGCTGTGAAAGATGACTTCGCAGCTCTTTTTTATTTGGTGTGTATTCGCAATTGGTGATTTTTGAAAAAGGGAATACAAATTTGGATATAAACGTATTCGCAAATGCTGATTTTCGAAAATAGGAATACATTTTTGGTGAAGAATGTATTCTCATTTACTGGTTTTCGAGAAAAGGAATACAGAATCGCACCAAAACGTATGCGCAAATACCTCATATCGAAAATGCGAATATAAAAATCGCAAATAACGTATTCGCAAATGCGAAAAATTAAAAATGTGAATACAAAATTCTTATTAAATGTATTCGCTTTCGCATTTTTTTAGAAAAAGGAATACAAATTCGGAATTAAACGTATTCGTAATTACTAGTTTTCGAGAATTGGAATACATTTTTGATGAAAAATGTATTCTCAATTGCTGCTTTTCGAAAATAGGAATACAGAATCACTCCCAAACGTATTCGCAATTGCCACATCTCGAAAATCCGAATATAACGTCCTGCAGTTTTTCACACAGGTCAGCGTAGTTGATGTATAATATTTATTGGAATAAGTTTAGAAAGAAGGGATAGAGACTATGGAAAATAATAACTATTCACAGCAGCAGTACAACCCGCAGTATCAGCAGACATACCAGCAGCCTGCACCTGCATACGATCCTGAATATGAAGCAAAGTCAAAAGATTTCCTTACAAAGGCGATCGTTTCATGCTGTATTTCCACAATACCGATTGGATGCTTTATCGCTATTGCTATGGCTACCAAGAACAGGGAAGCATTGCTCGACTACATCGCAAAGGGCGGAATTCACACGACCAAGATACAGGTCAGTTCTGCACTCAGCAGAGCAGGTAAGTACTCAGGAATCGCATGCTCGGTATTCTGGGGAATTTATCTTACATATATTGTTTTCGCATTGATCATCACGCTTATCGCCGTAATTTTCGGATTAAGCGGAAATTATTAATAGCCCATCTGCTTTAATTCTTTTACCACGTTAACGTAAAAGACTACGATGTCGCTGACTTCATCTTCAGAATCAGGTGTTCTGGAGGTGAACTTCATGCGTCTGATATCAACGACGTCCGCATGTGAGATTCCTCTTCTGGAAGGGGAGGTGTGGACGCCTTTGAAATTTGCCCAAGTGGCGGAAGAAACTGATACGAGGCCGTCGTTATCGCCGTCGAATTTTCTTACGACCGGGTAAGTGATGCAGAACATCGGATCGGAAAATGCGCCGTTGCATTTGAACGCATAACTCTGGCAGTAGACATTGTCGGGCGCAGGGTTATCGTTATTGAACTGATCAGCGGTCTTTGTGGTGAAGAGTTCGAAGCATTCATATGTGGAAGGATTCTTGTCGCCTAAGATCTTCATCCAGACATCGGTGCCGAAGGCGGCCATCTTAACAATGCATTTGGGTGTCTTCATTAGGAAGTCGACAGCATTCGAACCATGGTGGGGAGTATCGATAGTAGTAATGGAAGCGATCTTATCGCGGTATCCGTGGTTTACGAGATATCTTGCCTCGAGCCCGCCTTTTGAGTGCGCGAGAATATTTACCTTCTCAGCACCGGTGACTGCCAATGCCTCGTCGAGGCTCCTGGCGATGATCTCCGCATTGCTCTCAACAGAGCCTACGGCATCCTGATGACCGAAGAAGACTTTGGTTCCCATAGATTCCAGAGTCTGAGGGACACGGCCCCAGTAGCAAAGGTGTTTCCTGTCGCGGAATCCCATTCCGTGAACCATCAGTAATGGATATTTAAGGTTGCAATCATTATTCATAAAAGCACTCCACTTGTATTAATCTTTCCCTATAGGCGGAGTATAACGCGGTATTATACATTATTCAATACTGAACCTTGTTTAAGAGTGCGTTTCCCCTAATTTGCCACATTTACCGATGTGGTAATATTTATTAGAAAAAATAAAGCAGGATGGGGATTGGATAAATATGGAAACGGTCAGAAGCATCATGGATATAGACAGCAATCCGTGGCTGGTATTATTTCTCGCGTTGTTCGCATTTATACTCGGGTCGGGAATAACTACAGTATTAGGACTCATTTTCGCTCCGATGTTCTGCTCAAAGGCCAAGCGCATCAGAATATTCGGGCTTACTCTCGAAAAACAGTCTGACGGCAAATGGGAAAAAAGAGATGCAAAGTTTTATTTCGGATTTGCAGCTGAATTTTCTTTCGATCTGAAAAAAGCTGAAGGCCTCAGTCAGGAGCAGTTAGCTGCCAAAGAATCGTTATTTCTTATCATCTCAGGCTTAGTATCTCTTCTGATTACGGGTTCCTGCGCCGCTCTGGGTGTGTTGGGCGGACTTTGCATTGAATCAGATTTCCTGGCTTCGGTCGTATATTGGACAGGCATAGCTCTTTTCATTTTTGACATCGTAAGGTTTGGCATAAGGCTTTTTATGATCTTAAGAGTTAATGCCACAAACTCGCTCGGAGGCTACGTTCAGACAGCTTTAGGAAAGATAAGGGCGGGTGTTCCGATGGCCCAGCTGGATTTGAAGCCGGTTATGGATCTGGATTTTAAGAAGGCAATGAGAGCGGAGAAGATCATGTATTTCCCAATATATTTCATATATCTGGATGCCAGTGGACAATACGACCTGATGGCAGCAGCAGTAGGTGACATCGAAAATGAGATGAGACCCGCTGCCACAACCGGCCCTGAAATGATGGCGGCTGCAACTCTCGTTTATTATTACTCCTACCATTATGTAGATGTCCGTAAGGCGAAGGAATACTATCACCGCATGGGTGACACTTTCGAAAAGGACAAAGATGCCAACGTTATGCGCATCAAGGGGTTTTATAACCTTAATTGCTTTGGTGATGTTAACAGCGCCATTAATTGTCTTAACGCAGCGAAAGCATCTGTCGATTCTTTCTCGAGCGGCTCTGAAAGAGAATATGAGAGAACCTGCATCGCCAAACTCGAAGCTGCTATTAACAGATTCATGGAACAGGGTTGAGTTATCCTGTTTAGAACTAAATGCCGACTGTAGAAAGGGTAATCAGACTTTTTTGATACAGATTCAACAAAATTTAATAATATGACACAATTCCGTCACATTTTGAATTGAAACATGGTATAATTCATCAGGCCTAGGAGGAATAACTATGAATATGCATATTTTTGATAGAGTGATCAAAGCATTATGCGGAGCTGCAGCAGCTGCGCTCGTTATTCCTTTCGTTGCTTTCCCGGTAAGTGCCGATTCATATTCAGGAATTACTGTTGACGGTGATTTCAGTGACTGGGACAGCGTTGTTAAGTATGATGCCTGGAACGATCCTAACCAGCCCACTGTAAATGATGCGGCAATTGTCTGGGACGGTGACTGGATCTATCTCTACATTAACGAGGTACAGGATCATTCTTCTAACTGGGCAGGCCCCAACCACAATGGTAACTTTGTAATTGAGACAGATATCGGTGAGACATTGGTCGTTGCGCTCAGCCGTATCGATAACGGCGGTAACCACGTTGAGGTTACTAACCCCAAGACTGACCTCTATCTGTCAGATACAAACGGCGGAGTACAGATTGCACAGAACAGTGACTATTTGACTTGGGGAGCTCCTTCTCTTATCGAGATTGCCATTCCTTCATCTGCTCTGCCGGATTATTCTTCTACAATTAATTTCGGATTCTATCTTGGTGAGAACTTCGTTGAGGGTGTTGCTGACTGCAGTCAGACAATTATCGTTGATCCTGATGATCCGACTCCCATTCCGACAGAAGCTCCTTATAACGACGGTTCCGGAATCGTTATCGACGGTGATTATCATGATTGGGATTATTTCCCCGTAACAACGATCGAGTACGATACAGCCGGAATGATGAAGAACTTCTGCGATGCTAAGGGTTCCATTCTCTCAAGAGACGGACTGGCATATGTTCACGCTACTACAAACTACTTCGAGACACAGGACACAGGTTTCTGTGACGGTTCAGAGTTCCTCGAAGTAACTGTATGGATAAACGACTATACTTTCACAATGCTCAAGGCAGTTAAGATCTACGATGACGGCAGCCTTGACTGGAAGGAAGAGTATAAGCCTCAGGCTCCGGGCAGCCATCACTTTGCTCTGTTCTATTCCGGAGACTCCGAATTGTCTAAAAATATAAACGATATATTACCAAGTGATACATACTTGGGCGACATGTATATTGAAGTAGGGGATTATCAGAATCAGACCGAATTTTGGTTCGACGTCGCTAAACTCGCCGAGAGAGCCGGAATCCCTTATTCTGAAACTCAGCACATTGATGTGCAGTTCCACAGAATCGGAGATGAGAAGCTCAGGGCATCAGGTATTTCTACCGGACCGGTTTTTGTTTTAGCTTTATCTGCCTTGGCTGCCGGTTCATACTTCACTTATAATCGCAGAAAGAAGGCAGAATGACATATTTAATCTCTGCCGCCGCAATAGCCTTGTGGATTTGGCTTCTTCACGTGCTAAAGAAAGCAGGGCTCAGGTTTTGGAGATACCTTCTTGGTGCCTGCGGGTTATTCCTCATATTCATGATCATCATAAGACCTTGGGCGGTACTGCCGCTGGCAAGGCTCGTTGCTGCTATAGCAGGAATCTTCGGTAAGGTTACAGGCTTTTATCAGGCTTATTTCAGATACGGAGTTATATTCATAGAATCATTTAACGGCGCTATAACCGTTAATATCGACATGGAGTGCTCAGGTATCATCGAGATAGCTGCATTCGTATCGCTCCTTACGTTCTATCAGATCTATAACGTGCCGGAGCGTATCTATGTCGGCATTATCGGAACGCTCTATACAATTCTTTCAAACGCTTTGAGAATCAGTGTTATCTGCACCATGATCCATTTCCTGGGAACAGATTACTACTATCTGGCTCACACCGTTGTCGGAAGAATCGTATTCTATGTGCTCCAGGTAATTCTCTATTTCTTCGTATTCACAAGATCCCATGTTCTTAAGATGAGGACGGGAGATTTCGGATATCACAAGAGGGAAGAAAAACCCATAACAGAAGGCGGAGGAGATAAGGCATGAATCATTTCCTCACGCATGTAATCAATCCGTTTTTCTACTGGCTCGCATGGGTAATCATTCCGCTTATCGTTGAGGTTATCCCTTCGATCGGTTCATACTTCGTACTTCTCCACCAGGAACGCAAAAAGAAGAAACTCGTTGAGCCTGCAATCTGGCCCGACATCGTTCTCATCATTCCGGTTTATAACTCCGAAGACAGCCTCGAGAGATGTCTCCAGTCTGTTAACGAGTGTGATTATCCGAACGAACATATCGAAGTTTATCTCGTTAATAACATGAGTACGGATAAGAGTTTTGCTGCTTTCGCGAGGGCACAGGAAAAGTATCCGAGTCTTCGTATGAACTGGCTCAATTCCGGACAGGGTAAATCAAGAGCGTTGAACCTCGCTATCTATAACAGTAAGGGTTCTTACCTCATCAATATCGACTCAGACGGTTATCTCGAGAAGCACGCTCTTAAGAACATGATCCTCCGTCTCGAGAACTATCCTGAATACACATGTCTTACAGGTTCGATTCTCACGAGACCTGACAAGATCGAAGAATATAAGACCATCAAGGCGAGACTGTTCAGAAGGATCGAGTTCTGTGAGTATGCGCAGGCATTCCTCGCAGGAAGAAATTTCGCTTCTGAGACCAACAGCATGTATACGTTGTCAGGTGCTTTCTCTGCATTCAGAATGAGCTCCATCCGTAAGTCACATCTGTATAACACAGAGACTATCTCGGAGGATACGGAGATCACTTTCCAGATGAGATATATCCAGAAGCAGAAAGTCGGTATCTGTGTTGATGCCATCTACTTCACTGATCCTATCGAGGGCGTAAACAAGCTCTATACACAGCGTCAGCGTTGGCAGAGAGGATCTCTTGAGGTTGCGAGATTATATCCTCAGAGTAAGCTCCGCCCGTGGAGATTTGCAAAGGATACAAACATTCACACATTGCTCTTTGACCACACATTCGCATTCCCGAGAATGATCTGGTATCTGGCCCTGATCGTACTCATGTGTTACGGTTTCTCGAGCACAACGGTACTGGTCTCTATGGGCGTTATCTTCGCGTTCTACATAGTCTGCGGTTACCTGTATTTCCACATTGCGCAGCACCTGTTAAAGCCGTTCCCTGAGACGCGCGCTTACTACAAAAAACAGTGGGCAATCGTTGCATTGCTTCCGTTCTATAACTTTGTGGTTTTCTTCATAAGACTTGCAGGAATCATTAACAGTATCAATACACAGAGCAGCTGGAAGACGGATACGCTGACCAGAGAAGCAGATAAGTTCCGTGTCGCTGCCAGAGAGAGTCTGGGAAGATTCTCAGATGCAATAAAGAAATTCAGAGGGCTGGTCAATAACGAGGATAAATACTATGAACAATAAGAATTACACGAAGACACTGGTTCTGATAACGGTTGCCGTAGTTGCTTTCGCAGCGCTCCTGTCCGCATTCGCAATGTGGCAGATCTACAACTACGAGCAGGGCGTAGCCGAGCTCTATGCTCAAGAGCAGGACGGTTACGTTGAGATCGTCGCAAGACAGATCAACCTCTATGGTGACATCGCAGGTGATGAGTTCGTTGAAGAGACGATCCAGATGCTCGACTCTACATCACAGCGTTATTGGACACTCGATAACTCCGAGTACTTCCTCTTCGTTAAGAGTATCAGTGAAACAAACGTATACAAGACATTCTCTACGGATACTTTTTATAACACTCAGAGTGCGCAGGACTTCCTTGCAACACTTCGAAAGGGCGACGTAACACACTCCATCATTACACTCGAAGGATATAAGTACGTTGCTTCAGGCATTATCTTCGAATACAACGGTACGGATTACAGACTCTGTCTTCTTACCGATTACGACATAATGCTCACCAACAACGAATACCTGAGCAGCAAGCTCTATCTGCTTATCGACCTTATCCTTATGGTCGCGCTCCTCGCAATCGCTGTTATTTATTTCACGGCAAGACTTATTGAAGCGCGCAAGAAGGTCGACAGCACTAAGAAGGTTAATACAGAACTTAATAACTACATCGATTATCTCGACAATGTCGTAATGGGCAGAAACCAGAGAATGATCATCACAGGTGAAGGTAAGACATTAAGACTTCTCCACAGAATCGATGAGCGTAAGGTTTACCCCTGCACATTCGTAAGAGTTAAGCTCGAGACAGAGAACATGATGAGCTTCCACACTGTAAACGGTAAGTTCCTCGGCGACGATGTCGTCTGGGTACGTTACTGCAAGGATGGTTATATGCTCGTATTCGGCGGCATGAATGCTGACGAAACAATTAAGGCTATTGAGAACAGACTTCCTAAGGATACTGTTCCGGAGAATATGGTTGCAAAGACTGCAGATGAGAACAACAGTGCTGTTGCAGTTTACGAATCGTTAAGTGAAGGGGAGGATTAATAAATGCTCAGATATTACAGAATTAAAGCATACCTGAATGCCAGCCACTTCGTGGTTTTCGATGGAAAGAAAGGTGACATACATCCTCACACATGGGAGTTCGTTGCAACTGTTTATACAACAGGTGATGACATCATCAAGTTCACTGAGCCTGAGAAGCAGATCATGAAGGTTTTCGAGCCTTATCAGAATCAGGTAATGAATGAGCATGAACCTTTTAATGCGATCATTCCTTCATTGGAAAATATGACAGAATACTTCGCGAAAGAAATCGCACAGGCTGTAGCTCCTATGAACTATCACCTGAGAAGATTTGAAGGAAGCGAGACACCTGTAAGAACATACGGTGTCAGATTCCCTGAGGCAGAGGGTATCGATGACGACAGAGCTGCTGACGAAGTTGAAATAGCTGTATCTAGACTGGAGAAGGGTTTTGGAACAGAAAAGTAACAAGACATCGAAAATAGTCCTTATTCTGAGCATTTTCATCAACCTGCTCATCAGCGTTGCGATCATTGGTGTCGTAAGCCGCAGCGGTGTTTTGTTCAAAGGCTCAGACTCGATGTACCACATCTACCGTGGTGACTGGGTATTGAAGTCCATAGAGTCAGGTGACCTGTGGCCTCTTTACAACCCTGTCTGGTATAACGGTGTCGAACTGATGCGTTACTGGCCTCCGGTTGCTGCGTATGTAATGGCTTTCTGCCAGTTCATCGCAAGGAGCCTGCCGGGTATTTTCCCTGACAATTACATCTTCGAAGGATTCAGTGTATTCTGCGGAATCGTTTACTTTGCCGGTTCATGCACTTGGAATATTGCAGCATACGTAAAGAGAAGACCTGTTATGGGTCTCATATTTGGATTCCTGTGGTTCTTCATGCCGCAGAGCCTTCACGTTTTATTTGCTGAAGGTAACCTCCCGAGAAGCCTTATTCTCGCGATCTTCCCGCTGGCATTCCTGTTCATCAACGAATATCTGAAGCATGGAAAGAAGAGAAACTTTATCGGTACTTCCGTTACATTCCTTGCTATGTGCGGATGTCACGTAGGTTATACGGGAATGGTCGCACTCGCGGTTCTTCTCTATCTCCTCGTTTACA
>JAEEGL010375619.1_pt1 | contig 10858 bp, 9 predicted proteins | sample 9134231 | NCBI WGS metagenome assembly JAEEGL01 (sample SAMN16246548, study PRJNA631951) | gut metagenome | biome: gut microbiome; feature: rumen; material: fiber-attached | host: Bos | place: Iran: Karaj | collected 2018-10
ACCAGTTCGATTCCGCGCTTTTCCAGCTCTTTCTCAATCATGTGGCCCATCTTCCCGTAGCCACTGATAATCACTTTTATCATAGTCTAAATACCTATTCTAATTACTTTCTCCTCCTTTTTCCCAAAAGGTGCACCTCCTCCCATCCACTGTGCTTTAAGTTTTTAAAGCGCACTTTCTGCGCTACAGGGGCTCTTTCGTGCTTTACCCCACTGCCCCAACCCAGGGTAAAGCACATTTTCCGTCAACAGTGAGCCCTAACGTGCATTAAGTTTTTAAAGCACACTAACAAGAGCATGGTACATACGGATGTACTGCTCTACGGCTGTCTCCAGATCCTGTACCAGGATGTGCTCATCGGGGCGGTGAGCCACCCGGATGGTACCGGGGCCGCAAATAATCTTGTGGCCGAAGTTGCTCAGGTGCGGAGCATCGCTGCCAAACGCCACCGGCGCACTCTCGAAACCCGGAAGCGTTACGTACCGGGCCGGACAATCCCCGCCGCGGGGTTTGACAATAAGGGTAGGAGATTCTTCGCTCCGCTCAGAATGACAAGAACCCATCCAGTCCTGAACGGCCTGGTCGGAAACAAAGGTGGTGCGGAAATACAGGCGGCAGGTAAGTTCCGGCGACAGGATATTCTGCGGATTGTCGCTATGAAGCAGCCCCACGTTCCACGTGGTTTCCCCTAATTCCGGATCCACGCCGAAGTCTTTCGCTTTCAGTTTGTTATAGAATTCGTTAAAGTGGTCAATGGCACTCTCTCCGTACTGCGGATAACCGGAATGGAAGGCTTTCCCCCTAAACGTTAGGTCATAGGACTTGGTGCCCTTGGAGGCGCTCACCATCTTGTTCTCCGTGGGCTCTCCCACTATCAGGAACGGTGCCCGGAAATCCGTTTTCGCAAACGCCTTGGCGCCCCAGGATCCGGTCTCCTCCCCTGCCAGCAGCAGCAGTCCGAAGTCCGTACAGCCCGCCGCCTCCAGTTTCTTACAAGCCGTATACATAGCAAAAAGCTGCCCCTTCGCATCGCACGCTCCTCTGCCTTCTATCCGGAGGGAATTACCGGTAATTTCCTCCGGAAACGTCGGTGCAATATAGGGCGGAACGGTGTCCATGTGGGTACAGAAGACCACACGGGGGGTGCCCCAGGACAGGAGGAGGTTCAGGGTGCCGTCACCCACTTCCATCAATTCCTTGGCGGGGGCCTCCAGGTTCTCCTGCAGCCACAGGGCCATTTCCCGCTCCTTTCCGGAAGTGGAATCTATCTCCAAAATCTGTCTGAACAGTTCCCAGTTCATCATCCTAACCAACCATTGGCCAGCAATACCTGGGCAATCTGAACGGCATTGGTGGCGGCACCTTTGCGGATATTGTCGGATACGCACCAGAGGTTCAGGCCGTTTTCCACCGAAGGATCACGACGGATGCGGCCCACGAACACCTCGTCCTTGCCCCAGGCAAACAGGGGCATCGGGTACACGTTGTTGGCGGGGTCGTCCTGTACCACTACGCCGGGCATATCGGCCATAAGCTGCCGGGCCTGCTCCAGGTCATAGGGCTGCCGGAATTCCACGTTCACGCTTTCCGAGTGGCCGCCTTTCACCGGCACGCGCACGGTGGTGGCGCTTACGGCGATGGAAGGGTCGCGCAGAATCTTGCGGGTTTCGTTCACCATCTTCATCTCTTCCTTGGTGTAGCCGTCGGGCAGGAAGGAATCGATGTGCGGAAGCACGTTCAAATCAATGGGATAGGGGAACTTGGTGCCGCTGCCGCCAGCCCTTTCGGCCTCCAGTTGCTCAATGCCCCGCTGGCCCGCACCGGTTACGCTCTGATAGGTGCTCACCACGATGCGCTTGATGCCCCAGGCCTTGTGTAAAGGCGCCAGGGCCAGCACCATCTGGATGGTGGAGCAGTTGGGGTTGGCGATAATGTGGTCTTCGGGGGTGAGGACATCGGCATTAATTTCCGGCACCACCAGCGGCACCTGCGGATCCATACGCCAGAAGGAGGAATTGTCCACCACATAGCAGCCGATGGCCGCAAAACGGGGCGCCAGTTCGCCCGACGTGGTTCCGCCGGCGCTGAACAGGGCCAGCACGGGCTTCCGGGCGATGGCCTCATCGGCCGATATCACCGTCCATTCACGGCCTTGGAACTTCACTTTCTTACCCCAGGAACGGGAGGAGGCCACCGGCAAGAGCTCCGTCACGGGGAAATGACGCTCTTCCAGCACCTCTAACATTTTGGTGCCCACCACACCGGTGGCACCCACAACAGCAACAATCATAATTCGTTATCTCGTTTTATATTGATATCCTTCGGCCTCCCAACGAGGCATCTCCACGGTCTTGATAATAGAATAGTAGCGGTCAAAATCCTGGGCGAAAGCTTCGTCCGTGGGCCAGTCCGGGCAGGAATTCCAGGCGCGCTCCCAAATGCCCAGCGCCTTGGGCAGCATCTGGAAGGTGACATCAGAGATGCTCCGGACGTTTTCTCCCCACAGCAGGGCTTCGGCCCCCACAATCATATCCGGCCGCAGGAGCGGCGTGCGTCCTTCGGCCGCATGCTTCCAATCCACGGGCGTATCCACGCCTTTCCAGCGCTCGGATTCGTAGATTTTCCAGGGCTGCAGGGCGAAGGATTTGCGCTCGTCCACATAGCCGCCCCAATGCAGGCCGATTTCGGTGGGGTCATCGCCGTACGCCAGGTCTATATAGGCGTTCTGCACATTGGACAACAGCACGGGAATGCCGTCGTTGGCCAGCTGGTAGCTGAGTTCGATATTGTCGCCGCGGGTGCTCCAGGCGTTTACAAAGAGCAGCTGCGGTTTCAACTGTTCCAGGGTCTCGGGAGCAATGCCCTGCACCATTTCCTGCCAACCGGCCAGCTTGATACCCCGTTCCTGCGCCAGGGCCAGGATGCCGCGCGTGAAGGTGTCTTTCACCTCTTTGCGGTCACGGCCCGACCAGCTGCCGTCCGGCACTTCGTCGCCGCCGATATGGATGCCCGGCAGCGGCACATCGGCCTCCTGGTGCATCCGGATCACTTCGTCGAATACTACACCGTAGAACTTATACACGCCCGGCAGGTCGGGATCCAGCACGTTGTCCGTGAAATCCTGGGCGCTCCAGTATCGGGAATTATCGGCCGGATCCTGCAGGCGATAGCTGGTATCTCCGGTTATGCGCTCGTAAGACTGCATAGCCTTGATGGCGGCACGCGAATGGCCCGGGGCGTCAAACTCCGGCACCACGGCAATGCCCCGTTCCCACGCATAGCGCAGGATTTCCTTGTATTCGGCCTCCGTATAGAAGGTGGTCTGGCCGATCTTTCCATCGTTGGCGGGCTTCAGGGCCTTGAGTTCCTGCAGGTCCCAATCCGGCAGCGCGTGATGACCGCTGAAAGCCGTCAGTTCCGGAAGCCGGGGGATTTCCAGACACCAGGCTTCGTCGTCGCCCAGATGAAAATGCAGCATATTGAGTTTGTAAGAAGCCATGATGTCCAGCACCTGCAGCACTTCTTCCTTGCTGCGGAAGTCGCGGACCACGTCCAGCATAAAGCCACGCAGTCCCAGGTCCGGCCAGTCTTCGATGACCATGTCCGGCAGTTCATCGGGCAATTTGGCCAGGGTTTCCTGAGCGTAAATCTCGCCTTCCTGATCGATGGCAAACACGGCTACTTCTCCCCCGCTGATGGCAATGCGGTACCAGCCCTTCGGGCGTTCCGACTTGGAGGCAGGCACCTCTGCGCCGTAGGTAATGAGCTTCGGACGGGGAATCATATCCCCAGGCTGCACCTTATAGCGGGCAGCAAACCAGCTGGCGTCTATCGGCGTAGCGATATGCTCCAGGAAGCTGTAGGTGACCGGAAGCGGCTTATCGGCCTTGCCTTTTTGCTGGAGCACGAAGCCCTCCGGAGCCCAGGAATGGCGGGGCAGCGGCCTGTCGGCATACACGATGTTCAGCGTCTTGGGGGCATCGGCCGGGATGTCCACGTAGCAGGATGTACCCTGATAATGCTGGATGGAGAGCCCTTCCGGCTGCACCACTTCACAGTTGTCGTACAGCACCTGGAACCAGACGCGCGAGCCGCCCGGCACGTTTTTCAGCACCAGGCTGTGATGGGCGCGTTTATCGGCCTGTACTTCTCCTTCCGACCACTCTACCGCAGGCCCGGTACAAGCCACGGCCAGCAGCAGCATCAAACCCATAAAATTTTTGTGACACATAACTTATTGATTCTCATTTGTTTCCAATGTGTTCCTCGTTCAAAAACCGAACGAGGACTTCACGGTAACTCACTAATTGTCAAGCTCTTAGCTGCCACGGGTTAGCGAAGCAGGTCCTCCAGGTGGACGCTGCCGGCGGTTTTGGCGTCGCGGTACTTCACAATTACGGGGCAGTAAAGGTGCACGCCGCTCTCCAGGGGCTTGCCGTCGCGGATGATGGGCTTGGAGCCGCTCACCACCACGGCGTTCCGAGGGACCACCACGCGTCCGTCGGCATTGCGGCGGATAAACTCGCCGGTGGTGGCATCGAAGATGGCCGTGGAGGAGGTGATGATCACGCCGGAAGCAATCACGGCGCCTTCCTGCACGATGGTTCCTTCATAGATGCCGCAATTTCCTCCCACAAAAGCGCCGTCCTCGATGATGGTGGGCAGGGCGCCCGCCGGTTCCAGCACGCCGCCAATCTGCGTGGAGGCCGATATATGGATGTTCCGACCCACTTGGGCACAGGAGCCGATGGTCACGTGGCTGTCCACCATAGTGCCCTCGCCCACCCAGGCGCCCACATTCACGTAGGCGGGCGGCATCACGATGCTGCCGGGCGCCAGGTACGCACCGCGGCGGATGGATGTGCCGCCGGGGACGATGCGGACGCCATCGGCCGCCTTAAACTCCCGCACTGGGAACGTATCCTTGTCGAAGAAGGAGAACTGTCCCTGGGACATGTCTTTCACGGCACCCAGCTTGAAACCGGCCAGAATGATTTCCTTCACTTTGCGGTTCACTTCCCAGACGCCGTTCACTTTTTGGGCTACGCGGAGCTCGCCCCGTTCCAGGGCGTCCAGCACTTGGTTGAATTCTTGCAGGGTAACTTCCATTAGAACAATTCTTTAAGGGTTTGTTTCAGCAGTTCTTCCGTGGCGGCTGTGGCGGGGACCAGCGGCAGGCGGAGGCTGTTGTCCATAAGGCCCAGCTGGGCCATGGCGGCCTTGGCCGGAATGGGACTGGGTTCCACGAAGAGGGCCTTGAACAGGGGCAGCAGACGCTGGTGCATCTTTTCGGCCTCCTGGAATTTGCCATCCTGCAGCGCGTGCACGAAGTCCACCATAGCCGAAGGGAACACGTTGGAAGCAACCGAAATGACGCCATCGGCTCCCAGTTGCATAAGTTCGCAGGTTTGGTCGTCGTTGCCGCTGAACACGGAAAATCCTTCCGGACGGCCGTCCAGGATGGCTTTGATCTGTGCCACGTTGCCGGATGCCTCTTTAATGCCGATGATATTGGGCACCTCGCGGGCCAGGGCCAGCACGGTATCGGGCTCTATGTTGGAGCTGGTGCGACCCGGCACATTGTACAGCACGATGGGCTTGTCCGTGGCCTGGGCCACTGCTTTAAAGTATTGGAACATGCCTCTTTGTGGCGGCTTGTTGTAGAAGGGAACCACCACCAGGAAGGCATCGGCATCCTGGAGCAGACGCATATTGGCCAGGGTTCCGTTCAAAGAATTGCTACCCACACCGGCCAGTACGGGATGTCCGTCGGCGTGCTGAAGCGTCACTTCCAAAAGCTGGAGTTTCTCCGACTCCGTGAGGGTGGGGGTTTCGGCGGTAGTGCCCAGCGGCACCAGAAAATCCACGCCGGTGGTAACCTGCCAATCCACCGTTGCGGCATAAGACGTGTAATCCACCTCGCCGCCGCGGAAAGGAGTGAGTAGCGCCGTACCACAGCCTTTTATGCGTAACTTATCCATAATCAATTACTTTTTCACAAAGATATAAAATTTATTTTTACCAGTTCGGCCGGTCCGGTGAGATAAACATCCGTGAACCGACTGTCCGGATGCGCCTGGAAATCCACCTGCAGCCAGTCTCCCCGGCGGCATTGCAGACGATAGGACACTCTCCCCGCCTGCTCCGTTCCGGCAATGCCGGCATGATAAGCGGCCAGCGCCGATGCCGTAAGGCCGGTGCCGCAGGCCAGGGTCTCCCCTTCCACGCCTTTCTCGAATGTGCGTACGTGCAGCCCGTCGGGCCTTGCTTCCACCAGGTTCACGTTGGCGCCCTCCGGCTGGAAGGCCGGGTCCCAGCGCAGCGGTTTGGCATCGGCCTCCATATCCAGCGTCTCCACACTGTCCACCAACTTCACGAAATGCCGGGTGCCCGTATTCAGGAAATACCCGCCCTTGACCGGCGTGATTCCTTTGACATCAATCATCTTCAACCGGACCGTCCACTTTTGGAGGGAACTGCCTCCGGGGGACTTGTCCACCCCCGGACTAGGGCAGGGGGAGGGGCCCGTTGGAGACAAGTTCCCGAAGGGGACGCAGGATACAATGGGAGGGGCCGGAGAGAGCGGAGCGAACGGAGTTCCCCCGGAGGCAGTTTCCTCCAAAATGACGGCTTCGTGCAGGCCATCGGGGGCCAGGAAGCGGTAGGTGTGGCCATCGGCCGGGCGGATGCCCAGATAATCGGCGAAGGCCACGATGCATCGGCCTCCGTTGCCGCACATCATACCGCCGGAGCCGTCGGGGTTGTAGAACTCCATAGTGAAGTCCGTGCCCTCGCCCTCCGTCAGAATCATCAATCCGTCCGTATGTTGCTCCCGGCACAATTCGCCTATGCGGGCCGCCTCCCGGAAGGGCTCCATTCCCCCTTTTCGGCCATCCAGCACCACAAAATCGTTCCCCGCACCGGAAAACTTAAACATCCGTGACACGTAATTCTCTGTCATTCAATTCTTTCCTATATGTTCCTCGTTCATTTTTCGAACGAGAAGATTATAATACCGCTTCTCTCACTAGCGAGGCCAGGAGGCGGATGCCGGGCTCCATCTTGGCTTCGTCGATGAAGGAGAAGTTCATGCGCATGGTGTTGCGATGGCTGCCATCGGTGTAGAAGAAGGAGCCGGCCACATAGGCCACGCCGGCCGATAAGGCTTTGTCGTACAGCGCCACCGTGTCGATTGCTTCCGGCAGCGTGAGCCAGAGGAAAAGGCCCCCTTCCGGATACGTCCAACTGACCCCCTCCGGCATATATTTCTCCAGCAGCGACACCATCAAATCCCGGCGCCGACGGTATTCCACAATGGTTTTGGCCAGGTTGGCATCCAGCATACCGGAAGCCATAAATTCGCAGGCCATATACTGATCCAGTACCGGCGGACAAAGGTCCAGGCACTGTTTGCAAACATAAATCTGTTCCAGCAGCGGTTCCGGGCCGATGATCCATCCCAGACGGAATCCGGGGGCAAAAATCTTGGAGAAACTGCCCAGATGCAGCGTCCGCTCCGGCGCCATTTCCCGAATGGTGGGCAGCGGTTCCCCGCTGTACCGCAGCTCCCGGTACGGGCTGTCCTCCACAATGAGGCAGTCCAGCTCCCGCGCCAGCCTGACAATCTCCTGCCGCTCCTCCAACGTCATGGTTTCCCCGGAAGGATTGTTAAAATCCGGAATCACATAGATGAACTTCACACGCCGGTCGGTGGTAATGCCCCTTGCGGGGGACTCCGCAAGGGGCATCACCACCGCACGATATGCCTTAAAGCTCTGCAGGGCGCCCAGGTAGACGGGATTGTTGGCCAGGACGATGTCACCGGGGTCCAGGAAAACGCGCGAGCAGACGTCAATGCCCTGCTGAGAGGACGTGGTGATCTGCACCTGCGAAACCGGTACGCCATAGCGCCGGGCCAGGACTTCGCGCAGTTCGGGCACGCCTTGGGTGGCGCCGTACTGCAGGGCGCGGGTGCCGTATTTTTCCAAGACCTTGGCGGCCAGGCCGGGGATTTCGGCCATAGGGAAGGTGACCGCCGCAGGGTAGCCGCCCGCGAAGGAGCAGATGGCGTTCAGGTCCACCTTCCGGAAGATTTCCCGGACCGGCGAACGCAGGAAGGAGGGCACATCGGCCGAAAAGAATTTGTTATAGTCCATCTTAGGCACGGGTGATGTGGGCGCCCAGGGCGTTCAGGCGGCCTTCGATATCTTCGTAACCGCGGTCAATTTGCTCGATGTTGTCGATGGTGGAGGTGCCGCGGGCACTCATGGCCGCCAGCAGCATGGCGATACCGGCACGGATATCGGGCGATACCAGTCGCGAGGCCTTCAGGGTAATCCGGTGATCGTGGCCGATTACCACCGCGCGGTGCGGGTCGCACAGGATAATCTGCGCTCCCATATCGATGAGGCGGTCCACAAAGAACAGGCGGCTCTCGAACATCTTCTGGTGAATGAGCACGCTCCCCTTGCACTGGGTAGCCACCACCAGCATCACGGACAGGAGGTCCGGCGTGAGGCCGGGCCAGGGAGCATCGGCCAGGGTCATAATGGAGCCGTCCAGGAAGGAGTCGATTTCATAACTGTCCTGCGCAGGGACGTAGATATCGTCGCCGCGCTGCTCCAGCTTGATACCCAGGCGGCGGAAGGCGTCCGGAATGATGCCCAGGTCGTAATAAGAGACGTTTTTGATGGTGATGCTGCTCTGGCAGATGGCAGCCATGCCGATAAATGAGCCCACCTCAATCATATCCGGCAGGATGCGATGCGTGGTGCCGTGCAGGGATTCCACCCCGTGCACGCGCAACAGGTTGGAGCCCACGCCGTCGATGAAGGCGCCCATCCGGTTGAGCATCTTGCAAAGCTGCTGCAGATAGGGTTCGCAGGCGGCGTTGTAGATGGTGGTGGTGCCTTTGGCCAGCACGGCGGCCATCACGATGTTGGCGGTACCCGTCACGGAAGCTTCATCCAGGAGCATATACCGGCCCACCAGACGGTCTTCCTGCGTGAGGTGGAAGGCCCGGCGCTTGGCGTCATAGTCCATCTGCGCGCCCAGTTTCACCATCCCGTCCAGGTGGGTGTCCACGCGGCGTCGGCCGATTTTATCGCCGCCCGGCTTGGCGAACCAGGCCCCGCCGAAGCGGGTTAGCAGCGGACCCACCACCATTACGGAGCCGCGGAGCTTGGCGCACTTGGCCACGAACTCTTCGGTATCGATGTAGGCGGTATCCACGGCATCGGCCTGGAAAGTATACACGCCTTTGGCCTGGCGCGATACCTTCACGCCCATATCCTGCAGCAGCGCGATGAGGTTCTTCACGTCCAGGATCTCCGGGACGTTGCTGATGGTCACCGGTTCGCTGGTCAATAACACGGCGCTGATGACTTCCAGGGCTTCGTTCTTGGCCCCCTGCGGGGTGATGGTTCCGGACAGTTTGTGCCCGCCTTCGATGATAAACTTAGACATGCTCTACTTCGGGATGAAGGGTGATGCCGTACTTGCCGGCGATAGTATCTATAATTTGTTGTTCCAGGCCGATAATCTCCTCCGGAGAGGCTGTTCCTGAGGCGTTTACAATTACCAGCGGCTGCCCGGGATACACCTGTGCGCCGCCGTTGCGCTTGCCTTTGAAGCCACACTGGTCAATCATCCAGGCCGCGGGTACTTTGATCAAGTCTCCTACAACATAATGCGGGACCTCATAGTCCGGGCCATTTTCTTCTTTTGCGGTTTTGACTATCTGCTCAAAGTGTTCCTTGCTTATCACCGGATTGCAGAAGAAGCTGCCCGCACTCCCGATTTCCTCCGGGTCCGGGAGTTTCTTTCGACGGATATCGATGATGGTGTCGCGAATTAACTGCGGCGTAAGCGGGGCATCCGGAAGGGCCTTGCGGACGCCGCCGTAGTCCAATTTGGGCTGCGGTTCCGTGCTCACGCGGTAGGTGACGGCCGTAATGATGTACCGGCCTTTCCACTCAGTCTTGAACTTCGAGGTGCGGTAACCGTAGGCACAATCGGCCGGGTCAATCTGCACGAAACAGCCTTCCTGGCGGTCCCAGGCGCGGATTTCGGCAATGATATCCTTGGCCTCCACGCCATAGGCGCCGATGTTCTGCACGGCCGATGCCCCCACTTCGCCGGGAATGAGCGACAGGTTCTCCGGGCCCCAAAGGCCCTCGGAAGCCGCCCACGCGCAGAAGTCATCGAACACCGTTCCCGCCGGAATGGTCACATAGCAGAAGGCAGCACGGTTCCGGGGGTGGACAAGTCCACGGGAGGCGGTGCCTTCTGCATAGTGCAGGATGGTGCCGGGGAAGTCGCGGGTGAAGAGGAGGTTGGAGCCGCCTCCCATGACCATCACGGGCTGGGGCAGGGAGGCCCAGTCCAGGGCCGGGAGATCGGCCTCTTCCGTGAGTTCCACCAAGAGCGCGCACCGCACCCTCATCCGGAAGGTGTTCCGGCTGGAAAGGTCATAGTCTGCGTGGCGGGAGATCATTCGGCCTTGGGATTCAGGGCTATCTGAAGCTCGTCAAGCTGGGTCTGGTCAATTTCGGACGGGGAGTCGATCATGACGTCGCGACCCTGGTTGTTCTTGGGGAAGGCAATGTAGTCGCGGATGGTGTCCTGACCGCCCATAAGGGCACAGACGCGGTCGAAGCCGAAGGCCAGACCGCCGTGCGGCGGGGCGCCGAACTTGAAGGCGTTGATGATGAATCCGAACTTGTATTCGGCTTCTTCCGGGCCGATACCCAGGACCTCGAACATACGCTTTTGCATATCGGCGTTGTGGATACGGATGGAACCGCCGCCCAGTTCGTTGCCGTTGAGGACGAAGTCGTAGGCGTTGGCGCAAACGCGC
>JAEEGL010844237.1_pt1 | contig 10858 bp, 10 predicted proteins | sample 9134231 | NCBI WGS metagenome assembly JAEEGL01 (sample SAMN16246548, study PRJNA631951) | gut metagenome | biome: gut microbiome; feature: rumen; material: fiber-attached | host: Bos | place: Iran: Karaj | collected 2018-10
AAAGAAACTTCTACTAGTAAATTCGATGGTTCTATTGAAATTGCTATGAGATTAAATCTTGATACTAAAAAAGCTGATCAACAATTAAGAGGTGCTATTGTACTTCCTAAGGGAACTGGTAAAACTCAAAGAGTTTTAGTTGTTGCTAGAGGACCAAAAGCTCAAGAAGCTAAAGACGCTGGAGCAGATTATGTTGGAGATACTGATATCTTAGAAAAAATTGAAAAAGAAAATTGGTTTGAGTTTGATACTATGATAGCAACTCCAGATATGATGCCTTTACTTGGAAAATTAGGTAGAGTTTTAGGACCTAAAGGTTTAATGCCAAATCCAAAGACTGGTACAGTTACTTTAGATATTGCTAAGGCAGTAGAGGAAGTTAAGGCTGGACGTGTTGAATATAGAACAGATAGTTTTGGTAATATTCATGGAGTTATTGGAAAAGCATCATTCTCTGAAGAAGATTTAATTGCCAATTTAGATGCATTTGTTGCTCAAATTATTCGTATTAAACCAGCTACAGTTAAGGGAGATTATATAAAGAATATTTCTATATCTTCTACAATGGGTCCTGGAATTAAAATTGAAAATAATTTTGACAAATAATAATATATAAGTTATAATAATATCGATTTGTAGGTGCCATAGACAGCAGGTATGAAAATAAATCCTGCCGAGGACTTATTACTAAGTAATGAAAGTTCTTTTGCTGTCTAGTAAAGGAACTTTTTTATGGCATCCCTCAATATATGAAGGAGGTGTGTTATGGCAAGTAAAGCTATCTTAGAGCAAAAGCAAGCTGTTATAGATGAAATTAAAGATCGTACTAATGCTTCTAAGTCAATTGTATTATTTGATTATCGTGGTATAACTGATAGTGAAGCTAAAGAGTTACGTGTAAAGTTAAGAGAGTCTAATGCAGATTATAAAGTATATAAAAATACTTTGATGGCTAGAGCTTTTAATGATTTAGGTATTAATCTTGAAGAAGGATTGACTGGACCTAGTGCATTTGCATTTAGTGAAGATCAAATTGCACCTATCAAGGTTTTATCTGACTTTGCTAAAAACCATCCAGCATTAGTTTTAAAAGTAGGGATTGTAGATGGAGAAAAAGCAGATCAAGCTAAATTAGCTGAATATGCTACTATTCCATCAAGAGATGGACTACTTACTATGCTTGCTGGTGGTATGATGGCTATTCCAAAGGATTTGGCTATCGCTTTAGACTTATATAGTCAACAAAAAGAAGGAAATTAAAAATTAATTATTTAGGAGGGAAATAAAAATGGCAAAAATAACAGAAGAAGATTTTATCAGTAGTTTAAAAGAAATGAATTTATTAGAAATTAAAGAATTAGTAGATGCTATGAAGGAGGAATTTGGAGTAGATCCTAGTGCTGTTGCTGTTGCTGCACCAGCTGCTGGTGGAGCTGCTGCTGAAGAAGGACCAAGCGCTGTTACTGTATCTATAGCTGATGCTGGAGCTGCTAAAGTTGCTGTTATTAAAGTAGTTAAGGAAATTACTGGTTTAGGATTAAAAGAAGCTAAAGATATCGTTGATGCAAACGGTGTTGTAAAAGAAAATATTCCTACTGCTGAAGCTGATGAAATCAAAGCTAAGCTTGAAGAAGCTGGAGCTACTGTAGAAGTTAAATAGTTTTAACTTCTTTTTTTTTACTTTACACTTCAATTTGTTTTATTACTTGATTTTTTTTGAAGTATATATTATGATAGTTATATCAAAGATAAGAGATTTTATTTAGATTTTTCTAAGTATTTGTATTTCTTATCCTTGTACTAATAATTGCATTTTGATATTTTGTAAAATTAAATTATATAATTTGTTTTGCTTTTTATTATTATGTTTTTATTAGTTCTTGTAGATTTTTGCTATTTTAGTAGGTATATATCGTAGTGCTTTGGTATTTTCGAAAGAAGTAAAATATCTTTTGGTGATATTAATCTAGCCAGTCATTGTACAATGCATTAAAATATTTTTTATGGAGACGGTATATATTGAATGTGAGAAAGTGACTCATTTTTTAAAAGAATAAACTCGATTATTTTAGTAGGTTGCAAACTACATTGAAATAGTTTAGAAAATATTTTGGTATTTTTAAATAAGATGTGATTAAGTCTTATTTTTTTTTGTTTTTAAAAGTATTTTCAATTGTTTTAAGAAATGATATAATAGATAGTATAATAAAGAGAGTAGAGTATGGTGGTTGGATGCTAATATATATTATACATTCTGATAAATATTATTCTTTTAGTCTTCCAAATGAAATAGCAGGCAACTATGTTATTGAAGATTATGATGAAAATGGTTTTTCTCGTAATTTAATAAATGTTATTGCTCAGGATGATAAATGGATTATGAATGCTAATGAAAATGTCCGTATTATCTTTGATAATAAAGCTATTGATAGCTGTGAGGTAATGCCTTTTAATTGGTATTTTTTAGCTAATTCATTGGGAGAAAAAATTTTATTATATACAGTTCCAAATTATGATAATCACTACATTGTGAAGTCTATTAAGAATGATGGTAATATTATTATTGGTAAAGATAGTCAATGTGATTTAGTGGCTAGTTATTCTATGATTAGTCCAAAGCAGTTATCTCTTTCACATAATGATTCTAAGTGGTTTATTAAGAATTTGAATCCTGAAATACCATTATTTGTTAATAGTGTTAAAGTAGAAGAATGTACATTGAATAGTTTTGATGTTATTTTTATAGCGGGGTTAAAATTTGTTTTGTGTGGTAATTTAATATTCTTTTATTGTCCTTTAAGAAATATTATGTTTCGTTCTTCACTATTTGAGGATGCAGTTCAGATGTTGGCTGCTTCTGATAATAATTATGATTTTCAAAATTACGTTGATTTTTATAATTCAGATGATTATTTTTCTAAATCACCGGTATTTTTTAAGAAAATTAATGATGTTGATTTAGAACTTCAGGCTCCAGAAGAAAAGGAAACATTTGAATATCAGTCTATTATTATGACTATGATTCCTACTGCTCTAATGAGTATTACTACTTTAGTTTCTACTTATTATACGATTAAAAGTTTTAAATCTGGGGAATCAGATTATGAGACGTATATATCAACTATTGTTCTAGTTGTTATTATGTTTATTTTATGTTTTGTTTGGCCGTTTGTTGAGCGCTTTTCTGAAAAGTTGCGATTAAAATTACATGAAAAACGTAGAGTGAAGTATTATAGGAAGTATTTAGAAAAAAAGAAGTCTCTTTTAGAAAAAATAACTAAGGAGCAAAAGGCAGTTTTATTTTTTAATAACCTTTCTTTAGAAGAATGTCAAAATGTTATATTAGAGAGAACGGCGAATTTGTTTTCTTTAAATCCTGAGCAAGAGCAATTTTTACAAGTACGTCTTGGTACTGGGAAGGTATTATTAAACTGTAAAATGGGCTATACAAAACCAGATTTTGTTAAGGAAGAAGATGTTTTAGAGAAAGAATTAGAAAATTTAGTTGATTCATACCGTTATATTGATCAAGCCCCATTTACTATTTCTTTAAAAGAAAATATTGCATTGATTAATTCAAATAGGGATTTTAATAAATACTTGGAAGCAATTATTTTGCAGATTGTGGCTTTGCATGATTATCATGATGTAAAAATTGTGGTTTTAACTCATCAAAAATCTAAACTAGATTCTATACGACTTATTAATCATTGTTGGAATGATGATAGAACTTTTAGATATTTTGCTACTAATATGCAAGATGCTGAGTATTTATCTAGTGAATTAATGAAGATTTATACTAAGAGATTATCTCTTTCTGGGACGGCAGAAAAAATTCCTCATTATTTGATTATTACTGATGATATTAATCAATATCGTAATTTAAAAATAATTGATGAGATTGCTCATCAACAAGAGAATAATGGCTTTAGTTTTTTAGTTTTTGCTAGTCGTTTGACTGAAGTACCTAGTGGTTGCTCTCATTTCTGTGTATATACTGATGATCGAGCTACTTTATTTAAGAGTGATATGGATGAAAAAGATCAAGTTTCTTTTTCTCCAGAATTTGTTACTAATCAAATTGATTTTTCAAAGTGTATAAATATATTGGCAAATATTCCTATAAAAAGTAATTATGAAAATTCTTCTGAGGTGTCTTTGCCAGAGAAACTTGGTTTTTTAGAAATGTATAAGGTTGGTAAAGTTGAACAATTAAATTCTGCAAATCGTTGGAAGAATTCTCAAATTGTTAATACATTAGCTGCTCCTATTGGTGTTGATACGACAGGTAATATCCTATCTTTAGATTTGCATGAAAAGAAACATGGTCCTCATGGTTTGATTGCTGGTATGACTGGTTCTGGTAAAAGTGAGACTATTATTACTTATTTGCTTTCTTTAGCTGTTAATTATAGCCCTGATGAAGTTCAATTTGTCTTGATTGACTATAAAGGTGGTGGTTTAGCTGGTGCCTTTGAAAATAGGCGTACTGGTGTTAAATTACCACATCTTGTTGGTACTATTACTAATTTGGATACTTCAGAAATGAATCGTACTTTGGTTTCTATTAAGAGTGAATTAAAAAGAAGACAACAAATCTTTAATCGAGCTAAAGAAGAATTAAATACTGGTACAATTGATATATATAAATATCAAGGATATGTTCGTGATGGTTTAATTAAAGAACCTTTATCTCATTTATTTATTGTTTGTGATGAATTTGCAGAGTTGAAGCAGCAACAACCTGAATTTATGGAGGAAATTGTTAGTGCTGCTCGTATAGGTCGTTCTTTGGGTATTCATTTGATTTTGGCTACTCAGAAACCTAGTGGTGTTGTTGATGATCAAATATGGTCTAACTCAAGATTTAAATTGTGTTGTAAAGTTCAAACTGCTGAAGATAGTAGTGAAATGTTAAGAAAACCAGATGCTGCTTATCTTACGGAAGCGGGAAGATTTTATTTACAGATTGGTTATGATGAGTATTATATTTTAGCGCAATCAGCATATTCTGGAGTTGAGTATTTTCCAAGTGATAGAGTTTTTTCAAAAATTGATAATACTATTTCATTTGTTAATTCATTGGGAGAAGTATATAAAAATGTTTCTCCGAAAAAGGTTAATAATCAAACTAATCATGAGAGATATGGTGAAGAGTTAATTAATGTTATTAAGTATTTAATTGATGTTGCTAAAAAAGAAAATTATACTTATCATCAGTTATGGTTGGATAATGTTCCAGATATTCTATATTATAATTCTTTGGTTTCCAAGTACCACCCAATTACTAGTCCTTATGATATAAATCCTATTATTGGAGAATATGATGATCCTACAAATCAATCTCAAGGATTAGTGTCTTTACCAATTACAACTGGTGGAAATGTTTATATTGCCGGTAATACTGGAAGTGGTAAAAATACTTTATTATCAACTATAATTTCTTCTACTATTGTTAATCATAATAGTGATGAGGTTAATATTTACATAATTGATATGGGAGCAGAAAAATTAAAAAAATTCTCAGATGCCCCTCAAGTTGGAGATGTATTAACGGTTTCTAATGGAGATGAATTGAAGTATCTTATGTTTATGCTTCAAGTTGAGATGGTAAAGAGACAAAGATTTTATGCCGATAATGGTGGAGATTTTCTACGAAATGTAAAAGATAAAAATTGTCCTTTCCCTAATATCCTTGTATTTTTGTATGATTTAGATTCTTTTAAAGAACGTTATGAGTATTTCTTTGAAGAAAATGTTATTCCTTTAACTAGAACGTGTGCTAAATATGGTATTTATTTTATAGTTACTGGGAATACTTATAATTCTTTGGGGTATGCTGCTGAACAGAATTTTAATCATAAAGTAATGCTTAATCTTTCTGATCCTAGTGATTATAGTAATGCTTTTAATAATTATCCTGTTATTAAGAAAAATCCAGGAAGAGGTATTATATCTGTAAATGAAAATGCTTTTGAGTTTCAAACTTGTTTATTCTTTGAAGAGGATAAAGAACAGGATTATTTGGCTACTGTTATTAAGCAATTGAATGATCATTTGAAAACAAGGGCAAAACCAGTACCTAGTATTCCAGAGAGAGTTACTTTTGATATTATTAAAAATGATATTTCTACTCTTGATTGTGTTCCATTAGGTATAAATATGCTTACTGCTCAAATTGATACTTTTGATTTTAATTCTTTAGTTACTGTTATATCTTCTGAAAAAATAATCTCTTTTACTAGATTTCTAAGTAATATGCAAAAAATAATGTTAAAGATTCCTAAAACAAAAATTATAATTTTAAATGCTTTAGAAGATATAAAAATTTCTTATGATGAATCGGTTATTTTCTTTGATTCTGGTTTTTCTAAGGTTGTGGAGTCTTTAAAAAATAATATTTTAAAATGTAAGAATAATCCAGTTGATGAAAATTATATGATATTTGTTTTAAATTATTCTGGGTTGAATGGACGGCTTAAACAGAAGAAAAAGGAATTAAAAGATGATAATTATTCGACTATGTCTGATTTAATTTTAATGGCACAGGATTTGACTAATTTTCATTTTGTATTATATGATGTCTCATCTGAATCTGAAGGATTACATGATGGTGAATTAATTGATTTCTTTGATGGAAGTAGAGGTTTATGGATTGGTAGTGGATTTGATGGTCAAATGATTTTTGATGTATCAAATTCTAGTGATATAAATTCATTAAATGATGAATTTACAATTAAAGTTGAGGCAAGAGTTGGTTTTGAAGTAAAAACTATTAGATAAGGGGAATGATGTATGGATAAGATTTTAGTTTCAATTTATGTGTTGTATCTAGAAAAACAATATGATTTATTAATACCTGTTAATATACCTGTGAAGGAAGCTATTTCTTTAATACAGAATTCTATTAAAGAATTATCTAATAATGCTTATGAAATTAATCTTAACGCAGTGTTATTTGATGATAGAGGGTTGGTTATTAACGAAAATAATATTGTAAAGTTTAGTGGACTTAAAAATGGTTCAAAACTTATGTTAGTTTAATTATTGGTTTACATTGTGATTATTTTATAGGTTGATAATTGTGAAAAATTGTTATAAAATGATATATATAGTAGATAGGAGGTAAATATGGCTACCACATTGAAAATATTAAATGCTGATAGAATGCCAAATAGTAGTTTTAAATTATCATCTGTTAGTAAAAATACGATTGAGGTAAATGATAGTTTTACTTCTCATTTGAACAAAGTTACTAATTGTTATGAGGTTCTTAATAATAGTTTGGTTGATATTCAGAAAACTATAGAAACTAGTATTAATGCAAATAAGAAGAATTTTGATAAAAAGCAATTGTCTTCTTTTGAGATGCTAAATAAAGCTGCTAAAAATCAAATTAGAGAATGCGAGAATAGAAAAAAAACTATGAAGACTTGGGCAGATAATGACATTAAAGATTTAAAGGCTGCAGCACAAAAGAAAGCATGGATTGCAGCTATTGACTCATTATTGAAAGAAACTAATCTCTCAGCTGCATCTAAAGAAGCACTTAATAAATTAAAAGGAATGTTGTAATTTTAAAATTGAAAGGAGATAAATAAATGGCTACTGATAGTAAAATAACTCCTAAAGCAGTGTTAGAGATGTCAGATAAAATATATCCTAAATTAGTTGCTGCTGAGGATAAAAATGTTGCTTTATTTAATGCTTATAAGGCTACTGCTACTGGAAATAAAGGAAAATCTTATTGGAATGGTACAAGAGCATTTAACTGGTATTGTTATGCAGTTAGAAGTTGTGCTAACTCTCATTATCGTATAGCTAGAATGGCTACTGTTTATAGGGATTTATGTAAGAGTGCTATTAAAGTTCAACAAACTGATAATGCTAAGAGTGATATGGTTCTTTCTTTACATACTAAAGTAATTCGTTTTGACGATTTAAGAAAAAGATGTGAAGGTAATTATTCTAAAGTTATTACTTGGGGAAAAAGTTAGTTGGTGATAAGATATGATTACTTTAGATGAAAATGATGTTCAACAACAGACTAATGATAATCTTTCATTTGAGGAAGATGTTTTGAATAAGGTTAATTCTTTAAATGAATCTTTGGCTAATGGGGAGATACCTCAAGACTTGAAAGATTTTGTGAATTCATTGCAGAATGATTCTGCATCAACGACTGATGAAGAGATAGTTGATGATGCTGATGATTTTGTAAATGATTCTTATGAAACAGAAGTAGATCTTTCTTATGCAGATCCAGATGAAGAAGATACTTTATTAGATAATGATGCTGTATCTGTTGAGGAATTAGACAGTTTGTTTTAGAAACAGGATAATTATCCTGTTTTTTTGTTAAAAAGATATTGACTTTGTTATTATATTTGGTATAATTTAAATAACATAGGAATGCAATATGCAGTTGAAATTATGATGTTATATTTTAAGTTAAAAATTAATATTTTGACTATTATTTTTGATTATTAGTTTTTGTGCTTTTATGATCTTTTAATAGGAATTATATTGATTTATATTAAGATTTTGATTAATCTTGATATGCTTGATTTATATATTGTGATATTTGACAATGTCGGAAGATTAATGATTGCTAGACTCTATGTTAGTTGTAATTTTTTTAGAGAAAGAAAACTCTATGATAAGTATAATATTTGATTGTTTACTGATAATAGACTTTTGAGTATTATGGAAACTCGGCTACTTTATAGTAGCTTTTTTTTGAAAAAATATTGACAAATAGGTTTAATTTGTATTAAACTATTGTTATCAATAGTAACTGTGGTATTTATTATACTTTCTGAATTGAGTTTGATCTGTTCTTTTTGGTTAGTATAATGGTTTGTACCTAAATCTTATCATTACTATTGTAAATTACAATTTTTTTATTATAAAGAAGGAAAACTTTATAAATTAGCGACGCTGTCTAAGTTGTTAATGAAAGCAATTCCATTTTAGCGGATGGAGGGGCAGTTCTTCTTAAACCGTATTGTGAATCGTTTATCAGACTTTTTACAATATAAAAAATTATTTATAAATTGAAGTCGATTTATTTTTAATTTTTTCAATCATAAGGATTTCATTACTTATGATTTTTTTTGGTCTTTTTTTGAAATGTCTTGTTTTTTCTTTTCTTTATTGGTATAATTTTTTTTAGAATAAATAGTAGAGGGGTAATACTTATGGGAAAATATAGTTTAGGATCTGCAGTTACTGAAATTAAAGGGATTGATAAAGATTATTTTTATATGGATGAAGCTAAGGCTAAGAAAACAGTCAATGACATGTTAAAACAGTTGGATGCTATGAGGGCTTCGTTATTGAATATTCATTTATTACTTAATCAAGCTGTAAGTAGTGATATGGTTAGAGGAATGAGAGCAAAATCTTATAAAGCTTGGGCTAGAAAAGCTAAATCTCAAGCAAATTCTATAGATAAGTTAAAAGCTTCTCTTAGTGAAAAGTTTAATGATGATTTAAGAAATTATCCATTAAAATTATTAGATGATCGTATTGCTGAACTAGAGCGAAGAATAGCTAGTTTATCAAATGAATAAGAGGTTGGTGTTTTATGAGTAAGAAGATTTTTTATACTGGTGATGAAATGAAAAAAATTTCTAAGAATTTAAGAAAAAATGTAAATTCTTATGTCAGTGCTTTAGATAAGTTTTATACAGATGTTTGCTATTTACAAAATGAGAAAACTGTTTGTTGGAGTGGCCCTAATGCTCATAGTTCTATTAAAGGTTGCTTAGCTAATATTGATCATGATATTGAATTATATAAGAATATTGTTAAGTGTACAGAATATGTGGATTCTGTTATTGATTCTTAAAAAAAATTAAAATAATTGTTGACAGTATAAGTATTTTATTGTAATATATGTTTCGAAAGGAAGAAAAATAAGTAGTTTTTACGTTGTTTTTCTTCTTCTTTTTTTTGTCTAGGTGATAAAATGGGGCAGTATTTTGATAATCAGGATTTACCAAGTAATATGGTAAGAAGAGATTGTTTCCTTTTGGGAACAAGATTTATTTTTTATACCGATAATGGTGTTTTTTCAAAGGACGGTTTGGACTTTGGCAGTAGACTTCTTCTTGAAACAATCCCGCTTGAAGAAGTTGGAGGCAAAGTTCTTGATATGGGTTGTGGTTATGGAGTATTTGGAATAGTGTTAAATAAGCTACTTTCTTGTACGGTGGATATGGTTGATGTTAATTTGAGGGCAATTCATTTGGCTTCTATTAATATTAAAGAGAATCATTGTCATGATATTTCTGTGTTTGAAAGTAATACTTATGAAAATATTCATTCTAAATATACTTGTATTATTACTAATCCGCCTATTAGGGCTGGAAAAAAAGTAGTTTATGATATAGTGATGAATGCTCAAGATTATTTAGAAAAAGATGGTACACTTTTTTTAGTTATTCGGAAAGAGCAGGGTGCTAAGTCACTAATTGTAGACTTAGAGAAACAGTATGCAGTTGAAGTACTTGCGAAGAAAAAAGGTTTTTATATTATAAAATGTAAAAGATTATCTTAATATTTGAAAAACATGTGGGGTGAAAAATAGTGTCATATAAGATTGTTAAAAGTGGTGACTATAGAGAAAGAAGAAATTTCTCTAGAATTAGAAATTCTTATGAATTAAAAGATTTATTAGAAATACAAAAGAAATCATATAATTGGTTCACTCAAGATGGTATCAAGGAAGTATTTGAAGATTTATTTCCAGTAGAAAATTTCTCTGGAACTTTATCACTTGAATTTGGAGATTATCATTTTGATGATCCTAAATATTCTATTAAGGAGAGTAAAGACCGTGAAACTACTTATT
>JAEEGL011314304.1_pt1 | contig 10858 bp, 10 predicted proteins | sample 9134231 | NCBI WGS metagenome assembly JAEEGL01 (sample SAMN16246548, study PRJNA631951) | gut metagenome | biome: gut microbiome; feature: rumen; material: fiber-attached | host: Bos | place: Iran: Karaj | collected 2018-10
GACTGCACTTTTGACTGCATTTTGACTGTACTTTGCATGAGCATGCTATCTTAGAGTGATTTGAATGAGCATAGTAAACAATGCCGATTTTTCCCTAAATTACTGGCTTTTTGAGTTTTATCCAGACGCCGTCTAGCTTTAAGAGCCATGCGTAGTTGCAGTTCTCCTAAGCGGAAGGCCGTGGGTTCGAATCCCGCCGGGGAGGCCAAAAAAGTCCCTAAATTAGGGACTTTTTCTATCTGTGATTTCGCAGGAACAGGGCTTAATAGAGTTTTGACTGAACGTTTTATAAATTGTCCCTTCTTCGACTATGGAAACGAGTTGTCCTCAAGGCAGTAATCTGCTCTCGTGTTCTCCACGACCCAACGGAACAGTTCTTCGTAGCTCATAGTCCCTGGTGCTACAGCAAGACCCACGCGATTCACTTCGTCGTTGGATGGATATCGTCAGCCTTTTTTGTCTTATTCCGCTGATCTTGCACGCCGATCGTCGGCTGCAGGTCCATGAGGAAAACTTTGCCCTCGAGATTCCGGGACCGCGGCGTGGCCTCCATGAGAAAAACTGGTCTTCTCCAGTCAAACGACAACTGGCATAGTTATAATGCAAAGGGGGGTTCTTCCTGATACCCGAGTCGGGCGGAAATCGTCTTTGCGGCCGTTCGTAAAGCGGGAAGGACCTCCTTCTGCAGCCTCTCGTTAGGCAGGTCCTCCGGTGCGCCAAAGACACTCATGGCGGCTACAGCCCGACCTGAGTAATCCTTCAACGGTACGGAAATGCAGCGCAGCCCGAGTTCACATTCCTCTTCATCCATGGCGTATCCCTGTTTCCGTATTTTCGCCAGTTCTTCGGCCAAAACGAGCGGATCCGTAATCGTATGCTCCGTAAAGGGCGTCAGGCCCTTGACCGCGATATAATTTGCTAGCTGGCTCTCTGTCATATGCGAAAGGAGGACTTTTCCGGAGCCGGTCGAGTGCAGGGCGGCCCGCTTCCCGATGCGCTGTAGTGTTGGCGAATTGGGATTATCAATACAATCCAGATACATGCATTCCAAATCATGCTCCACAACCAAACAGGAGCCTAACGACAAGGCGTTTGCCAGACGGGTTACGAACGATGTTGTCACATTGCGCAGACCAAGCATGGATGAAACGTTTTCTGCCAGTCGGCAGACCCGCCAGGTCAGGCCGTACCGGGAAGACTCCGAATCGTGATATACGTAGTTTTCATGGATCAGTGCATAAATGTAGCGAAGAACAGTGGACTGCGTTAAACCGGTTTGTTGCGCAATTTCCTGAAGCCGCATAGGAATACGACTGGCAGCCATACACTCCATGATTTGAAGAAGACGAATAGAGGACTGGTTGGATTGCTTTTCGTTTTTTTTCTGCATGGATCGAATCTCACTAACGGTACGATAATTTTTAAACATTATATCATGCATTTACACAGAATACAAATCAAAAAATAAATATTCAATAACACACATCTATTGTGGCATTTGTTTTCATGTTGACATATAAAATATTATCGTCTATATTAAAATTACGGTTGCTATTTTGATTATATAATATTGATAATCAAAATTACAACCCAGATCAAATTGGGTAAAGGAGAGGACATGACAATATGGAACGGAAAAAGTATTGTGCGGGCGGCGAATGGAAAGAATCGAATACCGACAAATGGATGACGGTGACGGACTCCAGCACGGGTGAGGTCATTGCCGAAGTCCCTTGCTGCACGGCAGAGGAGGTGGAGGAGGCGATCGCCGCAGCCGCGGCAGCGTTCCCGGCCTGGTCACAGATGTCGATCAGCAAAAGAACGCAGATGATGTTCCGCTGGAGAGAAGTTCTGATCAAGCACCTGGAGGAGCTGACGGTCCTCTGCGCCAAGGAGTTGGGGAAAAATCTGAACGAAGCGCGCGGAGACGTTTTAAAAGCAATCGAACCGACGGAACTGGCCTGTGCTATACCATATGTGTCGCAGGGTAATGCTTCCCTCCAGGTCACCAACGGCTTTGATACCGCCAGCTACCGGGTCCCTCTTGGCGTGGTGGCCGGCATCGTCCCGTTTAATTTTCCGGCGATGATCCCCTGGGGATGGATGGTGCCGTTGGCGATCGCGACCGGCAATACCGTCGTGCTCAAGGCTGCGAGCCTGACGCCGCTGACTTCCATGCGGATCCTCGAGCTCTTTTATGAAGAAGCCGGCTTCCCGAAGGGCGTTGTCAATCTGGTGACATGCAGTCGGACGGAAGCAGAGCTGTTTTTGACCGATCCCCGCATCAAGGCCATCACCTTTGTGGGCACAACGGGCGTCGGGAAATACATTTACTCCAAGGCTTCGGCAAACGGCAAGCGGGTGCAGGCGCAATGCGAAGCCAAAAATCATGCCCTGGTCCTGGAAGACTGCGATTTGGAGAGCGCGACCAGTGCGATCGTCAATTCGACTTATGGTTGTGCCGGGATGCGCTGCATGGCGTTGCCGGTCATCGTCGCGCAGGAAAGCATCGCGGACCGGCTCGTGGCCCTGCTAAAGAAAAAAGCGAAGGCGTTGAAAGTGGGCTGCGCATACGATCCGCAAACCAACCTCGGGCCCGTTGTTTCCGCAGCGCATAAGGAGAAGGTCTGTGCCTGGATCCAGAAAGGCATCGAGGAAGGCGCAGAGCTCGTGCTGGACGGCAGGGATGTTGTGGTCCCCGGCTATGAAAAAGGCTTTTTTGTCGGTCCGACCATTCTCGACAAGGTGCAGCCGGGCATGAGCGTCGGTGACAGGGAGATTTTTGGCCCGGTCACGCTCATCAAGCGCGTGAAAGACTTTGAGGAAGGCTTGGCGATCATGAACGCCAATCCCTTTGCCAACGGCTCCGTAATTTTCACACAGAGCGGATACTACGCCCGCGAATTCGAACTGAGAACCGACGGAGGCATGGTTGGGATCAATGTGGGCATCCCAGTCCCCAGTGCATATTTCCCCTTCTCCGGGAACAAAGAATCATTCTTTGGCGATCAGCATGTGCTGGGATTGGACGGCATCCGCTTCTTTACTCGCGCAAAAACGGTCACAAAGCACTGGTATGACGAAGAATCGTCGAAAAAGGTCGTGGACACGTGGGAAGGAACGGTGGAGCGGTAAATCACCGCCCGATCGTCAGATCTCATCAGGGGGAGCCATCCGATAATATTGTGCTTTAAATGCATTATAGACGTCGATACCGGAGATGCTGGTGATAAGAGAAGCCATATAGTCGATCGATTTGGGCTGTGGTTCGGAAAGCCATTCCATGATCAGCTTGTTTTCGGCTTCCCTGTGATAGGGGGTATAGATGCTGTAGTACAGGTCCACGTCATCCAGATCGTCCAACAGTGTTCGAGAAACCAGTTGGGACGTCAGATCATAGTTGTTCATTTTGGCGATATATGCCAGATGATCCAGATTGTTTTTGCGCAGGAGGACATAGATCTCCCGATCGTTCCAGTAGCCCTGCAACAGGAGTTTATTGTTCTCATACTGCGTCAGCGGCGTCGTTCGGTTGGGCGAAAGACTGTGCTCGATATACGATCGGTAGAGGATCCCCAAATAATCCAGAAGGACCTCGTTCAGCGATTCGTAATGCGTATAGTATGCTGTACGCGACAGCTCCGCCTCAGAGACAAGATCCTGGATTGTGATCTTGTTGTATGGCTTTCTGCGCATCAATTCGATCAATGCCTGAAAGAGGAGCTTCTTAGTGCGGCGAACCTGCGGATTTTTCATGTTTTCGTCCCTCCCCGCCGTATGATGTGGCATCGTGTTCATATTATATCGAACGAAAGGAGAAAAGTCAAATTAGGCATGAATATAGTAAATAATGCAAAGCGTAAATAATGTATCGGCTGTGACATGTGCATCATTTTAGTGCATCAGATGCAAAAATATCGAAATATATTATTTAACTTACGAGATTGATTTTTGATATTCAAAGTGATAAAATTAAAATCAGATAATACAAACGTATCATAAAGTATAAGTGTATCAACTAACCGTGCAAAAATGGAGGCTTTATGAAGCAGTTTGATGTATTGATTAAGAACGGAAGGGTGTTCGATCCGGCTTTGGGGATCGACGAGGCTCGGGATATCGCGGTCGTGGACGGTCTTTTGGCGGAAGTCGAGCCAGGCAAAGACGTGCAGGCGGCGCAAACCATCGACGCAACCGGCTATACCGTCTCCGCTGGCTGGATCGACGTCCACGGACATCTGTACGAAAACGGAATGCCGAACGGTCTGCCGGTGGATCTGGCCTCCCTTCCCATGGGCGTCACCGCCATTATCGACGCCGGCAGCTCTGGTGTGGCGAACTATCCGATCCTTTTAAAGTATCTGCGGGATAACAAAACGCGTGGAAAGATGATGCTGAACGTCAGCGCATGCGGCATCATCATGCCTTCTCAGTTCCCTGAACCTCTGGACCCAAAGGTTTGGGACATGAATCTTTTCAAAAAAGCATTCAAAAAAGGTGCCGGCGATATCATCGCGCTCAAGGTCCGCGTTCAGAAGAACGTGGTCGGTGAGTTGGGCATGAAGCCGCTCATTAAGGCCGTGGAAGTCGGAGAGGAACTGGGCGTTCCGGTCGTTGTCCACACGACGGATCCCTGCGGGACCATGACGGAAGTGGCAAATTGTCTCCGTCCCGGCGATGTGCTCTGCCACATGTATCACGGGACAGGAGAAACAATCCTGGATAAAAATGGAAAGGTCTATGAGGGGATCCTCCGGGCAAGGGAGCGCGGCGTATTTTTCGACGCGGCCTCCGGACGGGGCAATTTTTCCTTTGAGGTGGCGGCAAAGGCGATCGCGCAGGGGTTCTTCCCTGACACCATCAGCACAGATATCACCCTGCAGAACTGGAATCATGTGTTGGCCGGAGCGTTGCCTGCCGTCATGACAAAGTATCTGGCATTGGGGTTGGATGAGAAGCAGATCATCGAGTGCGTGACCGCCGGCGCTGCAGTGCAGTTCGGGACGGAAGGTCTGGGTACGCTGAAAGCCGGGACGCCCGCAGATATAACGATTTATGATCTGGCGGACAGGGAGCTCAGTTGGCGGGACAAATTCGGCACAGTCATTTCGACGAAGAAGGCGTTTATCCCGAAGTGTACGATCGTAAACGGAGAGATCTTTTATCGCAGCACAGACTGCGGTCTGATCTAATCTACAGCGGAAGAAGAGAATGAAAAAGATCGGATTCATCGGTGTTGGCATAATGGGAAGCGGCATGGTACGGAACCTGCTGAAGGCCGGCTATGACGTGAATATCTATGCGCGGCATCCGGAGAAGGTGCAGGCGGTCATTGTGGACGGAGCGGTCCTTTTCCCTGATATCCGCCGCTGTGTGGAGGCCAGCGAACTGGTGATCACTATGGTTGGCTTCCCGAGCGATGTAGAGGAGGTTTACTTCGGAAAGGGCGGGATCCTGGACAGCTCCCGACCGGGGATGACGCTGATCGACATGACAACGACCAGCCCGGAACTGTCCAAAAGGATTTGGGAGGCGGGCCGGGAGAGGGACGTCCGCGTGCTAGACGCGCCGGTGACCGGCGGCGATTCCGGCGCCAGGAACGGGACCCTCTCCATTTTGGTTGGTGGAGACAAGGATTGCTTTGATGCCTGCTACGCGCTGTTTAGCGCCATGGGAAAGACCATCAGCTACATGGGGCCCGCTGGCAGCGGACAGCATGCAAAACTGGCCAATCAGATCATGATTTCCGGAACGATCTGCGGCGTCTGTGAGGCGCTGACCTATGCGGAAAATGAGGGCCTCGATCTGTCCGCGCTGATCCAGGCTGTCAAGGGCGGTGCTGCCGGCAGCAGTCAGCTGAACGCTCTGGGGGAGAAGATGACCGTGGGCGATTATGCGCCTGGATTCTTCATCAAGCATTTTATCAAAGACATGCGGCTTGCCAGCGAAGAAGCAGAGAAAGCCGGCTTGAACTTGGATATCCTCCGGCTTGTGCTCGCCAAGTATCAGAGCCTGGCGGAGGAATACGGTGACAGCGGAACGCAGGCGCTGATCGAATTCTATAAAAAGCAGCAGAGCTGAGGAAAGGAGAAGGCATGAGAAAGAACATTCTTCAAGCGGTGAAAAACGGCGAGGACGTATTCGGCTTCTATCTGAGCATTCAGAATCCGACCCTCATCGAGATCTGCAAGTATGCTGGCTTCGACTATGTTCGACTGGATATGGAGCATAGCCTTTTCAGCGGAGCAGAGATCCGGGAGTGCCTGCGGACAGCCTGGGACTTGGAGATTCCGGCTTGGGTGCGGGTGCGCAGTCTTTCCGACATTACGCCGCTGTTGGACATGGGGGCGACGGGGATCATCGTTCCGGATGTAAAAACAAAGGAAGACGCGCTGGCCGCCGTGGAGATGGTCAAATATGCTCCGATCGGTGCCAGAGGAATGATGCCGAATTCTCGCCTGCTGCGCTTCGGACTGGATCCGATTTCTAAGGCGGCTGCCGTGGCCAATGACGAAGTCGTTCTTCTCATCCAGGTGGAATCGAAGGAAGCCATGGAGAACCTGGGCGAGATCCTTTCAGTCGAAGGGGTGGACATGGTTTCCATGGGGAAACAGGACATGGCTCAGTCCCTCGGGATCATCGGTCAGGCAGGCAACCCGCTGGTCAGCCAGGCGGAAAACCTCCAAATAGAGAAGACGCTGGCGGCCGGGAAGTATCCGGCGCCGCTGGTGATCAGCGACAGCCGCATGGAAGCTTTTCGTGCAAGAGGCGTACACAACTTCACGCTTGGCTATGATGTGGCGTTCCTGCTCGACGTATTCGGCGCACATCTGAAGAAGTTCAAAAATCTATAGAATCTGAAAGGTGTACATGCTATGAACAGGAATGAACTCAGGGAAGCTTTTGCTAAGATCTCGACCGGAGATATCGCGGACGCCATGGTCACAGCCGGCGTGACGCCGAAGACTATCATCGGTCTTCACGCGGTCAATCCCAATCAAAAGCCAGCGGCCGGCTACGCCAGGACCTTGAAGCAGATGGTGCGAAGCAACGCCCGCAAAGAGTATGCCCTGACGAAGCACGGCGGTTTCATCGACGGGGTGATTGGACCGGACGACGTGCTGGTCATTGACAACGACGGCCGCATGGACGTCTGCACGGGCGGCGCGCTGTTGGTGACTCGGGCGAAGGTCAAGGGAGTTCAGGGCTTTATCATCAACGGTTGTCTTCGGGACATCGACGATATAGAGCAGATCGATATCCCCGTTTACCTGAAGGGCGGCTGCCCCATCAAGAGCTCGCCGCTGCTGGAGACGGTGGGGATCGATATCCCGGTCCAGATCGGAGATACCCAGGTTTGTCCGGGCGATCTGATCGTGATGGATAAGACAGGGATCATCGTGGTGCCCGTTGAGGAGGCGGAGCGGGTCCTGGAGATCGCGCTAAGGATCCAGATCCGTGAGGACAAGCGGATGGAGTACGTCCGCAACGGCGGGTCGGTTGCGAACTCGCTGAAGGAAATCGAATAGATTCGGGATCAGATCGATCTCGGTTTATAAAAAGAAAGAGAGGTAACAAAATGAAGAAGGCACTCTGTTTGGCGTTGACGCTCCTCCTGGTGGTGGGCATGATAGCATGCAGCAAGACGCAGAGCACCACAACCACGACTCCCACGACCCAAGACAACAAGACTACGACCACACAGACCGAAAGCAAATGGCCCAACCAGACCATCACGATCCTCGAACCCTATGCTGCCGGTTCCACCTCTGACTTGACCGCTCGTCAGGTCGCAGCATATTTCGAGGAGAAGCTCGGCGTTCCCTGCGTCGTGCAGAACGTAGTCGGTGCGGACGGCGCGACCTGCTATACGCAGTGTGCCAACGCCAAGCCAGATGGCTATACGCTGGTTCACGTCCAGCACTCCGGCATCTGCATCGGCGTGTTCCTGTCCGATCTGGCTTTCAAGGCGGAAGACTTCTATTACTTCGGTTCCACCAACCCCTTTGACCACTGCGTCAGCGTCCGTACCGACATGGGCATCTCCAATCTGGACGAGCTGATGGAGTGGGCGGCAAAACAGGACGTCATCAAGGTCGCTTACTCCGGCTATGTTAACGTCTTCAACGCCATCAACCTGTTCAAGACCCACAACCTGCAGGACAAGCTGGTCTGCGTTGCTTACGACGACAGCCCCGCTGCGGCGGTCGTGGCCGGTGACTGTGACGTCTGCGTGTGGCAGAAGGCCGGTACCCGTACCACCGCTGCGTCCGGCGGTTTGGAGATCATTGCTGCTTTGGCGACCGAGCGTTGGGACGATATCCCCGATGTTCCCACGGCCAGAGAGCAGGGCTATGACGTGATCTCCATCGGCCATGCTTACCTCGGCGCACCGGCCGGCACACCGCAGGAGGTACTGGATATCATCCAGAAGGCTTTCGACGAATGTATCGCTTCTGAAAAGTACAGGACCGAACAGACGGCCATGGGCTGGACGAATCGCTATCTCAACCATCAGGAAGCGACCGATTACGTCTATGAGCAGAGAGAGATCGCGCACGAATACCTGCTCGCCCTTGGCATGATTGATAAATAAGTGATCCGTCGGGGATGAGGTGCCGCACGTGCGGCAAACTATGGTGACAATGGGGAGCATTCCCCATTGTCACCCTTTTGAAGGAGTACTGGTCTATGAAAGAAAAGTGGAAGAAAATAAAGGAAAACAACTATATCATCCATGTTTCTGAGAATATTGCCATCATGGCATTCTCCGCGCTGGTCATGGTGATGAATATTGTTTTCTATTTTATATTTACCCCGAAGTGGGTTTCCGGAAGATCTCAGTTCGGCCCCAGTCCGCAATATGTTCCTAATTTGCTCACGTGGGCCATGTTTATCTGCGCTGCGGTCGTCTTTGTGCAGGAACTGATTAAATTTCTGAAAAAGAAAAAGGCTAAGAAGAATGAGGCGCCCGTTGTTCCCGCGCAGGAAAAGAAAGCGGGAGAAGAAGGAGAACAGACGGAAGACTACTTTACAGAGATCGTGGCAGCCGCGAAGGAGGACAAGGTCTCCTTCAGCCTGATCGGGATCAGCTATATTTTGGCTGCCGCCGCTTCCGTTATCTTTTATGTTCTGTGCTCCGATTTCCTGGGTTTTATCCTGACCATTGCGATCATCATGGTGTTCCTCCAGCTGCTTTACGGCGTTCGCAAACCGCTGACGATCATCTTAACAACGTTGGTGATGTCTGTGGGTCTGTACTTTGCCGCGACAAAGCTTCTGTCCCTGGTGTTGCCGGTGGGGACCCTGATCAAGAGTATAATCTATTAAAGGAGAAATGAGATATGTCAATCGGACAAGGTTTGCTGCAAGGCTTTCTCAATAATTTCTCCGGGATCAATGTCGTTTATCTGATCGGCGGCGTTGCGATCGGCGTTGTTCTGGGAGCAATTCCCGGTCTGACCTGCGGGACAGCGATTGCGTTGATTATCCCGCTGACCTATTATATGGATACATCCTCCGCCATGGTGCTGCTGCTTGCCATTTTTGTCGGAGGCATTTACGGCGGTTCGATCTCCGCCATCCTTCTGGGGACGCCCGGCGCACCGGCTGCTGCCGCAACAGCCATGGACGGCTACCCAATGGCAAAAAAGGGCCAGAGCGGAAAGGCGTTGGAAGCGGCGCTCATTGCATCGGTTATCGGCACGATCTTCAGCGCGATCATCTTGATCTTCTTCACGGAGCCGCTGGCTAATTTGGCCAAAAAGTTCGGTGCAAAGGAATATGCGGTGCTGATCTTGGTGGCGCTCTCCATCGTCGGATCGATCTGCGGCAAGAGTTTGGCACGAGGTCTGCTCAGCGCCTTTTTAGGCATGTGGTTCTCCACCATCGGCATGGACCCTCTGACCTATGCCAGCCGCTACAGCTTCGGCAACGCCTTTTTGATGAGCGGCTTTGAAATGGTCGTTGTCATGATTGGTCTGCTCGCGGTTTCGGAACTGCTGGGCCAGGTGGAACAGCTCTATGAGAAAACGAAGCATAACAAGAACCAGACGCTGCTCCCGCCGCCTTCCTGCCCGGAGGATGACAAGTATACCTGGAAAGACCAGAAGGCTTGTGCGAAAACTACGCTGCGAGGCAGTGTGATCGGTTGTATCGTCGGCATTATTCCGGCCATGGGCTCGGCGGTCGCATGCTACATGTCCTACGATTACGCCAAGCGTGGCTCGAAGAATCCGGACGCGTTCGGCAAAGGGACCGTGGAAGGCGTGGCGGCTTCTGAGTCGGCCAACAATGCTGTTTGTGCCGCGGCTATGATCCCGCTGCTCTCCTTCGGCATCCCCGGGGACGCCACTACAGCCATGATGCTCAGCGTGTTCATCATGCAGGGATTCTATCCCGGCCCGTCGCTGTTCAAGAATCAGCCGTTGCTGATCTACACCATCTATACAGCCTTCATCACTTCGGCCATCGTCATGCTGCTGATGATGAAATTCGCGATGCCTCTCTTCAAGAAGGTGTGCAAAGCCAAGATGAACGTGATGATCCCCTGCATCATTTGTGCCTGTATTTTCGGTTCCTGCGTGTCCCGCGGCAACATGATCGACCCCATGGTCATGATCGTGTTCGCCCTGGTCGGCTGGCTGTTCTCCAAGTTCGGATTCCCGGCCACGCCGATGCTGGTCGGTTACATCCTGGGGAAACAGTTTGAGACCTACCTTCGCCAAGCACTGATGACAGCTGGAACGGCCGGTTGGAAGGTCTTCTTCTCCAGTACGATCTGCTGGATTCTGTGGGCGTTGTTTGCACTGTCCATCTTCAGCATCATTCGTTCCAAGAGAAGAAGCAAAGCCATGCA
>JAEEGL012088533.1_pt1 | contig 10858 bp, 8 predicted proteins | sample 9134231 | NCBI WGS metagenome assembly JAEEGL01 (sample SAMN16246548, study PRJNA631951) | gut metagenome | biome: gut microbiome; feature: rumen; material: fiber-attached | host: Bos | place: Iran: Karaj | collected 2018-10
AAATCCTTACGCTCCTTCACAGGCTCGCATTTCTGTTATCCTTCTGCGCCCCCTTACTCCCCTCCTCCTTGAGACCTGCTCCCACAAAATTTTTCCTATAGACCTTCTGCCCATCACCTGCAAGCAGTCATAAAATGCCTGCGGCGCTTTGCTTCAATCTCCTTAACTCCTCCCGTGGTAAGTTAATATGGTTACCCTGAAAGGCTATGGCCGGGCGTCAGACAACGAGCCGTGGACAGATACTCCTCGGTCTTTTGACAAAGCTCATATATCCGGAATTTGTGCTATACTACATATTAAAAAAGTTATTGAAAGGGGAAAAAGATATGATTAATGGAATGGGTTTAATAACAGGCCTTATCATTGGTGCACTTGCCGGTTGGATTGCCGGAAAATTCATGGACAATGACGGAAGTCTTCTTACTAACATTATCCTTGGACTTGTGGGAGGTTTTGTAGGTAATCTCGTCCTTGGCTTTGTGGGCATTCACGGATCAGGACTCATCGGTAACCTTATTGTTGCAGTTATCGGAGCCTGTATCATAATCTTCGTAGGAAGAAAACTAATAAAGTAAGACCTTAGGTACTCATTGAAATATGGGAGGCTACTATGATTCCAAAAGATCCGGTCATGCTACTCAGCTTTTTAAATATGAAACTTCGAGACAACTACTCATCGTTAGAAGCACTCTTCGATGACCTTGATGTCTCACCCAATGAACAAAAAGAAATCCTAGACCGCCTAAACAGCCTAGGATACACCTACAACCCTGAAACAAATCAATTCAATTGATTTGTTGAGCCCTCATTATATTAAAAACCAGTGACTACCGGAGGAAATCTTACTTACTCCGGCATCAACAAACCTGCATCAGTTTATGCACAGGGAAAATAATACAGTAGGCAAGGCGAGCCATCGCCGCAGAAAAGCCCGGCCTGCGAAAGTGATGGAAAAATGCGCAGTTCATGTACGACGACATGATTATCAAGACGAGAGGGCGAAGGAATGACGACTGTCCACGAATAGGCATGAGTAGGAGTCATTCCTTTGCCATCGAGTCTATGAGAATCAGGAGGCGCACGTAAACAAGTATTTTTTCAGAACTTTCGCAGGCCGGGCTTTTATGTGGCGATGGCTCGCCGGATATTCAGCATTTTACCTGCGTGTTACGAGGTTGCTCTTGCGGTAAGATTGTCCCCGGATACGTCGAATTCTATGGTTTGGTGCGGATGAACCGCATCTTCCAGTATCAGCTTCGCCGACAGCGTCTCCACATATTTCTGTATATAACGCTTAAGCGGTCTTGCTCCGTAGATCGGATCATAAGCATTGTCAATAACATAGTCCTTTGCCGCAGGAGTCAGACGGATATTGATCTCCCTGTCAGACAGACGTCTGTTAAGATCATCGATAACAAGATCCACGATTCCGCCGATATTGCCCTTGGTCAGAGGCTTGAACATAATAATCTCATCCAGTCTGTTAAGGAACTCCGGTCTGAAGTGGTCCCTTAAGTCCTCCATGGTATCATTCTCAGCTTCCTCACTAATGGTTCCGTCATCTCTTATTCCATCCAGCAGATACTGCGCTCCTATATTGGAAGTCATGATCAGTATCGTATTCTTGAAATCAACGGTTCTACCCTGTGAATCAGTAATTCTTCCGTCATCAAGAACCTGCAGAAGAATATTGAAAACATCGGGATGAGCCTTCTCTATTTCATCAAAAAGAACCACAGCATAGGGCTTTCTTCTCACAGCCTCTGTAAGCTGCCCGCCCTCCTCATAGCCTACATATCCGGGAGGTGCACCGATGAGCCTTGACACGCTGTATTTTTCCATATACTCACTCATGTCAATTCTGACCATGTTGTTCTCATCGTCAAAAAGCGCCTGAGCAAGACTTTTTGCAAGCTCTGTCTTACCTACACCGGTGGGGCCGAGGAATAGGAATGAGCCAATGGGCTTACTGGGATCCTTGATTCCTGCCTTGGATCTCATGATAGCCTCAGAAACCTTGGTAACCGCATCATCCTGTCCGATGACACGAAGATGCAGCTCATCTGCCAGATGAAGTGTCTTGTTTCTTTCACTCTCAGTCAGCTTATTTACAGGAATTCCGGTCCACCTGCTGATGATTCCCGCAATCTCATCCTCAGAAACTCTCTCATGTACAAGGGTTGTGTCGTTCTCTTTTTCCCTTGCAGCTTCCTCAGCCTCCTCCAGCTGCTTCTTGAGGGCAGGAAGTTTGCCGTACTGAAGCTCTCCGGCCTTCTCATAATCACCGTTTCTCTGGGCGATGGCGATCTCTGAGTTGATGGTATCTATCTGCTCACGCATGGCTGCCAGCTTGTCCACAGCCTCTTTTTCATTGGTCCACTGAGCCTTCTGGGAATCGAATTCCTCCTTGAGCTCAGCCAGTTCCTTCTGCAGATTCTTAAGCCTCTCGATGCTAAGGGAATCATCCTCCTTCTTAAGGGCAGCTTCCTCGATCTGCATCTGCATTATCTTACGGTTCAGCTCATCCAGCTCCGCAGGCATGGAATCCATCTCGGTCTTGATAAGGGCGCAGGCCTCATCCACCAGGTCAATGGCCTTGTCAGGAAGGAACCTGTCGGAAATATATCTGTTAGAAAGAACTGCAGCGCTCACCAGGGCTGAATCCATGATCTTGACGCCGTGGAAAACCTCATATCTCTCCTTAAGTCCTCGAAGAATACTGATGGTGTCCTCAACAGTGGGCTCCTCAACCATTACCGGCTGGAAACGTCTCTCAAGAGCCGCATCCTTTTCGATGTACTGTCTGTACTCATTCAGCGTTGTGGCTCCGATACAATGGAGCTCGCCTCTGGCCAGCATGGGTTTTAACATATTACCGGCGTCCATGGCACCGTCTGTCTTGCCGGCTCCAACAATCAGATGAAGCTCATCGATAAAAAGAATGATCTCTCCGTCTGACTGCTTAACATCCTCAAGAACCGCCTTGAGTCTCTCCTCAAACTCGCCTCTGTATTTAGCTCCGGCCACCAGAGCGCCCATATCAAGGGAAAAGATCTTCTTGTCCTTAAGGGCAGTGGGAACATCGCCCCCTGCTATTCTCTGGGCCAGTGCCTCAACAACAGCTGTTTTACCAACACCGGGCTCACCGATCAGAACCGGATTATTCTTGGTCTTTCTGGAAAGGATCCTGATGACATTTCTGATCTCGGTATCTCTGCCGATAACCGGATCAAGCTTCTGCTTTCTTGCCTTCTCAACCAGCTCTGTTCCGTACTTGTTCAGGGTGTCATAGGTCGCCTCCGGATTGTCCGTTGTAACGTTCCTGTTGCCTCTAACCTCTGACAAAGCCTGTAGGAATCTGTTCCTGTCGATGCCAAAGCTCTGGATGATGTCCTTGACCTCTCTGTTGGGCTTCTTAAGTACAGCCATAAACAGATGCTCTACAGATACATACTCATCACCGAGAGCCTTAGCCTCATCCTCAGCAGAAAGAAGCGCCTTGTTAAGGTCAGAACCCACAAAGGGGTGACCGCCCTGAACCTTGGGTCTCTTCTTGATGCCCTGCTCTATCCTGTCCAAAAATGCCCTTGTATCAACGCCCATTTTCTCCACAAGCTTGGCAATAAGGCTATCCTCAATGGTCATAAGAGCATATAGCAAATGCTCCTGCTCAATCTCCTGATTGCCATACTCTATGGCAACCTTCTCGCAGCCATTTACCGCCTCTATAGACTTCTGGGTAAACTTCTGTATATTCATAAGCTCCTCCTCTCTATCCGAAAGCGCATTTCTCCGCTTGTTATTCTTGTTCTATTACAACTATAACACATCTTTTCACACTGTCAACACCTATTTTGAGGTTACCCGGTGGATGAGCTGTGGTTCCCCAAAGAATTTGGCCGGGGTGGGGTGCTTGGCGAAGTTCATCTGCCTTCTTGGCCTGGGCGTGGCTGTTCCTCCCCGGCAGGATAATAGAAATGTTCGCCCCTCCCTCGCTTAGATTGCATGGCCCGCTCATAAGGCCACGTCTAATCTACAGCTCTAAACTCCGCCCGGATTGTACTGCTATGATTTCCCGAAGGATAAATTGCCGGGCGTCAAACAACGAGCCGTGAACAGATTATCCGTAGCCTTATGACCGGGCTCATGAATCTATACGCTCTATCCCAGGCTCACATTTCTATCATTCTGCCGGGGAGGAACAGCCACGCCAATGCCAAGAAATCAGATGCACTCCACCAAGCACCCCCTGACCGGCCAATTAGGCGGTAACACCATTTCAGTGCAGTCAGCGCAGAGTTTTGAGCCTTAAATACTTCGGGCCATTCTGATCATGCCCTTTACTCCAAGCTATAGAAGGGTGAATATTTCTATCCTCCTGCCGTGGTATAAGCAGTCTCCCAGGGGCGTAGGACTAAGCTTCATTGCGTCCGCAGCTCATTTTGTGTTTCTTCAATCCTATTGGCTATTAAAATGGGGCTGTCGCTTAGATGATTAAATCATCTGGGCGAGGCCCCTTTTTCTTACCATAAATTGTGGATATGATGAATGGATATCTTTCCTGTTGTCAAAAATAGTGTACTTTTTTCTTCTCATAGCAAAGGTGCGATGACACGCAGACAGCAGTCAACAATCCTGTAAATGACACCATTATTGATATCACTAAGAGTTCTTTGTCTACAGCTTTCAAGGCATGTCACATAATCCTTTTTAAGTGATTCAATAATATCTGCCTTGTAGAATAATGAATTACATTCGAAGTGTAGAAACAGACTTCTATAATCCAGATTTACCGTACCGATTGTAGCAACAATGTCATCACATATCATTGCCTTTGCATGAACGAAGCCCGGTGTATATTCATATATTTTTACCCCTGCTTTTATCAGGTCTCTATAATAACTTCTGGATAAACGATATACAATTTTCTTGTCCGGAATTCCCGGCATAATGATCCTTACATCTACACCTCTTTCCGCAGCCCTGATAAATGCATCAAAAAGAGCATCACCAAGCATAAGATAGGGTGTATAGAACCAAACATGATTTGTTGCCAAAGAGAGAATCTCTGTATAAAAAACATTACTTGTATGTTCTTCCCTTATTGGCGAATCATAATAAGGAAGAATAAATCCATTTTCTACATTTACAGACTTCAGAACCTGCGGTTGCTCAAGCTCTTCTTTGCTAATCAGGTCTTTAGAAAAAGAGTTCCAAAACTCTGTAAACATATAAGTATAACTGTTTACTCCTGGTCCGGTAATTCTAAAGCCAATATCTTTCCATTTACCAAATAATACTTTTTTATTTATATATTCATCTGCCAGATTAACTCCACCACTATAGGCAATCTTGCCATCAATAACCATGATTTTTCTATGGTCTCGATTGTTAATCTGAGTAGTTACAAAGAATAATGGGTTAAAGGAGATGCATTTAATGCCTTTACGTTTAAGTTCCTTAATATCTGAAAAAGAGTAGGTCGCAATACTTCCAATGTCATCATACATAACTCTGACATCAACGCCTTCCTTTGCTTTGTCAGCCAAAATATCAGTTATAGTATCCCAAAAAACTCCACGCTGTATTGTAAAATACTCGATAAAGATAAATTTTTTGGCATTTTTAAGGTCCACACACATATCATCAAACATATACTCTCCAAAAGAATAATATTTGGAGGTGTCATTTTTGATAAGCGGAAATCCTGTTGTCTCGTAAATTCGTTTTACAGACTGACCAAGCCTTAAGTCTGCTTTCTTAAGCTCATCCGATAAATCTTTTTCCCCAATATAATTGGCAACTGCTAATTTATCCTGACTCCTGCTCAATTTTATTTTTAGCCTTCGTCCAGTATTCTTATTTCCAAGAAACACATATAATATGGCACCCAATATGGGAAATCCTACTATAACAACAATCCAAAGTATTTTATATGAGCTCTCATCCCTTTTTGAAATTAAACTAAGCACAAATAAAATAGCCAGAGTAGTAAACAAAATTTGTATAATATAGCCTAAATAGCCACCTACAACTGTATTTAAGGAGCCAAAAAGAAGTGCATACCAGAATAACTGTACCGCTATAGCTGGTATAACAAGAAGAATCCGCCCTAAAACCTTTTTCATTTAAATCTCCTTTCATGGCATAGGACATTATCCACAAACATCTTAGTAATAGATTTAGTCTATCACAGAAAACATTTAGTAGCTTTCCCTGCCTGCTCTATTTTCAACTCTGTACTTATCATTGTATTCCCAAAAATACTTATAGAACAGTATCTGCAATACAGACATAAGAATATCCACCCACAGTTGAAGAACTCATTGCTCAATTTGGTACATTCAAGATCATGGTAACAATGCTTTATATATTAAATCTATATAGGTTAGGCATGATAAGAAACTCTCTATTCTTTGGTCTCAGCGACCTTAGACTCATTCCATTCAAGGCTTTGAAATAAGGGGCTTGCAGAGGCAAGCTCCTTTTCTTTGTTACACGCAAATGAAATAACAAAATGCAATTCTTTTATCGATTCTTAATCATAAGAATTACTCTAAAATAGACGATGCTTACATCTAAATAATTCCAGGAACACCTCGCTGCGCATCTAATTCCCTGAATTGGCGGGACTGGCCGTTCCCGACAGAAGGATAGAAATGTTCGCCTGGATGGAGCATATAGATTCATGAGCCCGGTCAGAAGCCCCAAAGTATCTATGGCTCAAAACTCCGCTCTGATTACGTTGCTATGGTGTTCCCCTAATTGACCGGTTGGGTGTTGTTTGTTGGGCTACATCTGCTTCCCTTGCCTTGGTGGGGCTGTCCCTCCCCGGCAGAATAATAGAAATGTGAGCCTGGGATGGAGCGTATAGATTCATGAGTTCTCTCAAAAGGTCCCGAAGAATCTGTTCACGGCTCATTGTCTGACGCCCGGCCGTTGTTATCAGGAAGACCATAGCAGTATATTCCGGGCGGAGTTTTGAGTCGTAGATTATTCGGGGCCTTTTGGGAGAACCATGCAATCTAAGCGAAGGAGGGGTGAACATTTCTATTATTCTGCCGGGGAGGGGCAGCCCCATCAAAGCAAGGGAAGCAGATGCTCTCCAACAAGCACCCCAGCCGGCCATCATAATCCAGGAAACCATAGCAGTACAATCCGGGCGGAGTTTTGAGCCGTAGATTAGACGTGACCTTCTGAGCGGGCCATGTAATCTAAGCGAAGGAGGGGCGAACATTTCTATCCTTCTGTTGGGAACGGCCAGCCCCGCCAAGTCCCAGGGAGCAGGGGCACTCTCAACAAAAGGCTGGTCCGTTAAGACCAGCCTTTTGGCTTATTTCAATCAGTATTCAATGCCTCGTCTGGCCTTAATCCCCTGATCATAAGGGTGCTTCTCCTTGTGCATTTCCGTAATGTAGTCTGCCTTCTTGGCAAAAAGATCGGGAGCATTTCTTCCGGTAAAAACAAGCTCAAGGTAAGGTGGCTTGGAGTTTATTAGCTTAGCAATACGATCAGTATCGATAATGCCATAGTTAACGGGATAGGTCACCTCATCCATAACAAGAAGATCACAGTCCCCGCCGTAAACATAACCTTCAATCTCATCCAAAAGACCGTTGTGAAGCTCAGTAAAAGCAGCAACGGAATCCGGATCATCTTTTTTAAACCAGCCAAGATTCTTACTGCTACGAACCACCCTGATATTCGGAATACTCTTAAGGATACCAAGCTCTGAGGTATCTCTACCCTTCATAAACTGGGCGAACACAACCTTTTTGCCTGCTCCGGCAGCTCTTACGGACAATCCGATAGCTGCTGTAGTCTTGCCCTTGCCCTCTCCTGTGTACAAATGGATAAGACCGGGGTGTCTCTCCACTACAGAAGTCATATCCTGAGAATCTCCTAAACCTGAATCACTCCCGGCATCATCACCGGACTTATCTTCTTTATAGGAGCTGCTGCCACCGATATACTCCGCTTTCCTTAGCTGGCAATTTGCCGCGCTGCAATATGCGCATTTATCATGCTTTTCTATCTTCTCATCAAACAAAGGCGCAATAAAAAGGACGCTCTTTTTGGGCATCAGAACAAAAGCCTCATTATAGGTCACAACCTTCTGCCCTAACAGTGCCATAAGCCTAGGGGTCTCCGACAAAGGCAGCTCTTCCACTCCTGTGAAAATATATCCTCCGGCATATTTGCCTGTAAGTTCCTGCAATTTCTCATCTATCCTGTCGTAGGCCTGAGACATAATCTCAAGTCCCAGACAGTCCACCATATAGGCTCTGTTGATATCACCTTTTTGGATGTAACTGTCCTGCAGCTCGTCAAAGGCATTACCCAAAGTCATGACAACTACAGCGTTCCCGCCCTCCAATACATAGTGAAACTCCGCATGCACTCTGGGTGAAAGCTGTCTGTAGAGCCTTATTATTTCTTTTTTATCCGTGTCATTAAAATGATATCGCCTGACAAATTCCCTTAGGCAGGCTTCATCAAGCGATACTTTCAAAGGTATAAAATTCATTATTCCTCACTGTCTGAATCAGAACTGTCAATTACTTCAATATCTGTGGACTCCACTGTTTCCTCAACCACCTCGGCGTCCGTCACCAGAGCTTCCTCATCCTTCTCCTTGTTCTTCTGGGCTATCATGACCATAATATAGGTCAAAAGATTGGTCACACCGTCGATAATAAGAAATGCTCCGATAAGTGTTATCGCAATTTCCTTGGCTGAAGTTGGATTAAAGAGAAGGAAAGCTCCAAGTCCCACCGTAAGAACAGCTATCAGGAGCGATGTCCACCACTTGCTGAATTTGGCCTTGATAAGGGAAAAAGTCTGTCCCAGATTGCCAAGTCCGCTGACAATGATAAACACTCCGAACAGCTTGGGGATAAGATCCGTGAACTGGCCCGGATTAACAAATATCCAGGCGCCTATAACAGCCACAAGTATTCCCACAACAAATTCGCCGGAGGAGACAAAACTCTTCTCCTTTCGCACAAAATATGCGATAACAAAAACCACTCCGATAAGAAGCAGCAAAACTGCCAATGCCTTAGTTACAAAATTTACACTGGCTCCCGGCCATACCGCCAGTACAAGTCCTATGGCAATAGTAATAAGAGCCTGAACTATATTGTGAAGTTTGTACTTTTTTGCCTTTTCCATGATTGCTTATGCCCCCCGTATATTATTTATTCAGCGTCTCCTGCCGCCTCTGCAAGAAGCTCATCCATGAAATCATATATCTCCTGTCTGCCTTCCTTGCTAAGGGCCGAATAGGGGAAGATTCTCACATCATCGGGAAGTCCCAGACCGCTTCTTAGCATATTGAGGTGCTTTTCGTGCTGGGATTTCTTGATCTTATCTGCCTTGGTGGCAATTATCACAGGCTGGAAGCCCTGATGAACAACCCACTGATACATCTGAACGTCATTGGCGGAGGGCTCGTGCCTTATATCGATCAAAAGAAATACTCTCATGAGCTGCCTGGAGGTATGAAGATAATTCTCTATCATCCTGCCCCACTGCTCCTTGGTCTTCTGGGAAACCCTCGCAAAACCGTAGCCCGGAAGATCCACAAGGTAGAACTCATTGTTGATATTGTAATAGTTGATGGTCTGGGTCTTCCCCGGTTCCTGGGAGGTTCTTGCATAGTTCTTGCGGTTCATAAGACCGTTTATAAGAGAACTCTTTCCCACATTACTCTTGCCGGCAAAAGCAAACTCAGGGTGCTCATTCTCGGGAAGAGTGCTGGTGATACCGCATACGGTCTCCAGATTTACATTCTTTATAACCATAAATAACTCCTTATTGCCCTGTCGTGATCTCGTGGTGTTTAAAAAACGCTGCCACAAAGGGCTTTTGTGGCAGCGTCCATATACAATTTACTTCGCGGGCTTAAGCCTCTTGGAATCCTTGTGCACGATGAGCGGCTGACTGGTTCCGTCTACGGATGCATCTGTAATGACGCACTCTGTGATGGTATCATCCGAAGGAATCTCGTACATAACATCCATCATGGACTTCTCCATGATAGAACGAAGTCCTCTGGCACCGGTCTCTCTCTCGTAAGCCATCTCGGCAATTCTCTTAACTGCCTCATCCTCAAAGGTAAGCTTAACATCGTCGAAATCAAATAGCTTCTGATACTGCTTAACCAGCGCATTTCTGGGTTCTGTAAGAATCCTTACAAGAGCCTCCTTGGACAGTCCTTCCAGGGTTACAGTGATAGGCACACGGCCTACAAACTCGGGGATAAGTCCGAACTTAACGAGGTCCTGAGGTGTAACCTCCTTGAGAACCTCACCGATCTCACGCTCTGTCTTGTCTGCTATCTCAGCATTGAATCCGATGGAATTGCGGTCAAGTCTTGCCTCAACAATCTTGTCCAGTCCGTCAAAAGCTCCTCCGCAGATAAAGAGGATGTTGCTGGTATCGATCTGTATAAGTTCCTGATGAGGATGCTTTCTGCCGCCCTGAGGTGGAACAGAAGCCACGGTACCTTCCACGATCTTAAGAAGTGCCTGCTGAACACCTTCACCGGATACGTCTCTTGTTATTGAAACGTTCTCACTCTTCTTGGTGATCTTGTCTATCTCGTCGATGTATACGATTCCGTACTGAGCTCTCTCAATATCGTAATCTGCATTCTGAATGAGCTTGAGCAGAATATTCTCAACGTCCTCACCTACATAACCTGCCTCGGTAAGTGTGGTGGCATCTGCAATTGCAAAAGGAACATTGATGATCTTGGCCAGGGTCTGGGCAAGATAGGTCTTACCTGAACCTGTAGGTCCGATCATGATGATGTTGCTCTTCTGAAGCTCCACATCATTCTTGTCGTCACTCT
>JAEEGL012627200.1_pt1 | contig 10858 bp, 10 predicted proteins | sample 9134231 | NCBI WGS metagenome assembly JAEEGL01 (sample SAMN16246548, study PRJNA631951) | gut metagenome | biome: gut microbiome; feature: rumen; material: fiber-attached | host: Bos | place: Iran: Karaj | collected 2018-10
ACCACTAATTTTATAAAAAACAAAAATACGGAAATCCTTTATTTATAAGGGTTTCCGCTAATTTTAAACGATTTCCCGCCGGGTGCAGGGGGAAGAGAGCATGTTTTATTTCAACTTATACCCTAGTTTTTCTATTTCTAGAATAGCTATATCAGATAGATTATCTTTAGATAGTTCATTTATGTTATAGAACTGTGCTCCTAGGGAATCATCATTTACTTCTGTTATAGTTATATTACTTTGTATTTCATTTTCATACTTATTTATTTTATAGAAGAATCCTAAGTGATGAAGCTGTTCTTCATAATCTTTATAAGACCATTCTTTATAAATAGAGTTCCCATCAAATAAGGTAAAGTCTGTTACTTTAATTCCTACTTCTTCTTCTAATTCTCTTACTAGGGCATGTTCTGGAGTTTCTCCAAACTCTATTGTACCGCCTGGCAAATCAAGTTTACCATTATATGGCCCTCCTACTTTATTTATTAATACTATTTTATCTTTATCTAGTATTAATCCATATGCTCCTATATGTTTAGACTTTTTCATAATACCCTCCTATAGATATTTTTAAGATATTATATCATTATAAAAAGAGTATTACTACTCTTTTATTAAACTATCATATATAATAGATGCTTCTTTATTAAATATAGAAGGATTATCTAGAAGATACTGAATATCTTCTAAATACTCTTTATACTTTTTATCTTCTATATAAAATTTATTTATAGCATAACCTTCTTTACCAAATTTCTTCTGGGCATAATCATAACTTCTTTTTATTTGGTCTTCTTTAGATAGATTTGGTTCTTTTTTTATACCATAGGATAATGATGCGATAAGGTATTCTTTTACATCTACTTTTCTATCTGAAGATGATAAGATCTTTCCATATATATTTCTTGGTATATATTCAAGTGATGCTCTATGATCTTCTATTGCTTCTTTAATAATTTGCATTTCTTCTTTAGAAAAGAAGCTATTTAAAAATGAATCATTGTAAGCTTTTTCAGCGGATAATACTTCATGATTATCTCTATCTATATGACATGCTATATCATGAAATGTTACGCATGTATAAAGGATATTTGGATTAATATCTTCTGCAAGTTCAAAGGCTCTTTTAAGTACATAGTTTATGTGATTTATATTATGTCCGCCATCATTTAAAGAATATTCTGGAAGAATATTCTTTTCTATATATTCTTTTAAACTTTTATCTACTTTAGATAGTAGATTATTTATTTTATTTTCATCAAATGTTATTTTTCTAAACATAGTATCACCTCAAATAAATTATAGCATGTATTTTAAAAATATATAGAAAAAAAGGGTGAATATTATTCACCCTTAAAATAATCAAAGATACTTATTTGATTATCATCTACTTTGATAAGTGGTTTTATTTCTTCTTTTTCTAGTTTTTCTTCTTTTACCTTTTTAGGTTTTACTTGGTTATTATACCATGCGGCTAGATCATGAAGAGGTTTATATTTAACTTTTCTATTACCATTATCATCTAATATATAAGCATTTTCTCTTGCATTATAATCATATACATAAATATTAAATATAGTTACTATATCTCTTATAAGTTTATTATAAAGAATATCTGATACTTCTTTATTAAAGGTTTTAATTCTTACATATTCATAGATACTTCCGACATAACCTTCAGTTGGAGGTATTCTATAAAATCTACCGGCATACTTATTTAGAATATCTAAAGCTTCTTTATCACCCCTACTAGATTTATATACTAGTTCAAGTATATTCTTTTTAAGTACTTCTGGATTAGTAAGATTTTTTGCTTCTTTATATAAAGGTCCATACATAATAAGTTTATTATCTTCTTTTCTTAACTGGATAAGTGCTATATACTTACCATATTCTTTATGACTAATAATACCCTCTTTAACAAGTGCTTCACTTAAAGAATCATTATCATCAAAAGAAGTAGTAAAATTATCAATTTCTTCTAATGAATCAGTACCAATACTAAATGGTTCGTATTTTACTTTCCCCTTTTCTCTTTTTTTAAGTGCTAAACTATATTTCATCTTTATTTGCATTACCTCTAAATACTGAATCTAGTTTTACCTTTATACCTTCTTTAGTAAAAGGTTTAGCTATATAGTCAGTAAATCCTTCCCCCAAGTATTTTTCTTTAGATCCTGCTATTGCATCAGCAGTTACGGCTATAACAGGTGTATTAAACCCCTCTATTTTCTTAAGCTCTTCCATAGCTTTTTCACCACTCATTATAGGCATCATTATATCCATAAGTATAATATCATAATGATTAGCTTTTACTTTTTCTAAAGCTTCTGCTCCATTTATACATTCATCTATTTCAAAGTTAAATGGTTCAATTGCTTTTTTTGCTACTTTAAGATTAAGTTTATTATCATCTACTATAAGAATCTTATATCCGGCATAAGTATCAGACATAATTCTAGCATTAATAGATTCAATATCAATTCTTTGAGTATTAGTAAGTTCACATTCCATCTTACTAATTTTTTGAGGTATTCTTGCTACAAAAGTAGATCCTTTTCCATACTCACTAGTAGCAGTAATACTACCATTCATTAAGTCTACTATCTTTTTAGCAATAGATAATCCTAAACCAGATCCTTCTACTTTAGTACTACCTTCAAAATCAAGTCTTTCAAACTTAGTAAATATTTTAGATAGATTTTCTTGTTTTATACCTACTCCAGTATCTTTTACTGTTATTACTAAAGTACATGATTCATTAGGAATAAGTTCTTCACATTTAACAGAAAAATCTATAATACCTCTTTCAGTATACTTAATAGCATTTGTTAAAAGATTATTAATAATCGATTTAACATGAAATTTATCTCCATTTAATTCAAATGGAATATTTCTATCTATATCAACATTAAGTTTAATAGGTTTATCTCCTATACGAGTACTAATAACTCTAATTAAAGGTTCTACTTCATCTATAAAGACATAGTTTCCTAAAACTATTTCTAATCTATCACTTTCAATTTTATTGATATCAATAATATTACCTATAATCTCTAAAAGATTATTAGATGCGGCTGTTATAGACTCAATATCATCTCTTACCTTATCTGATATACCAGGAGTACTTTTCATGTGCTCAGAAAGCCCTACAATAGCGTTTAATGGCGTTCTAATTTCATGACTCATACTAGATAAAAAGTTTGTTTTAGCATTATTTGCTTTATCCGCTACCATTTTAGCATTATCTATTTCATTTAATATCTTTAAATCAGGATTTTCTAGGAATAAATACATTATTACTACTAATATTGTTTCAATAAATGCTACTAAAGTAAGCTCTGGCATAAAAAACTGAAGTACTGCAAGTACTAATCCCCACATAAAAGTAGTATATATCCATACTATTTTAGCTTTTTCAAGCTTAGTACTTTTATTAATTATCTTTAAGAATTTTAAGTTAAATAAGGATGCTAAGAATATATAAAATAGTGATATACCATATGTTACATATACAGCAAGTCCTGATAAATAAATCATAGTATTAAGTTCATCACTAATAACATGCTCTATAGGTAGTAACATTATAAGTATTACTGATGTTATAACAAGTATTCTAAGAAGTAATCTTCTACCCTTCCATAAACCAGTTGCATCTTCCTTATCAGACATTGATAAGAAAAGTGCATAATGACATAAAATATATGCCCAAAGTAGTTGTGATACTAAATATAATTTCTCAGTTAGTATTACTACAAACTCAGATATCTTAAAATTAGGAATAAAGTAATCACAAATAAGTTCAAGTGCTATTGATACAATAGTATCAATAAGTAGTAAGTTATATATATATTTTTCAGTATTCTTTTCTCTATCTTTAGTAAAATAGATTATAGCAAGTATAGTTATATAAAAACCAGCTGCTACTGTACAAATAGAAGTGCAATAAATTAAACTCATTTAGTATCACTCCTTCCATTTTTAAATAACTTATTTAGTTTTCTATACATAACTTCTTTATTAAATGGTTTAGGTACATAATCGGCAAATCCTTCATTTAAGTATTTTTCTTCTGCTCCAAAAGATTCATCAGCTGTAATAATCATTACAGGAGTATTAAATCCTTCAGTTTTAGAAAGAATTGCAAATGTATCAAGTCCTGTTAAATTAGGCATCATCATATCAAGGAAAATAACATCATATTTCTTTCCTTGTCTAATTAAATTAATACAATCTTGTCCTGACTGGCAATCTGTTACAGTCATATTAAAGCTTTCTAGTATTCTCTTACCTATTTTAAGATTAATACTATTATCATCTACTAGTAATATAGATTTACCACTAAAGTCTATAGTATCAGGAATACTTTCTTCTTCATCTTTTGTTTCCGCAATTTTTTGAGGAAGTTGCGCAACAAAGATACTTCCTATACCAAACTGACTTTGTACGTTTATAGAACCTCCCATAAGTTCTAGAAGACTCTTAGTAATTGCAAGACCTAGTCCTGCTCCAGAAATAGTATTATCTCTTCTTACATCTACCTTACGGTATTTATCAAATAAAGTTTGAATATCTTCAGATCTAATACCTTCTCCAGTATCTTCTACACTTATCATTAAATATGATTCATTAGTAACAAAATTATTAATACATTTAATATTAACATTAATATGTCCTTCTTTAGTAAACTTAATAGAGTTTGTTACTAAGTTTCTTATAATAGTTTTTAAGTGATTTTTATCACCTAGTAAAGTATATGGAATATCTTCCGCAAAGTTAATAGATAAAGATACTTTAGAAGATACCTGACTAACTAGTTCCTGTATAATAGGACGAAGTTCATCACGTATATTATAAGGCTCTAAAATAACCTCCATCTTACCACTTTCAATTTTATTAATATCCATTATATTATTTATAATTTCAAGAAGAGTCTTAGAAGCACTTACCATATCGGATGCATCTTCTTTAACAGCATCTGGTAAATCTTCTTCAAGCATTATCTCTTCAGATAGTCCTACTATAGCATTTAAAGGAGTACGTATTTCATGACTCATACTAGATAAGAAATTACTTTTAGCAGCATTCGCTCTATCAGCAGTTTCTTTTTGTACGTTTAGATTTTCTACTAAATGAAGATCTGGATTTTGTACTGTTAAATACATAGTAAATAATATTAAAGATAGACCAAATGATAAGAATATAAAACTATTGTTATATCTATAAAAGAACCCTACTGCTAAACCTATTAAACAGTAAAAATATATAGGAATAAGTTCTTTCATTTTCACACTTACCTGGCTTCTAAGCACACAGTATACCGCGCAAAATAAATAAGAAACACAGTACCAAAAAGCATATTTAGAACATAATCCAGTTATAAATAGAATCTGATTATGACTATCATTCCAAACAAGTTCAACTGGAGCAATAGAAAGTACTATCCAAGAAGTACCAACAAATGTATAAAAAAGAATTTTCTCTACTTTTTCACTTCTTTTCTTTCCAGTTAAATCATTACATACCCTATCTGTATACATAACCATATGTGCAACAAATGTTTGAAGTAGTATTAAATAAATATGAGCAAATATACGAATAACTATTTCTTTTGTATTAAATAAAGGCAAAATAAAATTACCTATTATTTCACACCCAATATTCATAAACGATAAATACATCAAAACTACAAATAGTTTTGATGTTTTAGTTACTACTCTTTTCTTAGAATAATACGCAAACATAAGTAAACATACTACAATAAATGAAACTATTGAAAAAACGAGATACTTATTTGATTCAATAGATCCTAATACTCCTAGCTCATTAGTCATATTAAACACGTCCTTATTTTCTATAAATAGGATACCATTTTAGTGAATAAAATGCAATTTTTTTAACAAAAAAACAATTATTAAGAAATAACCAAATACTTAATAATTGTTTATTGTTTCTTTTAATTAAATTATTTCATATTTTTATAAAAAATATTAATTATTAATTCTTGTAATTAAATTATTAAATTGATTCCATTCAATCAATTTATCTTTTTGAAGTCTACCAACGACAATTCCTGTAGAAACATTATTTTCCTTAGAAAACTTTTTAATTATATTTTCATTAAAAAATTTATTTTTACTTATAAAATTATTATATATTGTATCAGATATTAAAATATTTCTAGCAAACTCATCTGCTTCAATCTCAATATTATTTTTTTCAGAATCCTCTAAATCAACAAAAACTTCTTTTTTACTATGTTTTATTAAATGAGCGATTTCATGAAATAAAGTAAACCATAAAATATCATCTTTTTTACCACGATCACTTATCATTATAATTGCCTTATCGCTTGTTATTTTATAAGATACACCATTTACATATGTATTTGGTAAAGTTGGTTCATATACTAAAGAAACACCGCATTCTTTTAATAATTCCTGAATTTTATTAAATTGATCTAAAAATGGTTTGTTAGCTAACGTTCTAATTATATTTGAATTTTGTTTTAATTTTTCAATATCAAATTTTGGAAATTCAATCTTATTTGATTGTATTTCACCAAATCTAAGCCAGCAATATAATGCTTCAAATGAAAAATTATCATTATTACTTTTTCTAAATGCAAGTTTTCTTTTTAATTCTGTATCAAATCCAAGAGATGCAACTGAGAAAAACTTTCTTAAGTTAACAACTTTCTCATATGAATCTCTTGTCTTTTCAATCCAGTCCCAATTACGGTTAGCCATTTCAGCATAAGGTATATTAATTAAGTATTTTTCTTCATCTATAATTGACTCAACATCTTTTTTTCTTTCTAGTGCTTCCTCATAACTACTTTCTAAATTATTCCAAAAACTTGCTGGTACATTAAATACATATTCAAGCTTTAACGAAGTTGCTGTAGTTATTGGCGCTTTACCATTTATTATTTCATTTACTGTCTTTTTTGTTAAACCTGTTTTTTTTGCAAGATCTATTTGCGTCATACTATTTATTTCCAAAAATTCTAAAATTGTCTCACCAGGTGCTATTACATATTCTTCAAATCTATCCGTCTTACTCATAATGTTTAGACACCTCCATTATTTCTATTTCCCTAATATTTCTCAAATCTTCAATTATTATATTATTATTCTTTATTCTAAAAATTAATCTATATTGACTAGTTATACTAACAGCAAATTCACCATCTCTATCACCAGATAGTTTATGTCTCCTAAAAGGAGGATTTATAGGTACATCGTTTAGTGTGTTAAACGATTTTAGCTGAATTATTCTAAGAGGTAATTTTTTTGCAACCTCAGTTCCATACTTCTTAACCAATTCTTTTTCATACTTTGGATTTTCACAAAGTTCTTTAAGTTTGTTATTTTTATACGTTAAATCCATTATTTAATATATCCTCCTTTTCTTTTTGGTTAACCTAACTGGTTAATTAAATTATATCATTATGTTTTTAAAATGTAAATATTTAATTAACGAAAAAGGTAAACTTTTTTTTAAAGATTTGCAAAAAAAAATTAGATTTCTCAATCTAATATAAAAATGGTAGTCTGTACGGGATTCGGACCCGTGAATAACGCCTTGAGAGGGCGCCGTGTTAAACCCCTTCACCAACAGACCAAATGTTTTTAACGACATTTAAATAATACCATTTTTTAATATCTATTACAAGTCTTTTTTCTTTTGAAAACCATATCTTTTAATAAAAGTTGTAATACTTTCTATAGTTCTATTACTTAAGTTATTTAAGGATTCAACTAAAGATTCATTTATAGTAACATCTTTTAAAGCACTAACTAAATCATTTAATCCTTCAAAATAGATATCTAAGTCTTCTGAAGTACTACATAAATTCTTAAGCATAAAATCTTTTATACGTCCCTTTAATATAACTTCTAAGTTATATGTATAAGAGTATCTTATAATATTACGTGAATGCTCTATATTATTCTTATCAAGAACACTTTCATATAATATCTTTTCATTATGCAAGTACTCTCTTCTTAAATCATCTTCGGTATATCTTCCTTCTTTTAAAAGAGCTAATCTATCAAAGAAAAGATTAAATCTATTTATATCATCAGGAATACCTGGTCTAGATAAATCATTTTTATAAACATAATTATTTATGCTATAAATAAACATTCTTCTAAGAGATTCACTTTCTGGATGAAGTTTCAAAACGTCATAAGAGTATATTATATATCCAGGATTATGATCTAAGAATCTTTCAAATAAAGTATAGTCTAGTTCAGTACTAAGTCCTCCTAAAGTAATTCTAAATATTCCTATAGGATTAAATCCTTTTACTACTACTTCATTTATAGCTTCATCATCTGCTTTAGTAGAGTATTTGATAATATTATAAATCTTATTATCTTTTTTAGATTCTTCTTCTACTACTTTATAATGATTAATAATAGGAATAGCAGATCCTGTTATTAAATTATCAAGTGATTTAGCATCATTATAAACATATAAGTCATGACCAGATGCTGCTACTATATCTTTAGAATCCATTATAAATCCAAAGTTATAATGAAATGGTCTAAATACTTCATCAGTAAATAAAGAACATGAAGTATAGTTTTGTCTTTTAGGAGAAAATTCTCCTAAATGATTAACACTATGACCTACAAAATTAAATTTACCGCAGTTTATTTCTGGATAAGTAATATTTTTAATCCAGTCATTTTTTATTAAATTATTTAAACTTATTAAAAGTGGTTTTAATTTAGATGAATCTCTCTTTTCTATAAGAGAATTAATAACTTTCTTATATTCATCAAATTCTTCTTTAGATAGTACTTTAGATAAACTATCATAAAAAGAAGGTAAATCTTTTAATAGTCTACTAAAGTGTACTACTTCCTGATGTATTCTATCTTTATCAGTAAGTAAATAGATAAAGTTCATAAGTTTATAAATATTTACATCTTTTTTATAAAAGTCTGGATCAGTTCTAAAACCACTATTAACTAGTTCTAGATACTCTCCTTCTAAAATATTTATTAAAGACTGATACTTTTCTATTAAATCACTTGTTATATTATAAAATCTAGCATTTTCTTCCGATATATCATAACTTTTATTACTATATTCATTTACTATTCTATTTATCTTTTGTCTAAATAAATCTTTATTAATAGGTTCTTCTATGTTAAAAGATATTTCTGGATGAAGGCGCAAAAACTCTTTAAGGCATTCTAAAAAAGCCCCATCAAGAAGTATTGTCTTTTCATCTAGTTCTCTTATAAACATATTGCACCTCTTTAATAAAAAAACGTAATCACAAAAATCACGTTTTATTATATCACTTTATTTATTTTTTTAAAATTCTTTTTATTAATATTCCTAATAAATATGTAAAAATAGCAAATATACTTACTATTAAGATATAACTTATTAGAAATACAATGTATGGAACACTTTTCTGAATAGTATCAAATATAGGAAGACTACTGATAAAGTATGGACTTATAAAGAACATATTAAATGTTTCATCACCTATAATACCACTTTCATACATAACTATATCAAGAGTAAGAGAGGTAAAAACAAAAATAATAAATACTTTTAAAGCTTCATATACATTTTTAAGAGTTATAGATACTCTTCCACTTATTAAAAGATATAAAGAAATAAGTACGCTACCACAATGTAAATACATAGTATGAATATTAACAAGTATATCTTCTACAAAACAAGAACTTGGCATAAATATAGTAGCAACCCCACCCCATAAAGTAATAAATGCTAAATATGATAAAAGCATATTTCTTACCTTACCATCTTTTAAGAATAAACATACTATAGATACATATATAGGAGTAGAACAAAGCTGAAATGGAAAAGCATACCACTGGTAGTCCCACGTTACTACTCCGTTTTCATAGTTAAATGACCATGCTACTTGTTTAAGTATTTCTAGTATTAAACTTACTATTCCATAAGTACCAAGTATTATCTTTAGATCTTTTTCTTCTTTTTTATTTCTTATTATAAATAATAATACTATAAGTATAATAATCCATAATAAATGAAACCAACCAAAAGGTTTAGGTTCAGGCATTTCTCCTTGTAAAAAATATATAAACTTTTCAAATGTATTCATAATTAACCTCTTTATCTAAAGTAATTATATCATATTAGTAATATATTGCTAATAATATAAAGATATTGTAAGATATTTATAGAAGGTGATATTATGGGAAGCGACTGCACTATTAAAAGAAAAGATAAAAATAAAAGTGTTAGTTATGAATTACTATATAAAGGAATATATACTGATTATACTGAAGTATTAAAGGGATTAAGTAATCTAGATAAATATCTTAAAGGAGAATGTATTCCAGTAGATAGTAAAGAGTTTATTGAAAATGTAAGAGATATTCTAGGAGAAATAGATGAACAAGTATTAGAAGTAAGTCTAACATCTCCATATCAAAAAGAAGAAGTAATAATCGAGAATAATGATGTTACTAGTTTTAAAGGAACATATAAATTACTAGGTAATACTTTTAATGCTGAGTATACTAATAAAAACTATAATTACGGTTTTACAAATGAAAATGATTTAGTAAATGAAGATCATTTAAATGAAATAAATAATATAAATACTACTATATTAAAAAAGATTATTAGTTTTAAGAGAAAAAATAATCTAGAAAAAACAAGCGGTAAGGAAATGATAAAAGAAAGAGGAATAAATTAAAATGTAACCTATAAAGTGGACTCTTAAAAAAGAGTGACCTACTTTATAGGTTTTTATTATGTGTTGCTGTATAATATAAGAAAGTTGGTGGTAATAATGTCTAAAATACTATTTACAGATATTCAAGTAAAAAAATTA
>JAEEGL013818675.1_pt1 | contig 10858 bp, 7 predicted proteins | sample 9134231 | NCBI WGS metagenome assembly JAEEGL01 (sample SAMN16246548, study PRJNA631951) | gut metagenome | biome: gut microbiome; feature: rumen; material: fiber-attached | host: Bos | place: Iran: Karaj | collected 2018-10
AGGCGATTCTATGAAAAAGGTAAAGAAAATCCCGAACTGCTGTTCATACAACAGTCCGGGTTTCACTTATAGCCAACCTTTTCAGACAGATGCCCAAATGGTTTTAGATTTAAAACTTTCTTATGAGCACCCGCCTAAGGACAGCCCTTTTTTTGTGAGTTTAAAGCTCAGGCCGGATCAGTCTTCTTTCTGCTCGGTCTCGACCTTCTTCTCGACTTCAGCTGCAGCTTCAACTTTCTCAGGCTCTTTCTTTGCGCCGAAGGAAAGGATGACGTTGGCAACGATTCCGAGGATGAGGGCGACAGCGATCGATGTGATCGTGATGCTTCCGAATACAAGTCTCATTCCGCCTACACCGAGGATAAGGATGATGGAAGCAGGGAAGAGATTGCGGTTATTGTCGAGATTGACCTTCTGCAGCATCTTAAGTCCGGATACTGCGATGAATCCGTAGAGCGTTATGCATACGCCGCCCATTACGCAGGTGGGGATCGTAGCGAGGAACGTTGTGAACGGAGCGAGGAACGAAGCGGCGATCGCGATGCAGGCTGTGATCAGCGTCGTGATAACTGAAGCGTTTCCGGAGATGGCAACGCATCCGACAGATTCGCCGTACGTGGTGTTGGGGCAGCCGCCGAACAGTGCGCCGGCCATGGATCCTACGCCGTCGCCAAGAAGTGTTCTGTGGAGTCCGGGATCGTCAAGCAGGTCGGATTCGATGATCGAGGAAAGGTTTTTGTGGTCGGCAATATGTTCTGCGAATACTACGAACGCTACGGGGACGTACGCAACGGCGATGGCGGCAATGTACTTTGCAAGCGTGCCGCTGTCACCGTAAACGTAGTTGCCGCTGAACGCTTTGATGAACGTGAATTCGGGCACCCACTTCATCTGGCTGAAAGCGGAGAAATCAAGGATCTTTAATGCGTCAACGTTTGCGGCGTTGCCGATCAGTGTGAAGATCAGGGCTACGATATATCCTGCGCAGATACCGATTATGAACGGGATCATCTTGAGCATCTTCTTGCCGTACACTGAGCAGATAATGATCACGACGAGAGTGATGATCGCGCAGATGAGGTTAATGCCGGTGGAGAGGCTCATAATGAAACCGTTGTTCGCGTCGACGACAGCTTCTCCGGCGTTGTGGTAGCCGAGCGAGTTGAGCACGGCGTTGGAGGAAAGGGAGAGTCCGATGATGGCAACGGTTGGTCCGATGATGACTGCGGGCATGAGTTTGTTGACCCAGCCGGAGCCGCAGAATTTAACGATCAGAGCGAAGATCACGTAGATCAGGCCGGCCATGACGGCACCGATGATGAGTCCTAAATATCCGAGGCTGGCCGAAACACCGCCTGCGAAAGCCGCGAACATTGACGGCAGGAATGCGAAGGACGAACCCAGGAATACCGGGCTTCTGAATTTGGTGAACAGCAGGTATACCAGCGTTCCTACGCCGGCGCCGAACAGTGCGGCAGACTGGCTCATGCCGTTGCCTACGATCGCGGGTACTGCGATGGTTGCCGCCAGGATCGCAAGCAGCTGCTGGAGTGCGAAGACCACGACCTGCCCTACCGGCGGACGGTCTTTTACGTTGTAGATCAGTTTCATTGTAACCCTCCCGAATGATGTGAATTTGTTTATTTGCACAAAAATAAAAGCCCTGAAAAAGGGCTCTTATTCTGTAACAATCAGGTTTTTGATTTTTGAGAGAAATTCTTCGTCGTTGAACGATTCCGGCGCCGTCAGCGTGATCGGCTTGCTGAGATCGAGACTGAATATTCCCATTATCGACTTCGCGTCAACGACGTACCGTCCGCTGGAGAGATCCAGTTCTTCGTCGCAGCAGGCAGCCGCAGCAGCGAACACTTTTATGTCGTCAATAGTCTTCATCATGATCTTGTATTTTTTCATTTCTTTTACCTCCGCCGGCATCTGCTGCCGACGTAACAAATTATAACTATTTTGCTTGCCTAAGTCAACGGGAAATTTATGCGGGATATGCTCTTAATTCCGTGATCATACGAGAACTTTTCGTTTGTCGCGGCCTGCTTCTTCAAGTGTGAGGTCAATCATATCCGTAAGCGGGGCGGGGCTGCCTTCTCCGTTTTTCTCGCCGAGAAGAAGATCGCCGCGCAGGAGCTTAAAATGTTTGCCGTCGGACGAACGCACTTTTTTAATATCGAGAGAAACAGAACCGTTGACCGTCACTGTTTCTCCGGGTGCGGCGCTGATCTCCCTGCGATCGATCCGATCGGGAGTGTAGATCATAAGAACGGCGGATACAGGCTTACCGCAGGCGGTAACGCTGACCGAATAATTGCCCTCATAAGGAAGGCCTGAGCGGATCTTTATGCGCATATTTCCCAGATCGGCGTTCAGATCGGTCGTAAACGGAAGCCAGACAGTATCCGGTCCGCCGCTGACACCGCGCTCGGTCAGGACTGAATGACGCAGCATCGACCACAGACCTTCGGATCCGCGCATCGTACAGCACCAGTACGCCTCGGAAATACCGCTTCCGGAGGGGGAGAGGAAAGTGTTGCAGCCGGTTCCCGGATCGATCCCGCAGGCAGCCGGATCCTCCGGAAGGCCGAGGCATTTATCCGTTCCGAAACCGCCTCCGGGCCGCTGAGCATAACCCAGGGCGTTAAATCTGATCCGGTTCGCGAGCGTCAGATAATTTACGTCTTTTTTCAGGCGGAACAGCGTCAACGCCACCATTTCGGAGTCAACGATGGCGCATGGTTCCGTCCACGTGTCTATCCGTCCGAACCAGTTGTAGTTCGCGTAATTTTCGGTCATTCCGGTTCGCAGATAGAGGTCGAATATGCGGGAGGCAATATCAAGGTATTTCCTGCCTTTCGCCCCGGCGGTGTTGTTGCCGCTCTCGCCGCTCTCACCGTCGATCCCGAGCGCTTCCGCGAATCTGAGGATCCCGCGAACGGCACTCAATGAAGCATGCGTCTGCATATTGCCGCCGACGAAATCGATTCTTTCGAAGACCCCGATCATCTCCTCGAGCAGCTCCTTCACCTCGCTTAGCCGGAACACCTCGTAGACCTGCGAAAGGGCGTCAAGGCACATGAATGCGCAGCCTACGTCGGTCGATGTTTTCCACCGCCCGCTCGTGCCTGAAATGACTCCCGCATACCCTCCGCCTTCGCTGCTGCGCGCAGCTTTTCCGAGCGGATAGCCGTGATATGCCCCTTTTAGCGGGATATACAGATTCGAAACGATTTTAAGGATCATGCCTCGGATCGATCCGTCGTTCGTCAATAAATAGTACTCGATCAGGCCTCGTACGAGCCAGTTATGGCCGGACAGCTGCTGCTCGTCGATCGGTTCGCCGGGTTTCGCGACCGGGCCGAGGTAGCCGGCTTCGTTCAGGTTCTCCGGGAAGTTCTCCATAATGAGGTCAATATACGGTGGTTTGCTCCCGAGAGCATTCCACAGCGACACGAGCGCCAGGATCGTGCGTCCTTCCCAGTCACCGGGCCAGCCGCTCTGATCTGCCGTATATATCGCCTCCGGTCTGTAGCATGGCGCGGACAATCTCGCCGCGTTTTGTGTTATTCTTGCCGCCAGTTCTCCAACCGCTTCGATCCTGCCGTTTGAAAATCCGATCATATTGCCCTCCGGTAAAATCATTATTGTCCTGCGCTTGCAGCTCGAATACGTTAGCTCCGCCCGGGCTGCCTTTGTCTTCCTTCTTCCGGTATTTTAACTTTTCCTGCGGGCAAATGCAAGGCAGATTGCAATTTTGACCGCGTCAATGTATAATACCATTTGTTCCCGGAAACAGCTGACGTTGACCGCCGGATGCGAAATCACGGCGCGGCACGCAGTTTGACGGGGCGATATACGATACCGGAGGGTAAAGATGGTTAAGATCACGGATACGAACGAATATGATGTAAATCCGAAAAATATGATATATGATGCGTTTGCTTCGAGCTATTCGAGGTACGCGGATACGCAAAAAGAAGTGCCGCCTGACACCGCGACGCTTATATGCACTATCATCAGCATGCTGATGCTGGCAGGAATGTTTGTATTGACCGCCTTCCGATATCCGAGCGAGCGCGTGATGTGGATCATATTCACCGTCCTTGCCGCCGGACTGCTCGGATTCTTTGTCTTCCGCTACATGAAACAGCGCGACGCGTATATGAAAGCCGCCGGGAAGCCCAACACGATCAACGCGAAGCGTGCGGAATTTGTCGGACTCTTCGGGAACGCCGACGATCTCGACACAAAGACGCTGGCAGGTGATTTTCAGGATCAGGTCAAGCGTTTGAGGGACAGAGAGCAGGATGAGGTTCGTAAAAATGCGCTCAAAGCCGTGTTCGACGATCTTACGGTGATCAATAACCCCGACCTGCCCGTGTGCAGGCTGATGACTACTTTTCCTGAGCGTTTTACTCAGTCCCGTGCGCGGCTCTATATGAAGAAGCAGGGCAATAAATACATCTTCTTCGATATCAACTGGGCAAATCCGCTCGGTCAGATCGAGTGTGATGAGGATGATATCGTTTCTTTCGGCAGATTTTCCGCCTATCCCTCATCGATCAACACTTCCGGCAGCAAGATCCGGCCCGAATCCGGCATCCTCGAACTGGCGGGAGAAGGCGGGAAGCCGGTCTACATAGACTTTGTTGACGACGAATACGAGAAGGCATTGAAACTGCTTCCGAAGCGCAAGGAAAAGAAATGAGCTGATATAAACGGTAAAAAACGACGCCCGGCAGAGTGAAAATTTTGCCGGGTTGTTTGCATTTTAAGGCTCTTTTTCTGTTCATATTTCACTTTCCAACTTCTTTGAAATCTGCTATAATTCAACCAGACGATCATTTCCGCCGCGAAGATCAGCCCTCGCGCGCGGAGCGGAGGATATAGATTATTTATGAGTTCGGAATTCAGAGTTAAAATCGATAAGGTTGCAGTATCGGAAAGTGACAGGAAAATCACTGTATATTGCTTTTTTGAACCACTTGACGCGACGCAGGAGGAAAAGGACGCATTTCGGGACAGACTCGCGAAACGAAGCGGATTTGAAGAGCTTAACGTTGTATTTCTTGAAAAAGCTCCGGCGGCTGACGACACATTGCCCCCGCTCCCTCCCGAGCCTCCGGAAGATATTGACGCCGCAGGCGAAACGTCCGAAAGCGCTCCAGAAATAGAAAGCGAAACCGCTTCGGTAAATGAGATCGCCGCAGACGGGCAGGCAGATCCGGAAGAGACACAGAACGAAGCAGAAACGGCAGAAATAAAACGATCTTTCCCTGCAAAGGCCGTTGAGGTTGAGACCGTTACGGTTGATTTCAGCGCGGCCGATTATGAGAAGGAGATAGAGGCGCTCGCCAGAGCAGACAGCCAGAACCACAGCTATTACGGCGATGGCAGCTCCGGAGGAGGGTACGCGCAGAGATCTCCGGGGGCCGGTTTTTATAACGGAAGAGGCGACGGGAAGCGCAATAAAAAAACACGAATAACTCCGCCTGAAGGCACCGAACCGCCGAAAGACAGGAACGGTAACGTGATCCTCATAGGAAAAGATTTCGACGTACCTACCGTAAAAATGACTGATCTTACAGCTGATTCGGGATACGTCGGTCTGGAAGGACGCGTATTTAAATACAGTAATAAAAAACTGAGCAGCGGCTCGTACATCGCTCTCGTTCCGGTAACAGACGGGTCATATTCGGTCATAGCAAAATTCTTCTTCCAGGCCGAAGATCTCGAATACGTTGATAACTTCTTCGCGAAAAACAAGTACATAAGACTGTACGGAGAAGCGACCCTGGATAAATTCTCACACGAACTCACCGTAATGGCGAAAGCGATAATTGCCGCAAAACACGAAGAACGCATGGATAACGCCGAGAAGAAGCGCGTCGAACTTCATCTGCACACGCTTATGAGCGCCGTTGACGCCATTACGAGACCGGGAGAGCTTATGGACACTCTGATCCGATGGGGATGGGGAGCGTGCGCCATAACCGACCACGGCGTCGTTCAGGGGTATTCCGAGATCACGTCGATCTATAAAGACTATAAGAAAAAGCATCCGGAACACGATTTTAAATTCATATACGGATGCGAAGCGTACCTTTGCCACCAGACGCCGGATATGAGCGCGGAGGATGCGAAGAAGCTGCCCACGTACCATTGCATAATACTGGTTAAAAATGAGACGGGACTTAAAAATCTGTACCAGCTCATAACGAAATCCAACCTTGAATACTACCATAAGAGGCCCAGAATGCCGAAATTCGAGATCGACGCACACCGCGAAGGACTGATATTGTCGCCGGCATGCTCGCTGGGCGAACTGTACGACGCGGTCATAAACGGCGAGAGCGACGAGAAGCTCATGGAGATAGGCAGCTGGTACGACTATTTCGAGATCCAGCCCACCGGAAATAATATGTATCTCGTGCGCGAAGGCACGGTGGATTCCGAAGACGACATAAAGCGGTTCAATCTTAAGATGATCGAGATCGCGGACAGGCTAGGGAAACCGGTAGTCGCCACCTGCGACGTACACTATTTAAGGCCGGAGGACAGCATCTACCGCGAAGTGCTTCAGGCAGGGCAGGGGTACGAAGATTATATGTATCAGCCTCCCGTATATCTGCGTACGACGGAGGAGATGCTCGCAGAATTTGATTATCTGGGCGACAGGGCGCAGGAGATCGTCGTGGATAATACTATAAAGATCGCGGATATGATCAAAAAGATCCTGCCTGTTCCGAAAGGGAACTATCCGCCCAGCATTCCGGGCTCCGACGAGACGCTGCGCACGTCTGCTTACGAAAAAGCGAAGGCGATATACGGAGATCCGCTGCCCGAACTCGTTGAAAAGCGCCTCACGAGGGAGCTCGACGCGATCATCGGCAACGGTTATTCGATCATGTACATTATTGCGAAAGAGCTCGTGGCTGAATCGGCCAGGAACGGGTACCAGGTGGGGTCAAGAGGTTCGGTCGGATCGTCGTTGGCCGCTTACATGGCCGGGATCACGGAGGTGAATTCGCTTCCTGCGCATTACCGCTGCGAGTGCGGATACCTCGAATTCCACGAAAACGAAGGATACGACTGCGGCTTCGACATGCCTAAAAAGACTTGCCCGCAGTGCGGAAAAGAACTGATCCGCGACGGCTTCGACATCCCGTTCGAAACGTTCCTCGGATTCAACGGGGACAAGGTCCCTGATATCGACCTGAACTTCGCGTCCGACGACCAGCCTAACGCGCATAAATATACGGAAGTGCTGTTCGGTAAGGGCAAGGTCTTCCGCGCCGGTACCGTTACTGGCCTCGCGGAGAAGAACGCCAGAGGCTACGTGCTGAAATATTTGGAGCGCAGCGGAAAGACCGCCAGCAACGCCGAAATCGACCGCCTTGCGTCCGGGTTCGAAGGTGTGAAAAAAACGACCGGTCAGCATCCGGGCGGAATAATCGTTGTCCCGAAAGACAAGGACATACATGATTTTACGCCTGTCCAGCACCCCGCGGATAAGCCCGATTCCGACACGGTCACGACGCATTTCGAATTCAAATACCTGCACGACACGCTGCTGAAACTTGACATTCTAGGCCATGAAGGTCCCGAAATGCTGAAACTGTTAGAGAACTATACCGGCGTAGACAGCCGCAGCGTGGATATAAACGACGACTATATGCTCTCGATCTTCAGCTCGCCTGATGCGCTTAAGATGGATATGAGCAAAGTAAAGATAAATATGCCTCTGGGCACGTACGGGGTCCCGGAACTGGGCACGAATTTCGTCATTAAAATGCTGATGGAGACGCGTCCGAAGAAGGTATCGGAACTCGTGCGTATTTCCGGCCTTTCCCACGGCACCGACGTGTGGTCCGGAAACGTACAGACGCTTATCGAAAGCGGAACGTGTACGCTGTCCGAAGCCATCTGCTGCCGCGACGATATAATGCTCTATCTGATTAATAAAGGCCTCGATAAGCTTATGTCGTTCAATATAATGGAGAAAGTCAGGAAGGGCAAGGGTCTCACTTCCGAGTGGGAGGAGGAGATGCGCGCGCACGACGTCCCCGACTGGTACATCGAATCGTGCAATAAAATAAAATACATGTTCCCGAAGGCGCACGCCGTTGCCTACGTGATCCTTTCGCTGCGCATCGCGTGGTTCAAAGTTTACCGCCCGGACGCGTACTACGCGGCCAGGTTCTCGCTCAAGATCGACGACTTCGACGGGGCCAATATGCTTCACGGCCTTGACCGCCTTTACGCGCGCATGTCGGCAATGAATCTTCTGAACAACGGCTCTGATGAGATGGCTCCGGACGAGGACGGAACTTCCGGTTTTGATGATCCGGGCGACAATGACGATTCGGATGATGATTCCGGCAGCGGCGATCTCAGCGCGAAGGATAAGAGCCAGGCGGCGGTCTATTACCTGCTCGTCGAGCTTTACGCGCGCGGCCTCAAGTTCCTGCCGATCGACATTTACGAATCGGATGCGAAGAACTTCGTACCTACTCCCGACGGGATCCGTCCGCCGATCGGCTGCCTGCAGGGCGTCGGAACGTCCGCTGCCGAGAGCATCGTCAACGAAAGCCGCAGGCGCAAGGCAAGGGGCGAAAAGTTTATCTCGATCGATGATTTCCAGTCTTCTACTAACACAAACAAGGCTGTCATCGAGGTGCTGAAAGCGGAGGGCTGCCTCGCCGACCTTCCCGAAACGAATCAGGTTTCACTGTTTGACCTGCTATGATCTGCTATGAACGAAATTGACTACGATCTGCTGTCGAAGCAAGCATTATCTTTGTGTGAAGGCGGGGGTGATTCTCCGGCCTTTGAAACGGCATGCCTTGCGAACGTCTCCGCACTCATTTTTGATGCGCTCCATGACGTTAACTGGGCAGGCTTTTACCGCCTGATGCCTGACGGCTCGCTTCTGCTGGGACCGTTCCAGGGCAAACCCGCCTGCATGGTCCTCTACGCGGGCAAGGGCGTCTGCCAGGCTGCCGTGTCTTCCGGTGAGAGCGTGGTCGTCAATGACGTTCATGCTTTTCCGGGGCATATCGCATGCGACAGCGCTTCGGCTTCCGAGATCGTTGTCCCGCTCCGCCGCAGTGACGGTTCGCTCTGGGGCGTGCTGGACATCGACAGTCCTGTAAAGGGGCGGTTCGGGGAAATTGACCGCATCGGTCTGGAGGCGGTTGCCGGATCGGTTGGAGGACAGATATGAGCATGACACAGTTTAAAAAAATGAAGATACGCACTGTCATTATTCTGATTGCGAGCTTTGTTCTGCTCCTGGCCATGATCGTCGTAATGGTGAATCTGCGCGAATATATCGGCAAGGGGAAAAAGAAAGCGGCAGAGCTGCCGAAGTGTCTGTCTAAATACAAGACACCCGCCGAACTGGGTGATGATATTTTTTCGGGCAATATTTCCATCGACGGTGATCTTTACCGCCTGCCCGCTCCTCTGTCGCAGTTTTTGGACAACGGCTGGGTATTAGATAAGGACATTTCGGCGATCAGTCCCGGACGGAGCGAGCATTTCGAAATAAAGCGGAACGGGATGAGATTATCTATTGAGGTGAGCAACCGAGCCGCCTATAAAACTTCGCCTGCAAACTGTGCCGTGTGTTCTTTTACGAGTTTGACCTGCCCGGTCATCCTTCCGACGGGGATCGAACCCGGCGTAACAGATGAATATGAATTTGATTTGAAAGTCGGATCTCTGTTTGCTTTCGAAGGAAAGACTTACTTTAACGGGCGTGAGCACTACTTGTATCGCCACCGGGACGAAAAAAAGGATTCAAATCTCGACATGCAGTTCTTTTTTAATGCGGACAACAGAACGCTTAGCGGGATAAGGTTCGTTAGCACCAGGTGGGATTATTGAATTTTTTTAGTTATGACCATTGAAGCGGGAATGTAAGTTGTTTGAGGAAGTAGGGAAGGAGTGTAAAAATGAAGCATAAGTTATTATACACACCTGGAATTGGTTACGATATGAGCGATTGGGACAATGAACCAATCGAAAAAGTATTTGCCGGAACAGATTGTATTTTGGCGATAACAACAGACGGTCGCGTGCTTCAAAAAACTAAAAAGCCCGAAGTGGCACTGCGCACACAGTACTGGGCCAGGATCAAGGATATTTCCTTGAGCGGGTGGGCTCCTTGCCACGCGATCGGTTTAGTCAGTAATGGAACTTGTATGGTTGCAAAAAGAGAATTGCGGGCGTTGTGCGATCTGAAAAATCATGTAGATACACTTTGGTTCGATGAAGTTAATAACGAAATTAAGAGCTGGTCAAACATTATTCAGGTAGCTGTTTCTGATTCATATTTTGCACTGGATAGCGACGGCAAGGTTCACGTTGCATCACATTCCCGATTTAACAGAGATGAATATGCCATAGTACCATATTGGGACGATATTTGTCGTATTTCTACTGGCCTGCAAAATTCGATATTAGGTGTTACAAAAAGCGGCGAGGTCCTTGGCGCGGGAGCAAACATTTTAAATGGGTCTCATGGCAATGCTCGGGAATGTTTATCCAAGTTCCACGATGTTGCCGATGTTTGTGTTACGGGATCTGAATGCGGAAAGATAATACTTGCTTTGAAGGACGGCACCATAACGGATCTGGATGGCCATATTTATCCGGTGACTGCGTCAGTGGAATCATTGCCCGAAGGCAAAAGCATATTTAAAAGCCACTTCTATAATAACGTTCTGCTTGTTGATAGTAATAATCATCTTGTGTCAATTAGTGGTTGGGAAGTTTCACAATTGTTTGACGGCAATCCGACGGTTTCGTCTTTTGCCATAGGAGATGTTAATTACTTGAATCC
>JAEEGL014921177.1_pt1 | contig 10858 bp, 6 predicted proteins | sample 9134231 | NCBI WGS metagenome assembly JAEEGL01 (sample SAMN16246548, study PRJNA631951) | gut metagenome | biome: gut microbiome; feature: rumen; material: fiber-attached | host: Bos | place: Iran: Karaj | collected 2018-10
GAAGAAATGAGATGGGTTTTCGATCCCGCCGCCGCTCCCGAGCAATTTCAGGTAGGCGGCAAAGTATTTGACCGTCCATCCGCCGATCACGTTGTAGTAGGGCAGGATGAACAGCGGCACCACGGTCGCCAGCACGCCAAGAAAGTTCCAGCGCGGGTGGCCGAGCGCGCGGAACGCCGTGAGCTGGCTCTGTCGCGCGTAGCGTCCGAGCGCGATCTCGGTCACGAGCAGCGTGAAGCCGAGCGTGAGCGAAAGGGCGAGGTAAACCGCGATGAAGACGCCGCCACCATATTTCGCGGCAAGGTACGGGAACCGCCACAGGTTCCCGAGACCGATGGCTGAGGCCGCCGCCGCCAAGACAAACGCGACGGAGCCAGACCAGCTCGCTCTTTCCTTGCCACCCATCTTCCGTCACCCGTCAGTGCGTGCCTGAGATGGCGTCAATGCCAGCCGTGGTGCCGAATACGATCAGCTTGTCGCCGGCCTCGAATGCGTCGTTCGCGCCAGGTACGACGATCTGGCGTGGCTTCCGGGCGCTTTTCGGGTCGGGCCGTCGCAGACATAGCACGGTCACGCCGCTCTTTTTTCGGAGGTCGGCCTCTGCAAGCGTTTTGCCCACGCACGCTTCGGGCACGTCGATTTCCGCGAGCGAGAATCCCTCGGAGATTTCAAGGAGGTCGTAGGCGTTGTGCTCCGTGATGTTGCGCGCGAGCCGGTGCGCGCTGTCGCGGTCGGGATAGATGATCTGGTCGGCGCCGAGCTTCTCGAGAATCTTGCCGTGGATTTCGCTCGTCGCCTTGGAGACCACGGTCTTGATCCCGAGTTCCTTGCAGTTGGCGGTCACGAGCATCGAGGCCTCCACGTTCGAGCCGATCGCGACAACGACCGTGTCGCATTCCGTGATGCCTGCCGATTCAAGCGCGGAGGCGCTTGTCGCATCGCATTGCACGGACCATGTCACTTTCTTGAATGCGCTCTGGACGAGCGCGTTGTTGCGGTCGATGAGCAGAACCTCGATACCCGCGTCTGCGAGCGCTTCCGCAAGCGAAAGCCCGAACCGTCCTGCTCCGATGATGCCGACTCTTTTCATTTCTTGAAACCCTTCTTTCTCCAACGGCCGGGCACTTTACCATATCTTGCGGAAAAAGCAAGCAAAAAGTCGCCACGGCCACGTCGATTGTCTCAGCGGCGGCGCGGCGGACGCAGCATCAGCCCGTCAATGAGGCGCGCGACCTCGTCCTTGGGGAGCCGTTCTGTCACGCGCAGGTGCGGACCGTGGGCCTCGTCGGGCGTCCATTCGTCTTCGCCGTCCGTGCCGACCATGCGATAGGCGCCACGCGCGACATTGAAGCAAGGCGAAGTGCCGCGCACCGCGATCAGGACGGCCGTCTCGTCCCACGCCGCCCGCCCGCCCATGCCGTAGGCGCTCGCCCGGTATCGTTCGGGCGCTTGCCGGATGTCGTCGCGCGAGGGGAGGTTGCCGGCGAACACATCGGCGACAGGGTTGCCCTTGACCCCGCTTTCTGCCAGCGCCCGCCCGGCGAAGCAGTCCCGTCCGTATTCGAAGTCGGTGAAAATGACAGGCGTCGGCCAGCGTTCAAGGGCGATGCGCGACGACTCGGAATCCTGCATCGCGTTGTATTCCTTGCCGCTCGGATGTTTGCAGGCCATCGCCACCCAGCGCGCCACCTTCTTCGCCACGAGGGCACGGCCATCGAGCGGCGAAATCGCGTCTGGTGCCGTCTCCAGCAGGCGTCGCAGGTTGGTGAGAAAGCCCACGGAGCAGATTACCACGCTGCCATCCGGCTGTGCGGCGAGGACTTTCCGGTAGATGACGTTCGCATCTGGCGCGGCATCCGAGTTGCGATGCCGCACCCACGCGCCATACGCCTTCACGGTCGCCTCGTAGCGCTTGAGATGGCTGGGCGAGGCGCCCGTCACGCCGATCTCCTTGGCGCACCCCACGGGAAGGTCCGGCCGGCCGTAGAACGCATTGATGATTTCGCACATCGCCACGCTCATGCAGTCGCGTGTGCAGGCGACGGTGGCGAGGATCTCGCATTCGCCCGCGTCTGCCAGCGCATGGAGACAGGCGAGCGCGCCGGCATCGTCGAAGTCGGTGTACATGTCGGTGTCGAAAATCACCTTGACGGGCGGCGCGGCGACGGCGCAGGCGGCCGCAGTCGCCGCCGCAGAGAGAACCAAGCCAATGATACGTTTCATGCCCACTATTGTATCACAGCAGTCAAAGGCGGGTCTGCAGACCGTCCTCGCAAGGCGTCCGGGACCATGCGCGCGGTCAGAATTCGGTGATCGCTTTGGGGGTCGGATGCACGTTCCGCCGCGACATGGTATAATTGCGCGCCATGACAACGGACGAAAGGAGAACGAGATGATGAAAGTCATGTTGCGGGCCGTCTTGCTGGGTGTCGCCCTTTGTGCCGGGGCTTCCGACAGGCCGATCGGAGTGTTCGATTCCGGAACGGGCGGACTTACCGTTTTGGAGACGTTGCTGGCCGCCGATGCGTTCGACAACCTCACGGGCGAGCCCTGTTCCGACGGAAAGCCGGATTTCGGGCGGGAGAACTTCGTCTATTTCGGCGACCAGGCCAACATGCCTTACGGCCTTTACGATGCGGAAGGCAAGGCGGACTTCCTGCGCGAGCTTGTCGTGCGCGATACGGAGTTCGTGCTCGGGACGGACGGCCATGCCCCCGCGAAGATCGTGGTCATCGCCTGCAACACGGCCACGGCCTACGGGCTTGCCGCGGCGACCGAAGTGGCGGCGCGGAAGGGCGTCAAGGTGATCGGCGTGGTTGACGCCGGCGTCGCGGCCACGATGGATGCGCTCGCCGTCCGGAAGGGGATGCCGCCGTTTGCGGTGGGCGTGATGGCGACGCCTGGCACGATCGCCTCTGGCGTTTACGAACGCACATTGCGCGCGGCGCTCGATGCGCGTGGCGTCGCCGGCTACGAAATCGTCAACAGGGGCGGGATCGGGCTTGCGGAGGCGGTGGAGAACGACGAACCGGGGATGAAAGATTGCGCGCGCACCAATTTCGTGGCCATGGTGGAGTCCTACCGCGCGCGCGGCGGCAAGGCGCCGATTCGCGCGGTCATCCTCGGCTGCACGCACTACCCGTTTGTGCTCTCCACGTTCAAGGCCGCCTTGGCTGACCTGCGGGCTGACGACCGCTACCGGTCGCTTCTGGCGGATGATCTCCTGTTCGTGGACCCGGCCGTCTATACCGCCGTCCAATGTTTCCGCGCCTTGAAGGCGGATGGTTTGCTGAATCGCGGCCAGGTGGCGAATCCGCGCGTGAAGCCGTTCATTTCCGTTGGCCGGAACGGGCCGCTTTCCCACGCCGAGAAGTACGGCCGGTCTGTCGGGCAGGCGGATATCGGAACGGTCATCGTGCCCATGACGCGCAAGACGATGTCGGAGGAGGCGATCAAGCGCCTGAATGCGCTTCTGCCGGTCTCCGCGCGCGAACTCTTCCCCGCGCCCGCAAAATGATCCGGCCAGCCTCCGGATTCCGCGCGGGGCGCGGATAGGCCGCACGGGAAAGTTTCCGCTTGCGTTTGGATGGGGGATGTGGTATCTTATGCAGCTATCCGGTGTGTGCCGGGTGTTAACAACGGAAGAAAGGAACAAAAATGAAGAAACTGTTGACGATGCTGGCAATGGTGGCCGTGGCCGCGATGCCTGTCGTGTCGGCCGCGAGAACATCTGGCGGCGAGGCTGTGCCCATTCCGGATGAGTGGAAGGTGGCACGGACGCTCATTGGTACCGCAACGAGAGCGACGCTGAATCCGCTTCAAGGCGTGTTTGAGCTGAAGTGCGGAAAGGCGAACAAATCGGGCATCGCGAAGGTGTCGGCCAAGCTGACGTGGCTCAATGGCAAGAAGACGAGTTACAAGGCGAAATCGGTCGATGTGACGGTCAAGACGGTCATGGCGGAGTTTGACGGGCTGACCGTTTTGATCGAAGGCGATACGTTTGCAGGCAGCGAGGGCGTTTCGGGCGGGATGAGCGTGAAGAGCGCGACCGTTGGCGGCGGGATCCCGAAGCGCAGCCTGAAGTTCAACGTGGCGTTGAATTCCGTCCCGGACTTCGGGAAGGCCGGCGCGGTGCTGGAGGCGGCCCTGCCGGTCAACGTGCCGGTTTACGTTTCCAAGATTGACGATTCGCCGACGCACGCCCCGGCCGACGTGCCAGATTACGCGATAAGCCAGCAGAAGCCCTGGACGTTCGACACGGCGCCGACGCTGAAGTACAAGAAGGACAAAGCGACCGGCAAGTATGAGCTGCTGGGCCTCTACGACGAGGAGAAGCCAAACGTCTCGGCGCTGAAGCTCAAGTACGTGATGAAGACGGGCCAGTTCAAGGGCTCGTTCAGGCTGTACGTGACGAACGAGGCGACGACGCCGGCAGGGAAGGCGCCGAAGCTGAAGAAGTACACGGTGAACGTGTTCGGGTTCGTGGTCGATGGCAAGGGCTACGGGCAGGCGACGCTGAAGAAGCCCGCCGCGACCTGGGCCGTGACCCTTGACTGACCGAACGCGCGAATGGCACAAAGGCGCCCCGGCGATTTTTCCGCGATTCTTGCCGAATGCGGTTGCGTTCCGGGGCGCCTTTTGCTACAATACGCACACTTTTTCAAAGCAGACAAATCTCTAAAGGAGCGGAAACATGTCAGGTCATAGCCATTGGGCGACAATCAAGCGCGCGAAAGGCGCGGCAGACGCGAAGAAGGGCAAGATCTTCTCGAAGCTCGGCAAGGAAATCACCATTGTCGTAAAAGCGAAGGGCGGCGATCCCGACAACAACCCCACGCTCCGCACGCTCATCGCCAAGGCGAAGGCGGCGCAGATGCCAAACGACAACATCGAGCGCGCCATCAAGAAAGGCACGGGCGAGCTGGAGAGCGCGGCGCTCGTGGATGCGCAGTACGAGGGCATCAAGGGTGGCGTGGCGCTTGTCGTGAACGTCCTCACGGATAACAAGAACCGCGCGGCGGCCGAGGTCGGCAACGTCTTCAAGAAGAACGGCATCGAGTTCGCCAAGCAGGGCAGCGCGACGCGTCTCTTCGACCGTCTGGGCCAGGTCATGATTCCCGCGGCCGGCGATGTCACGGAGGACCGTGTGATGGAAGTCGCGCTCGAAGCGGGCGCCGAGGATGTCGTCACCGAGGATGGCGGCTTCACCGTGAAGTGCCAGCCCAACGACTTTACCGCCGTGCTCGAGGCCGTCAAGGCGGGCGGAATCGGCGTGGACGAGGAAAGCTCCGCGATCGGTCTTGTGCCGAACATGACGACGCCCGTCTCGGATGTCGCCGTCGCGAAGGCCATCAACAAGTTCGTCGAGATGCTCGAGGATCTCGAAGACGTCCAGGACGTCTATACGAACATGGAGACCACCGACGAGGTGGACGCCGCGCTCGAAGCCGAAGCCTGAGCGCCCGTTCACAACGCCGTTGCCGACGCGTCCCGTTTCAGGGCGCGTCGGTTTCGTTTTCCTTCCAGAAGGGCCGGATGAAGTCGGGGATGGCCTGCTTGGCCAGAAGGGTCACGCGGATCCTGTCGCCGGCCTTCAGCTTGAACGGGCGCGACGTGATGGCATTCCGCTCGTTGGCAAGCGCCACATACCGCCCGCCTGCCGCCTCTGCGCTTTCGGTCACGCCGTGAGGCGTTCCCTTTTCGCCGACCGATGTCGGCCGTTCCTGCTTGGACCAGCTCCAGCCCTTGCCGCCATCCTCGAAGGTGCCGTCGATCTCGGGATGCCCCTCGATCACGACGTTGTCGTACATCGTCTTGTAGCCGCGTCCGCCGAGCAGCGCGATCCTGTAGTCGCCATCGGCCTTGACGGTCTCCTCGTAAGAGAAGGAGCGCCATTCCGGTGTGGCGGTCGAGAGGTAGTGCCAGCGCCCGCCCGCCTTGGGCGAGATGACGGAGACCGTGACCTCGCCCTGGTCGAACTCGGTGCGGATCGGGCGCGGGCGCGACATGCCGTCACCGTGCTTCACGGGCGGCGAGAACCGCCACGGCGAGTCGTACAGCCCCATCTCCGCGAAGCGCGTCCCGCCCGGCAGCGCCTTCCGCGCAGGGGCATCGGGCCTCAGCTCCCAGTTGAAGCCTTCGTAGTCGACGAACCCGGGATCGCCGGCAAGCTCGAGGTTGTTCGTGATGACGTGCGTGGGCAGCACCTTCTCGCTGTTGCCGACGCGCAAGGGCGTCGCCGTGGCGCTCATCACGTTGTTCGTGCACGTGTACCAGTAGGCGTTGTGCGCCTCGACGCGGTTCGTGATCGCGAGCAGGTCGAGGAGGCGCGGATAGCGCGCGCGCCAGAGCGGCGTCCTGTAGAGGTCCTGCCCGGCGAGCAGCTTCTTGAAGAGGAAGCTTTTCTCGCCCTGGAGCGCCGCGCCCTTGGCAAACGAATCCGCGCCGAGCGACGAGAGATTGATGCCGCGCGGACAGTTCACCACGAGGTTCTGCACCACGGTGTTGTCGTTTCCGCCCGACATGTAGATGCCCTGCGAGGCACGGTTGACGATGTTGCCACGGACCGTCACGCCCGAGGTCCAGCCGTCCATGTAGATGCCCTGCACATGGCTGGAGAGCGGCTGCTTGCCGGCCATGAAGATGCAGTTGTACTCGCAGACGGATCCGCGGCGCGACCAGTCGTAGGAGCCGCAGTAGATCATGCCCGCGTCGTTGTTGTACATCACGCCGTCATGCAGCACGTTGAAGCCGCAGTAGTGGTCGTTGCCGATGTAGTTGATGCCTTGGTGGGAGCAGTGGTGGATGAGGTTGTGCTCGGCGCGGTTGCCTACGCCGGACATGCTGATCGCGGGCTGGGCGATCGGCGAGACGACGCCGAAGTGGTGGATGTGGCAGTTCTCGACCACGTTGCTGGCGGCGGTGAGGGTCTTCTGCACGCCGCCATGGAGCGTGACGGCGCCCTTGCCGAGGTCGTAGAAGTCGCAGCCGTGCACCACGGAGTTCCGGCTGTCCTGCCCCAAGACGACCGCCACGTCCCCGATGCCGCGGAAGAGCGAGGCGCGCACCGTGACGCGCCTGGCGTTGTAGAAGCGCACGGCCTGCATGCGCGAATGCTCGAACACGAGATCCTGGAACGTCATGTCGTGAAGGGAGGGCCAGCTCGTGAAGAGGTTGGGCGTGAGCGAGACCTCCACCCGCGCGTCGGCCGCCTGGCGCACGTAGAGGAGGCGGGCCTTGCGGTCGATGGCCCAGTCGCCGCGCGCCGTGATCTCCGAGAACGCGTTGAACACGTTGTAGGGCATGTTCGGCAGGAATCCGTAAGGGTTCTGGTTCGTATCCACGCAGATCACCTGCGCCGCGGGATCGACCTTCAGGACGGGCGACGTCGTGGCGCACCACTCGAAGCGCCACATGCCAAACGCCCAGAGATCCGGCTCCTTCGCCCATGCGGCGAGATGCGGGGCGTTCGGCGCGTGGAAGTCGCCGCCGAAGCTCGCGTACCAGTTCTCGCCCCACTCGTTGAAGCTATCCACGATCGGCGTCACGGGCTGGCCCGTGCGCGCGTATTCCTTTTTCGGCCAAGTGGCCACCTTGCAGCGCTTGCCGTTCACGTGCACCTGGATCGGCGCCTCGGTGAGCTTGCCCTGACGCCAGCCGTTGCGCCAGCCGGGGATCGCGTTCGTGCCGGCGATGCAGTAGGCCCGCACTTCGGCGCGCGAATCCGCGGGGATCAGCGACGCGGGCGGACGGCTCCAGTCGATCGGCGCGGGCGTCACCTCCACGGCGCCGGAGATGATGGCCTTCCCGCGATGCGCCGCGCGCCAGACGACGGGGATGCCATTCGTGCCGCAGTCGATCTCGGTGAATGAGAGCGGCTTCGCGAGCCGGTAGAGCCCGTCCTCCAGCACGACCTCCACGCCGCCGAGACGCGTTTTCACGGGGTCCTTGCGCATGAGCGCGCGCACGTCGCTCTGCGCCTTTTCGAGCGCGCCCGGCCCGGGCGACACGTGAATGACGGTTGACGCCGCGAGGAACGCGGCAAGGCAGCTCAGGGTCATGGAGGTTCTCCTTTGGGGTGAGGGATGTCAGCGGATGGTGAAGACGGAGCCGGGCTTGTTGCGGACCTGGAGGGCGACCCCGCCCTCCGTCTCGACGATGCGCGCCGCGCAGTTGGCGGAAGCCAGCGTGGGCAGGCCCACGAGGGTCTGGCCGGCCGGGACCGAGAGGACCGTCTCCCATCCGTTGCCGAGGCTGGCGCGGGCGGCGGCGCTCATCTGGAGCTCCACGCCGGTGAGGTCGAGGCTGCCTTCCGCGGTCACGGTCACGCCGGCGGCGTCGAGCCGTAGCGCGGTACCCGGCTCGAACGACAGGGAGCCAAACGCCTGGGACGCGGCAAGCGTGAGCGTCCCCATCCGCACCTGCACGTCGCCGATGGCGTTGCCCGCCGAGCCGAGCGTGAGCGAGCCGGCACCCGTCTTCACGAGCGCGTCGGCGGTGAGCGCCGAGGTGATCGCGGTCGCATGGCCGTCGCCCGTATCGAGGTCGCCCGTATCCACGGTGAGCGTTTCGCCTTCGGGAAGGGCGAGGGCGCCGAGGCCGTAGGTCCAGTCGGTCTTGGCGGCCCAGGTCGGCGAGCCGGCAAGCGCGATCGGGTGACCGGCGGTGAACGCGTCCACCGCGAAGGTGACGCCATCGAACGTGACGGGATAGTCGGCGGTCGCGCGCGAGCCGGTATCCGCGAGGCGCACTTCGCCCGCGCCCTTGAACGCGATCGCCGCCGAGCCGCCGAGCGGTGCGCGGCAGTCGAACTTGCCGAACGCCTTCACCCGGATCGGCGGACGGGTCGCGTTGTAGCCCCAGAAGCAATCGACGCCGCTGTTCACCGTGAACGTCGCGTTCGAGAAGACGAAGATCGAGATGTCGCCGCCGCCCTGGAGCCATGTCTGGTTCTTGGCCGTGACGCTGCCGCCCGGAATCACCGAGAGCCGCGTGCGCTTTTTGGGAAGGCCGTTCGCCACCACGTGGAACAGGATGTTGTCAGCCGTCGCCGCGCCACCGATGCGCACGTCGCCCTTGAACGTCGCCACGCCGCCGCCGTCGAACGCCTTCATGAACGCCACATAGCCGCGGCTGGCCTGGTTGATGGTGAAGTAGCGCGGGGAGACGCCCTCCGCAAGGCTCACCGGCACGTCGAAGATCACCGGGTTTTCCGACATCGTGCCAATGGCGCAAGCGCCGCCGCCAGAGGCCATCCCAACATTTTCCCGGCCGTTATAGGCCAGCGCTATCGAGCCATTGCCTACGAACGCGACAGGCGCGGTCTTGTCCAACACGTAAATCTGGTAAGCCTTGACTGCGCTGTCCACCGTGACGCGCGTGTTGGTGTAGCCGCCGTCGAAGACCATCGCCTGCTCCAGCGGGTCCGCGGCCTGCTCCTTGCCGGTATCGATGAGCCAGTTCGCGCTGTTGGACCAGTCGCCATCCACGGTGCCGCGCCACTTGGACAGCTTTGTGCGCGTCATGGTGCAGGTGGCGCGCTGCGAGGCATCCTTCCGCCACACGACCGGCATGCCGTTGATCCACTTCGCCTCCCAGACATCTTCCATGCCGGCGGTTGCCCACGAGAGGGTCGGCTGTGTCGCGGCCGTCTGGAAATCGTTCACGTGCTTCGGGCCGGTCGTCAGCGGCGACGGCGGGAAGTAGTTGGATGGATCTGACTCTGGCTTGTACAGGATGATCTCGTTCGAGGCATCCAGCTCGACCTCATGCGCCTCGAAGTGCGCGTAGGTGGCGGCCATTGTCTTGAGCTTCGAGCCGGGGCCGAGAACGAAATGCTCGGTCTGGAACGGGAAGTCGTCGTTGTTGTAGGCCCAGTTCTCGAACGTGAGCGTCCCGCCGCCCGTCAGGCTCACGCGTTCCAGCAGGTTGGAGAAGCCGGTGTGCAGATTGCGCCCGTGTCCGATGTAGTTCGAGAAGTAGAACACGGCATCGCCGGCGCCGGCGAAATCGGCCGTCGCCCCCTCGCCGAAGCACGTGTTGCCAAATCTGTAGGTGACGCCGCCGCCGCCGTTGAGCGCCGTCGTGTTCACGTCGATGCCTTTGTCGAACCGCCAGAGAACGTCTGTGTTGGCAATTGAGAGGATGCGCATCGTGCCGGCGCTATGCGACTCGAAGCGCACGACGTCCGGCGAATGAAGATAGATCGGCCTGTGATTCGAGAAGCTGGTCAGTACGGTCGTCGCGTCAGACTTCAGCGTGCCCACGTCCATCACCACATTGGTCGCGCCCGCGGCGAGCTGATAAGAGGTCACGTCGAGCGTCTGGCCCGTCAGCTCCACGTTGTTGGAGACGTAGAATATCATCGGCACGGAGATTGTGCCGAACCTGTATTTGCCGTCTTTCGAGATCGGGTGCCACGAGCTGTTTTTGAAACCGCCAACGAGTTCGGCGACGTTGAAGAAGTTCGTGTTACCGCTCGGCAGGGTCTCGTTGTGGATTGCAAGCCGTTCGCCGCCCAGGATGTTGAGGATGAGATTCGACGAGAATTGATGTATGTTGTTGCCTTGGGCGACTTTTGTCCGGTCCCACACACCGCCCGTCATCGTGAACGTGCCCACGTTGAGCGAGAGACGGCAGTCCAGCACGCCGCTCTTGAGGTCGATGAACCCAACGGGTTCCGTTGCGCCTTCGAACCCGTTCTGCATGGTGATCCACCGGTTTATGGAGTACGATTCGGAGGTTTCGTCATAGGAGGTCACCGTGCCGCCATCGATCACAAGCCGTCCGGGCGCGGCCTTGATGTAGTGGTTGCGGGGCGTGTACGTGCCGCTCTTCACGATGAGTGTGCCGCCTTCGC
>JAEEGL015014412.1_pt1 | contig 10858 bp, 5 predicted proteins | sample 9134231 | NCBI WGS metagenome assembly JAEEGL01 (sample SAMN16246548, study PRJNA631951) | gut metagenome | biome: gut microbiome; feature: rumen; material: fiber-attached | host: Bos | place: Iran: Karaj | collected 2018-10
CGCCAAGCCCGGCGAGGGTAAGAACTCGTGGCTGACGGGTACTGCAGCCTGGAACTGGTACACTATTACGCAGTTCATCCTGGGTATCAAGCCCACCTACGACGGCATTGAGATTGATCCCTGTATCCCCGCTACGTTGAAGGAGTACAAGGTGAAGCGTGTGCTTCGTGACGCAGCGTTTGACATCACTGTCAAGAACCCCAATGGCAAGCAGGCCGGCGTGAGCCAGATTGTGGTAGATGGCAAGACCATCGATGGCAATGTTATCAAGGCCACCCCAGGCCGTCACACTGTTGAGGTCATGATGTAATAGCCGACAATGAAAATGATTCTCCTCTTCTTTAAATAAGAACAAGGTATTAGTTCATAAGTAGTAGTATAGTAGTTTTATTAGTAGTTATTTTCGTGAAAGCAATGAGATTATCTTGCTTGACAATTGGATGTCTGTTGGCTGTGTCAGTGATGGCGCAGCCAACAGCACGCCAATGGAATAGCGATGTGAAGGCAGGCTGGAATCTCGGCAATCAGCTAGAGTGTCCCCCCGGAGGATGGAACAACGAGTCGACCTCTTTCGGTAATCCTGCCAATGCCATGCAGGCAGAGACGACGTGGGGCAACCCTATGGTGACGCTACAAACGTTACAAGCTGTCAAGGCTGCAGGCTTTGATGCCGTGCGCATCCCCGTGCGCTGGCAGTGTCATATCACCGATGCCCAGCAGATGACCATTGATGCACAGTGGCTGCAGCATGTCAAGGAGGTGGTGGACTGGTGTCTGGCCTGTGATATGAAGGTCGTTATCAATACCCACCACGACAAGTGGCTGGAGAGTCGTCCTACCTATTATTATCAGACGGAGAACAACCAGAAGTTGACTTTGCTTTGGACGCAGATTGCCGATGCTTTCAAGGATTATGACTATCGGCTGGCCTTTGCCGGCACCAACGAGGTGCATGTTCCCAACAACTGGAATGCCCCCACAGCGGAGAACCAGGCTGTTCAGAATAGCTACAATCAGACCTTTGTGAATGCCGTGCGTGCTACAGGTGGCAATAATCTGAAGCGCCATCTCGTCGTCCAGACCTATAACTGCAGTGCCGACTTCGGACTCAGCGGCTTTACCACTCCTACTGACATTGCCGACAATGGCAATGATTACATGAGTGTGGAGATTCACTACTATACCCCGTGGGATTATTGCGGCTCCACTGGCTATTACTATTGGGGAGAAGCCTATAAAGGCTATGGCCCCATTCCTGCCCATAACGAACAGACACTGCATAACGATATGGAGACGTTTGCCCAGACTTGGGGCAGTCAGGGGTTGGGAGTCCTCATCGGCGAATGGGGCGTCACTGACCATTGGACCACAACGGGCAGGATGGCGCTTATCCACCAGAATATGACCTACTATTGTAAGTCGCTTGTCGAGGAGGCCCGCAATCATGGATTCTCCACCTTCGTATGGGACAACAGCGTCTTTGGCAATGGTGAGGAGAAATTTGGCATCTTCGACCGCAACAACAATATGACCTTGGTGGCCGACTGGATACTGAGTGGCATCCTTCAGGGTGTTGCCAGCGACATTCTCCAACCCACTCTTCCCTCTTCCCTCTTCCCTCTCACCTCTAAGAAGGTGCTTCACAAAGGAAAAATATACATCCGCAAGGGTGATAAACGCTATAACCTGCATGGACAGCAGCTGGAAGAAGGTGGGGAGTAGTGTATAAAAACTATCAAAAGAAGGTTTGAAAACTATCATTTTTAGTATTCAAACCTTTTTTGTCCCCCTTCAAACCCACATACCTATAAATGTATGTACCTTTGCAGCATGATTAACGTTAAACGTAATAATTATAACCAAAACACAATGAAAAAAACAATGCTTCTCTGCCTGCTTTGCGCAGGTATGATGTGGATGCCGACGGTGGCTAATGCAGCCCCTGGCACAACACAGGTCACAGCAGGTCCTGACGACCAGCAGATTTCTGGTACGGTCGAGGATGCTAATGGCCCTATGATTGGTGCTACTGTGAAGGTGGTTGGTTCTTCAGTGGGAACCGTAACCGACTTCGACGGTAATTTTACCCTGAAGTGCAAACCCGGCGATATGCTCGAAGTGAGCTATGTGGGTTACACTCCCAAGCAAGTCAAGGCTCAGCAGGGTATGAAGGTCCTGTTGGACGAGGACAAGACTCAGTTGAGCGAGGTGGTGGTTACTGCCTTAGGTATCAAACGCGAGCGTAAGGCTCTGGGTTACGCCCTCTCTGAAGTGAAGGGTGAAGAACTGCAGAAGGCCAAGGAAACCAACGTCATCAACTCTCTCCAGGGTAAGGTGGCCGGTCTTATCGTTCAGAACACTGCCAGTGGTGCTTCCGGTTCTACCCGTGTGCTGCTGCGTGGTAACACGGAGTTGACGGGTGACAACCAGCCTCTGTATGTTGTTGACGGTGTGCCCTTGGACAATACTAACTTCGGCAGTGCAAGTGAGAATGGTGGTTACGACCTTGGTGACGGAATCTCAGCCATCAACCCTGATGATATCGAGAACATGACCGTGCTGAAAGGTCCTGCCGCTTCTGCTTTGTATGGTAGCCGTGCTTCTCACGGTGTGATACTCATCACTACCAAGAAAGCTGAGAAGGATAAGGTGAGCGTCGAGTACAACGGTTCGCTGACCTTCGACGTTCAGAATAAGGGATGGGATGACATCCAGCAGGTCTATGGTATGGGTTACGGCGGCAAGCTGCCCTCTACCAGTACCTCTGGTACCAACTCCAGCTGGGGCCCCAAGGCTGACGGTTTCGTCTACAAGTATTTCGATGGTCAGTCTCGCGAATTCAAGATGTATCCCGACAACACCAGCAACTTCTTCCGTACAGGTCTCACCGCTCAGAATACTGCTATTCTGTCAGTCAACTCTGGCAAGACCGGTATGCGTTTCAGCTTCACCGACATGCGCAACAAGGATATCGTTCCCAAGACGCACATGAGCCGTGATAACTTCGCTCTCCGCGTGAACACTTCTGCTGGCAAGTTCGATTTCGACTTCTCTGCCAACTACACCCACGAGCATGTGGTGAACCGTCCTGCACTGGGCTACTCTCAGAGCAACGTTGGTAAGAACCTCATGACGCTGGCCGGCACTTACAACCAGGAATGGCTGAAGACCTATCAGGATGCCGACGGCAACTATTCTAACTGGAACGGTAACGATATGTATAATATCAACCCCTACTGGACATTATATAAGAACGGAAACATATCTAAGAAGGATGTCTACCGCTTCACCGGCAAGGCTATCTACAACTTCGACGAGCATTTCAAGATTCAGGGTACTATCGGTACTGATATCAACGATATGACCTTCGAGGAGTATACAGCCAAGACCACTCCGGGTGTACCTGCCGGTCAGATGACCAGCCAGTTCTTCAAGAACCGCACCCTCAATGCTGAAATCTTAGGTCTCTATAACAACCAGTGGGGTGACTTCGACTTCAATGCCACCCTCGGTGCCAATGTCTACAAGGTGGACAACAAGACCACGACCAATACTGGTACAGAGCAGCTGATGGACGATGTGAAGAACATCATGAACTATCAGGAGCACACCACCCGTGAGGCCATGTACACCAAGCAGATCAACTCTATCTATGCTTCTGCCAGCTTAGGCTTCCAGCACACCTACTACTTGGAAGGCACGCTGCGTGGTGATAAGTCTTCTACGCTGCCTGCAGGCAACAACGTATATGTCTATCCTTCAGTTTCTGCCAGCGTGGTGTTCTCTGAGTTCATCAAGAACAAGAGCATCATCAACTATGGTAAGATCCGCGCTTCTGTGGCACAGGTTGGTAGTGACACTGATCCCTATCAGCTGGCTCTGACCTATACCACTGGTAAGTATCCTTATCCCAGCTTTGTGATGGGTCTCATCAGCAACCTGACTCAGCCTAATAAGGACCTGAAGCCCACCCGTACGAACTCTTACGAGTTAGGTCTGGAGATGAAGTTCTTCCAGAATCGTTTAGGTCTGGATATTACCTACTACCATCAGGTTTCTAAGGACCAGATTGTTAGTTTGAAGTCTACGACCACATCAGGTTATGGCTATCGTCTGATTAACGCCGGTGAGATTACCAATAAGGGTATCGAAATCGCCCTGAACGGTCGTGTGCTGCAGTACAAGGACTTTGCTTGGGATGCAGGTATCAACTTCTCTCAGAACAGCAACAAGGTGAATTCTCTCGTAGATGGCATGGATAACTTCACGCTGGCCGATGCTACATGGTGTGGTGTCAGTGTTGTTGCCCAGGTGGGTGAGAACTACGGTGCCATCCGTGGTAAGGACTTCTTGCGCACTCCTGACGGTCAAGTGGTAATCAATGCTGCAACGGGTCTTCCCGAGGTTGACGACCAGATTCGTACGCTGGGTAATGCCTCTTGGGACTGGACTGGTGGTTTCTATTCTACCTTTACTTACAAGAACTTCCGCCTCTCTGCAGGCTTTGACGTGAAGATTGGTGCTGATGTCTATTCGATGTCTAACCGTGAGGCCTACAAGACTGGTAAGGCCCTCGAGACGCTGGAAGGCCGTGATGCATGGTATGCTTCTGAGGAGGCACGTATCGTTGCTGGTGTGAAGCCTGCCGACTGGACTCCTACCGGTGGCTATATCGTTCCTGGTGTCATCCAGAATGCCGACGGCACATTCCGTCCTAACAATATCCCCGTTGACCCCGAGGTATATTGGAAGATGGTGGCCAACGATGTGCAGAGCCCCTTTGTCTATGACAACTCTTATATCAAGTGCCGTGAGATAACACTCGGCTATACCTTCCCCGAGAAGATGCTTGCTCCGCTGAAGATTGTGAAGGGCTTGAACGTGAGCTTCGTAGCCCGCAACCCGTTCATCCTCTGGAAGCGTATTCCTAACATCGATCCTGACTCAGGTTACAACACCTCTGGTAATGGACTGGAGTATGGTTCGCTGCCCTCACGCCGTAGCTATGGTTTCAATGTTAACGTCAAATTCTAAAAAGCAATTCTCATCATGAAAAAGATATTTTTATTGCTCGCTGTCGCAGCATTGACATTTAGCGCTTGCAGCGACGATTATATGGGGAAAATCAACACTGACGAGTCCAAAGTCTCGAACTTGGACCCCAACGCCCAGTTGACTACCGCCCTCCTGCAGACCTATGGCGACTTCAGTCTGATGGATACTTATCGCTGCTATATTACAGGTTTTGCACAGTATTTTGCCGGTGGTTGGAATGTTACTGCCCACGCAGGTTCAAATTATTACTATAATGACTATAGCCGCAAGATTTGGGACCGTTACTATGAGATAGCCATCAAGAACTTGGTGGATGGTATTCACAATTCTACCAACAAACCCAATCTGAACGCTGCCCTGCGTATCCATCGCGTCTACCTGACTTCCGTCTTGGCCGACACCTATGGCGATGTTCCTTGCTTACAGGCTGGCTTGGGCTATCTGGAAGGCATTTCTACGCCGAAGTACGACACTGTCGAGGAACTCTACAACTGGTTCTTCACGGAGTTAGCTACTTGCGAGGCTCAGCTGGGTACCGGCACTGACCACCTGACGGGTGATGTCACAAACCTGAAGGGTGATGTTGCCAAGTGGAAGAAGTATGCCAACTCGCTGCGTCTCCGCTTCGCCATGCGTATTTCTGACGTCAACGCCGCCAAGGCTCAGGCTGAGTTTGAAGCTGCTCTCAACAATCCTGCCGGCATTATCGCTTCGGCTGACGACGAAGCCTTCGTGATTTATTCCGATTCTCCTTTCACAGAATATCCTGGCTCTGAGGACTTCGACTTCCGTACCAACTCTCTTTGCCAGATTCTGTATGGTCAGGACTACGCTTCACCGACATTCATCTCTTCGATGATGTTCAATCAGCTTAAGAAGACCAACGACCCCCGTCTCTATCGTTTCGTTCGCCACTACTACAACATCAAGCGTAGCCAGACGAAACCCGACAAGGATGGTAATATGGACCTGACTGATGAGGTGCTGGCATACTTTGCCCAGCCTACTGTTCAGAGAGATGAGGTGCCCTGTAATCCCGGTGCTGCATGGTATGACAACTGGATTGATGCCATTCCTTCTTCTGAACTGCCTACTTTGGCCGCTAAGGCTGCCATCGACCCCAACAACTATGACAACAGCGACTGTCTGGCTCGTCTGGCTCGTCCTTGGCTGAACATCGACTTTGAGATGGCTACCTGCCCGGGTTACCTGATGAGCTATGCTGAGGTAGAGTTCCTGCTCGCTGAGGCTAAGGACAAGGGTTGGAATGTTCCCGGTACCGTTGCCGGTCACTATGAGGCTGGTGTGCGTGCTTCTATGGAGATGCTCAACGACTACTATCTCACTTCCGACAAGATTACTGCTACGGAGATTACCAACTTCATTGCTGCCAATCCTGTTGGTGCCGGTGGTGTCAGCGCCAAGGAGAGCATCAATACCCAGGCATGGATTCTGCACATCATGAATCCTGCTGAAGGATGGGCAAACATGCGCCGCTCTGACTTCCCGAAGATTCTCGACAGACCTCGTTTGAAGAACTTCCCTGGCGACGGCTTTGTTTACAACGATGGCGATATGTCGATGCCTACCCGTCTGAAATACCCCCTCTCTGAAGAGCAGTTGAATAACGAAAACTATCAGGCTGCCAAGGCCCGCATGGGTGGCAAAGACGACTGGCACAAGAAGCTCTGGTGGGATAAGTATGATATCAACGTGCAGCCGGCCTATACTCAGCCCTATTACAATGGCTTGAACGAAGATGGCTCGAGAAAGTTTATGGAAGACTTTGGCTATATCTATTAAGGTGTTATAACGCATAAAAAGCATAAAAGATATGAACAACAATATGAAACAATATCAGCATAAGGGATGGAAGGCATTGACCATGCTGTTTGTCATGTGTCTGGCTTTCTTGGGAACAGCAGCCCTGACGGCTTGTTCCAGTGAAAAAGATCCCGAATACACTGTGTCGGAAAGTGATATCCCCCGCATCTTGAATAATGACGATATCACCGACAAGTCGATTTCTCGCGACACGCCCTTCCAGATGGAGGTGAAGGCTACTCCGAGAGTTTACTCTACTGTCACTTGGCTGCTCAACGGCACACCGATTTACACTGGTCATACCATCAACCAGATTCTGCCTGTTGGTACCCATACTATGCAGATTGTGGTCGCCACCGTTCAGGGTAAGACCACTGCTCGTACCATTACGGTGACTGTGCTGCCGCTGGCTACTGATCCCTCGTTGGCTGCTGACGGCCAGTCTCGTTGGCTGCAAATCGGCACCACTCATACTGTTGCCAGCCAGAATGTCACTTCCGTATCGAAGATTCTCATCGGCGACGTGGAGGCTCCCAATGCCTCTTACGCCAACAACAAAGTGACCTTCGATGTACCTTCTATGGCCGAGGGCCAGTATCTGGTAACGCTCGTCGACGCACAGGGTGCAAAGTGGGGCTGCGGTCTCTTCACGGTGAGCAACGACGAATGGGTTGACCCGGGTGTTAAGGAGACTATTCTCTGGGAAGGCGACTATGTCCTTGACTGGAGTGATGGCGAGGGTGTCCACAAGGAGTGGAGAGAGGTTTCTCAGGAAGACTTCGCCGACCTGCCCGTTGGTCAGACGCTGGTCGTTTCGCTGAGAGCTGCCGGGGCCGACTACAACAAGGCTCAGTTCGACAACTGGAGCTGGGTGGCCCTGCCTGTTCCTGAGCCTGTCGTAGAAGGCATGGAGGATGTGGATGTCGAAATCCCCATTACTCAGGATCTGAAGGATGCTGTGGCCGAACAGGCCTTCTGTATCCACGGTCACGGCTATGCTGTGATGCAGGTGAAGCTCGTCGAGAGGTCTTCTTCTGAGACCGTTCTCTGGGAAGGTGGCATCACCCTCGACTGGAGTGACGGCGAAGGCGTTCAGAAAGAGTGGAGAGAAATCTCTCAGGAAGATTTCGCCAACTTGGTGGTTGGTCACAAGCTGCACGTCTATCTCGAGGCTAAAGGCACTGACTACAACAAGGCTCAGTTCGACAACTGGAGCTGGGTAGCCCTGCCTATCGAGACACCTGTCGTGGAGGGCATGGAAGATACTGTGGTCGATATCGAAATCACACAGGATCTCTTGGCTGCTGTGGCCGAACAGGCCTTCTGCATCCACGGTCATGGCTACAAAGTGGTCAAGGTGACTTATGAATAATCAAACTTTTGGCTGATGAGAACACTCATATCAACCATACTTTTGGTGGTCTTTGCATCTGTAGCGGGTGCAAAGACCGCTTTTTCTCCTGAGGACGTCGAGAAACTGCTCAGCCGTATGACGCTCGAGGAGAAGATTGGCCAGATGATGCAGCTGGAGTCGTCGCAACTGGGTGCCAAGGATGCGCAGGGCGTGTTCCGGCTCGATGCTGCCAAGTGCGACACCCTGCTGGGTCACTACAAGATTGGCTCGCTGCTCAATCCTCCCTGCGGCTATGCACTGACTGCCGCCGAGTGGCAGCAGCTGCAGCAGGACATCCAGCGCCTGTCGATGAAATACATCGGCATTCCCTGTCTCTTTGGTCTCGACCAGAATCACGGCTCGACCTACACGCGTGACGGCACGCTGTTTCCGCAGAACATCAACGTTGCCGCTACCTTCAATCGTGAGGTGGCGCGCCAAGCTGCAGAGGCTACGGCCTACGAGACACGAGCCTCCAATGTACCCTGGACATTCTGTCCTACCACAGACCTCGGTCGTGACCCTCGCTGGCCCCGACAGTGGGAGAACTTCGGCGAGGACTGCTACCTCAATGCCGAGATGGGTCGCATGCAGACCATCGGCTTCCAGGGCGGTGGCTCGGTAAATGGTGGTTTTGCCGCCATTGACAATTGCCACATCGCCGCCTGCCTCAAGCACTACCTCGGCTATGGCGTGCCGCGTTCCGGCAAGGACCGCACACCGGCCTATATCTCACCTGCTGAACTGCGCGAGAAGCACTTTGCTCCTTATTTGGCGGCCATCCGTGAGGGTGCTGCCTCGGTCATGGTCAACAGCGCCTCGGTCAATGGAATGCCCCTGCATGCCAACCGCGAGCTGCTCACCGTCTGGCTCAAGGAGCAGACAGGGTGGGGTGGCGTGGTCATCACCGACTGGGCTGATGTCAACAACCTCTACACCCGCGAGCATATCGCCAAGGACAAGAAAGACGCCCTGCGGCTGGCCATCAATGCCGGTATCGACATGGTGATGGAGCCCTACGATGCCCATGCCTGTGACCTGCTGAAAGAGCTGGTAGAGGAAGGCAAGGTTCCCATGAGTCGCATCGACGATGCTGCCCGTCGCGTCCTGATGCTCAAGCAGCGCCTCGGACTCTTCAACCAGCCCACACAGCGTCTTGCCGACTATCCCCTGCTGGGCAGTCAGCAGTTTGCCCAGCAGTCCCTCGCCAGCGCCGTCGAGAGTATGGTGCTTCTCAAAAACGAGGGCAATATACTGCCCATCGCGAAGGATAAAATGGTAAATGGTAAATGGTCAAATTGTAAATTCCTCGTCGTTGGCCCCAATGCCAACCAGATGCGCTGCATCAACGGTGCCTGGAGCTATACGTGGCAGGGTGAGCGCACCGATGAGTTTGCCAGTCAGTATAACACCATCTACGAGGCCCTCTGCAACGAGTACGGCAAGGACAATGTCACCCTCTGTCAGGGCGTCACCTACAACGAGAAAGGCAAATATTGGGAAGAGCATGTTGACAGCGGTTATGCCGCTGCCATCAATGGTCTTGCCGCCAATGCCGACGTCATCATCGCCTGTGTCGGTGAGAACAGCTATTGTGAGACGGTTGGCAACCTCTCCGACTTGCAACTGTCCGACAACCAGCGCGACCTCGTCAAAACCCTTGCCAAGACCGGCAAGCCCATCGTCCTCGTCCTGAACGAAGGCCGTCCGCGTATTATCAAGGACATCGAACCCCTCTGTCAGGCCGTCGTCGACATCTTGCTGCCCGGCAACTATGGTGGCGATGCCCTGGCAGGACTGCTGTCAGGCCGTTACAACTTCTCGGCCCGCCTGCCCTTCACCTATCCCTCGGAGAATGCGTCGCTCTGCAACTACGACTACAAGAAGAGCGAGGAGGTGGGCACTATGGCTGGCTCCTACGATTATAATGCCCGCATTACCTGTCAGTGGCCCTTTGCCCATGGACTGAGCTACACCACCTTTGCCTATAGCGGTCTGCGTGTCGATAAGACGCATTTCACCAAGGACGATGTCCTCACCGTCTCTGTCGATGTCACTAATACTGGCCAGCGTGCAGGCAGCCATAGCGTGCTGCTCTACTCCAGCGACCTCATCGCATCCTTGACGCCCGACGGTCGCCGCCTGCGCCATTTCGAGAAAGTCACCCTGCAGCCTGGCGAGACGCGTACCGTCACCTTCCAGCTGCCGGCCTCCGACCTCGCCTTTGTGGGCTACGACGGCCATTGGATCCTCGAAGAAGGTGACTTCCTGCTCACCGTTGGCACCGACCAGTTGACGGTCACCTGCGACACCACCTTCACCTGGCCCCAGGCCAATAAGTAAAGTATAAAGCACACATCAAAGAATGCTGCCGACTACACATCCCATAGCCGGCAGTTTCTTTGTTTGCAGCCTTCAACCCTCAGCCTTCAGACCTCAGCCCTTAGAACGGGCACTTATCACACAAAGCATGTTACTCTTTTTCGACAATCAGTTATCGGGGGCAAGGAACTTTCGCTCGGAAAAATCCAAAAATATTTGGTTTTTCTCTCACTTATTTGTACCTTTGTACGCAAAATACGTCAA
>JAEEGL015428265.1_pt1 | contig 10858 bp, 10 predicted proteins | sample 9134231 | NCBI WGS metagenome assembly JAEEGL01 (sample SAMN16246548, study PRJNA631951) | gut metagenome | biome: gut microbiome; feature: rumen; material: fiber-attached | host: Bos | place: Iran: Karaj | collected 2018-10
CATGGAAGAACTGCACCGACGACAGCGTACAGCATGTTGCAACAGGCAACAGACCCGAGCTTGTCAAGTTCGTCAACGACATTCTCATTCCCGCCAACGCCCAGAAGGGCGACAGCCTGCCGATATCAACCTTTATGGATATCGTGGACGGCACTCTGCCACAGGGTTCAGCCGCATACGAGAAGCGCGGTATCGCTGTAAATGTTCCGGAATGGAATTTTGAAAACTGCATTCAGTGCAACTTCTGCTCATTCGTATGTCCGCACGCGGTTATCCGTCCCGTCGCTATGACCGAGGCAGAACTTGCGGCAGCTCCCGCAGGCACAAAGTCCAAGGATCTCACCGGTCTGCCCGGCTATAAGTTCGTTATGACCGTTTCCACCCTCGACTGCACAGGCTGCGGCAGCTGTGTCACCGTATGCCCGGGCATGAAGGGCAACAAGGCTCTTACCATGAAGCCTATCGCTTCTCAGATGGCAGAGCAGGCAGTATTCGATTACGCTCAGACTCTCGACGAGAAACCCGAAGTCGCTGCCAAATTCAGCGACGCAACTGTCAAGGGAAGCCAGTTCAAGCAGCCGCTGCTTGAGTTCTCCGGTGCTTGCGCGGGCTGCGGCGAGACTCCTTACGCAAAGCTGATGACTCAGCTCTTCGGCGACAGAGCATACATCGCCAATGCAACCGGCTGTTCCTCCATCTGGGGCGGCTCGGCTCCCTCCACTCCTTACACCGTCAACAAGAAGGGCTACGGTCCGGCTTGGGGCAACTCCCTCTTTGAGGACAACGCGGAATTCGGTCTCGGCATGAATCTCGCCCAGAGAGCTATCCGCGACAGACTCAAGGAATATGTCGAAAAGATCGCCGGCTGCGAGAACGCTTCCGCTTCCGCAAAGGCTGCCGCTGAGGAATACCTCGCGACATTCGACAATTCCGCAACCAACAGAGCAGCAACCGACAAGCTCATCGCAGAGCTTGAGGCAATGGGCAGCTGCGGCGAGACAGTCAAGAAGATCCTTGCCGACAAGGACTTCCTCGCCAAGAAGTCAATGTGGATCTTCGGCGGCGACGGCTGGGCATACGACATCGGCTTCGGCGGTCTGGATCACGTCCTCGCTTCCGGTCAGAACGTCAATGTTCTCGTATTCGACACCGAGGTTTACTCCAACACAGGCGGTCAGGCTTCAAAGGCAACTCCTGTCGGTTCCGTTGCACAGTTTGCGGCAGCCGGTAAGGCAGTCAAGAAGAAGGATCTCGCACAGATAGCTATGAGCTACGGTTATGTCTACGTCGCACAGTGCGCTATGGGCGCGGATTACAACCAAACCCTCAAGGCATTCCGCGAGGCTGAAGCATACAATGGTCCGTCCCTCATCATCTGCTACGCTCCCTGCATTAACCACGGCATCAAGGGCGGCATGGGCATCTCCATGACCGAGGAGAAGAAGGCCGTCGCAGCGGGTTACTGGCATATGTTCCGCTTCAATCCGGCACTCGCAGCAGAGGGTAAGAATCCATTCACCCTCGACAGCAAGGCTCCGAGCGCAAGCTATCGCGACTTCATCATGGGCGAAGTACGTTACAACTCCCTCACCCGCGCATTCCCAGAGAGAGCAGCCGAGCTGTTCGAAAAAGCCGAGAAGTGTGCAGAGGAGAAGTACGAACACCTCGTCACCCTCGAAAAGGTCTACGGTCAGGAGTAATTATTTCATATACTCATATAATCTACGTCATCTTCCGGTTTTCATCGCATTTGACGTAGGCAATAAACAAAACAAAATTCCGACTCACAGTGCCGCACCGGAAGAACCGCCGCGCCAAGAACGTACGGAACCGGCATTCCGATGCGGACGCGGGTCAGGGATAAACAGATAAAAAATCACCGCATGATTATCAGCGAAGCAAGCTGGTAACCATGCGGTTTTATTCTATTGTCAAAATGTCATCCTGCGATAAGCTCTGCGTATTCCCTGACCTCGTCCTCGGTCAGTCCTGTGTATTCGGATATTTCCTCAGTCGTCAGGTTGCCACGCTTAATCATAGATATCGCTGTTTTTGTCGCGTGATCTCTCATCTTGGCTTTCATCTCCGCCTCGGCTGCTTTGACTTTTGCCTCTGCGATTTCTGCCGCCGCCTTTTCCTTTGCTTCGGCTGCTTCGGCTGCCTCTGCCGCCGCTTTTTTCTTTGCTTCGGACACCTCTGCCGCCGCCTTCTCCCTTGCTTCGGCTGCCTCTGCCGCCGCTTTTTCCTTTGCTTCGGCTGCCTCTGCCGCCGCTTTTTCCTTTGCTTCGGCTGCCTCTGCCGCCGCCTTTTCCTTTGCTTCTGTTGCCGCGGCGATTTCCTTTGCCGCAACTTCCATCGCGAGGTCATAGCCCTCTTTTCTTACTTCCTCCCAGATTTCACACATTTTTCCTTCCTCCTTGTTCTCGTCTTTGAATTGCTTCGCTCTTTCTTTCAATGGTGCGTAATACATTTTTTTAGGCTCGGCACAGGTAAAATCGTGCATCAGCTTGCCCAGTGCCGATTCGTCTCTGTACGACGCGTTCACATAAATAATATGCGAGCCGTCGTCGAATACATTTCCAGACTCCGTTATAACTCTGTCGATATGATAAATCAGCCGTCCCTCTCCTATCACATCGTTTTCTGTAATGAATATCACATAGCTGCGCGGCAATACGGCGTAATCATCGGCTGAATGCAGAAGATTCGCGTCTATTACACTGCTGATATACCTTGCCCTCTTTGGAATAGCTCCACTGTCTGCACGCTGAATTTCTATGTTGTAACAGATTTGATCACTGTCTGTTGCGAATACGTCAAGTATCACTGAATGACCCTGTAAATTCTTTACCGAATACTGCGTCCGCATTGTCAATATCTTTAAATCGTCCTTATCCAGAATGATACGCAGAATAAACTCCGCGCCCTCCTTGTCGTCCTTGAAACACACCCTGAAAAAATCATCGTCTATCAGCCGCAGTCTTCTGATTCTCTCCAGATCCTTCTCTCTGAACCGTTCCCTGTAATCCATCTTACTCACCGCCCGTTGACACTTCTCCTGATATTATTATATCAATATCCGCATAAAAATGCAATATACAGAGGTACGAGTTTTACTGAAAAATATCAAAAAAAATTACCGCCGCAGGTTTCAATGCTAAAGCATATTATAACTGCGGCGGTTTTGTTTTTCTTATACTAATGCTAATTGTCTACTTTTGACTTACAATTAGTATTGATTTGGAAACGAAGATTTTGCCTCCGTGACAAGCTGCTGGGTCTTTGACGGAAGCTCCTTGAATTCCGCACGTCCCATGTCCTTTGTTTCAATCGGCGGAAGTATCGCAAGATTCACCTTGCCCGGCTTAATCCAATAGTGATTTTTTTCAAAAAGCGCGCCGGTTCCGTCAAGCGCAACAGGTATTATCGGAGCGCCGGTCTTCTGGGCAACCTTGAACGCGCCGCCTTTGAATTCGCCTATCTCGCCGGTTTTGCTGCGTGTTCCCTCTGGAAAGATTATCGCTGAATAGCCGCTGTTTATCACTTCTATCACTTTATTTATGGCTTCTATCCCCGCCTTCATGTCGGCACGATCGACGTAAACACAGTGAATCTCCCTCATCCACAGACGAATGAGCGGAACCTTGCCTATGCTCGCCTTGGAGAGAATGGCATGCGGCTTGTCGAGATACGCAAGCAACACCAGAATGTCAAAAAAGCTCTGATGGTTGCTCGCAAATACGCACGTGCGCCCCTCCGGAATATTTTCCCTGCCTGTTACCGTAACCTTCGCGCCCGCCATGAAGAGCAGTCTGCGCGCCCAGTTCCGCACTATTTTGTCAACCAGCGCGTCGCGCTTCTCACGCGTGGAGAATTTGTTCGCCCACTGCACTCTCAGCCGCACAAGCATAAGAAGAAGAAGCTCTATCCACATATAAGCCTGAAAAAAAATGGTTCTGAGTACCGTCATTATTATTGCCCTCCGAATTATAAAAAACTGCTGCCCACACAGTAAGTCGCTCCAGACCGTTCAGGCAACAGCTTTTACTAAGGAACTATGCAGAATTTATTCAGTCATTTTACGCTGAAACAAACAGGTTGCTTCGGCGTTTCAGCAATCGAAATGTATTAATTATTTCTGCATAATTCCTAATTGAATTGAAAAATTATTTAGAAGCGCTTATTTCGATAATCTGATATGTCAGCACTCCGCCCGGCGCCTCAACGTCAACAAGCTCGTCAACATGCTTGCCGAGAACGGCTCTGCCTACGGGACATTCGTCTGAAATACTTCCCTTGAGCGGGTCCGCTTCTGTTGAACCTACTATCTGATATTCCTCTTCCTCGTTGTTTTCCACGTCGAGAAGTCTGACTGTACTACCTATTTTTACAACGTCGGTAGAAAGCTCTGATTCGTCAATGATTTCGACATTTTTGAGCATTGTTTCAAGCTCGAGTATTCTGCTCTCGACCTGAGCCTGTTCGTTCTTCGCCTCATCATATTCGCTGTTTTCACTCAGGTCGCCGAAGGAAAGAGCGACCTTGATTTTGTCGGCTATATCCTTTCTCTTAAATGACTTCAGATATTCCAGTTCTTCCTCGCGCTGCTTGAGACCTTCCGCAGTGAGCTTGAATTGCCTTACGTTTGCCATACTTTGCAATCTCCCTTTTCCAAATGAATTTACGAACTTTGAAATTTTCGTGTAGAATATATTATATTCTCATTGAGTTGAAATGTCAATATTGATTTTTGCGCTCCATATAATCAACCGCAGTCCCAATTATACAGCACGTCGGAAAAGTCGAGCTTTTTCAAATTCTCGCGGTTGATAAAGAAATTGCCGACTCCCGCGTCGCCCCACATCACGCCGATTTCCTTTCTCATATCTGTGTCCAGCTGGAACAGCAGGGTATCGTACTGGGATGTTTCCTCGCTTCTTGGATCAAACTGGGTAAAATAGGGATATCCGCCCATCTTGATGCATAGCTCGGTAACTTCATTTGCTTCATCAAAAATCTCGTCATACAGATCGGTGTCCAGATCAAAAATATTGTCCGCTTTCTCCTCGGGAAACGTTCCCTTCCAACGCTTTAAAAACAACTGCTCATAGCGGTAATCACCGGTGGTAAGTCCCTCTTGCGACAGCTCAAACGTCATTTTGCATTCTTTGTCAACAGGACTAAGCTCCGCCTTAGGCTGATCGGCATAGATTGCGGCAATTGCCGAAGCGTCCACACTGCGGTCGATCTCATGATAATACACCGCCCGCCAGTCCTTCTGCGGCGATGGAACGGTAAAAGGACAGCCATACAGATCGTCGTCGCTTATAAAGAATTGCAGCATTCCGGTGTGCGGGAAATCCGGCAGTCCATCAATATCTTCGCAGTTGATCTGCGCCAGAAGGTACAGCTTTTTACCTTTAGGATTCACAGGTGGCTTTGCGTCCTTAGGAAGATAGGGCAGCCCGCCCACCTTGCTGTCGAATATCCCGCAAGGCTCGGCGGAAAGACTGATATTCGCGCAGGGAATGACGGTGCTGTTGACAATCTCTTCCCTGAAACGGGCGGCAATTTCGTTCCTTGATTCTGCCATTTTGTAAATACCTCCATTAAAGCATCAATAGAACATCGTGCCTATGCCTTGATCGGTAAACATTTCAATGAGTATCGAGTGTGGAATCCTGCCGTCGATGATGTGTGCGCGTCCCACGCCCTGACGCACTGCCTCCACACAGCAGTCTATCTTTGGAATCATGCCGCCGGAGATAATTCCCTGCTTTTTCAGCAGCGGAACCTCGCTGACATTCACAACGGGAATAAGCGTATTTTCATCGTCCTTATCGGCGAGAAGTCCGGAAATATCGGTCATGAGAATAAGCTTGCTCGCTCTGAGCTTCGCGGCTATCTGTGCCGCCGCGGTGTCGGCGTTGATGTTGTAGACCTCGCCGCCGTATCCGCCCGCAATGGTGCTGACAACAGGGGTATAGCCCTTGTCGATAGCGTCCTGAATTACCTGCGTGTTGACCTCGACTATTTCGCCCACAAATCCGAGATCGTCCTTCTTCATGAGCTTTTCCGCCATGAGCATTCGCCCGTCAAGTCCGCACAGACCTATAGCCCTGCCGCTGTGGTGCATAAGGTGCTGCACAAGGCTCTTGTTGACCTTGCCCGCCAGAACCATCTGCACAATGTCCATTGTTTCTTCATCAGTGTAGCGCATACCTCCGATGAATCTGCTCTCCTTGCCTATCTTGTCAAGCATGGCGTTAATCTCAGGTCCGCCGCCGTGTACGAGAACGACGTTTATTCCGACCAATTGGAGCAGCACAATGTCGCTCATGACAGCCTGCTTCAATTCCTCGTTAAGCATGGCGTTCCCGCCGTATTTTACAACGACTGTTTTTCCGGCCCACTTCTGAATATACGGAAGCGCCTGAATAAGGACGTTTGCCCTGTCCTCGATGGAAACAGATGACTTTGTTTTCTCGGAATGTTCATAATCCCCCGATATTCCGGCATTTTCCGCCTGCTCGATTTTCTCCGCTATTTCGTTGATATTCATTTTGACATTACTTCCTTTTGATTTCATTATTTTTGCAGGATAAAAAGCAATCAGCCGTGAAGCTGCTTGTGTTCATTGGCAAGCTCGTTGTAAAGACGGTCGGCGCTCCAGTTGATATTATGCGGAGTAACGGTCGCTTTCAGCCAGACCGGCGGTATTCCGGCGTCGCGGAAGGCTTTGAGAAAAATATCCAGCTCGTCCGGCTTGAATCCGCACATCACCATCATTTCCATTGTAAAATCCTCGCCGCGGTAGGGCTGATTGGAAAGCCGGAAAGAGGGTATTCCCGCCAGCGCGCCGATGGTTTCCCCGTACTGCGGACGGTATATTCTGATGATACGCACATTCTGACTGCCGCAGAACGTACGGATCAGCGAGAGTCTGCTCTCGTCCATATTGAAGATGAGAAGCTTTTTACTTGTTCGCACCTGTATCATCTCCTCAATGTATCGCTTTTGTTTCTTACGCTATTCTATTCAAAAATAGGGTCAGCCCACTTTTTTCTCTAACTTAGTTATATATATTTTTATCGCTTTTATTATAATAAAAAAGCTGGCAAAAAAATTGTTTTATCCTTCGCTTATACAAGCTACTTATTTAATATATCCCTTAATTGCTCTGCGCGGTAGTCGCCGCTGATACGGACATAATCGTATGTCAGGTCACAGCCGTAGGCTTCAGCCTTGCCGTCGCCGTTGCCGCAGCTTATGTCAATGATGATCTCGTCGGCGAGAAGAATCTCCTTCGCCCTCGCTTCGTCAAAGTCAATTCCCGCGCCGTTCTGACAGACAATGATTCTCCCGCGCTCGGACACAAAAGCGACTTCAACCTTTGAAATGTCGCACTTCGCCCCCGAATAACCGATAGCGCAAAGCACTCTGCCCCAGTTCGCGTCCGAGCCGAATATCGCCGCCTTGACAAGACTTGAACATATAACTGATTTTGCGATTATTCTTGCATTAATATTGTCCTCCGCGCCGTGGACAGTGCATGTCAGCAGACGTGTGGAGCCTTCGCCGTCGCGGGCAAGCTCGCGGCAGACCGTAATACATATTGCCTTTAGCGCGTGGGTGAAACGGTCGAAAGAGTACCCCTCGCTGTCGATTATGGGATTTCCGGCGAGTCCCGAAGCCATTACAGCCATGGTGTCATTGGTCGATGTATCGCCGTCCACAGACACCATATTGAATGTCTGCGGAACCACCTTGGCAAGCGATTTGCGAAGCATTTCCGGAGTTATCGCCGCGTCAGTCGTGATAAAGCAGAGAATTGTAGCCATGTTCGGGTGAACCATTCCGGAACCTTTTGCCATAGCGCCGAAACGTACTGTAGTACCACAGAGATCGTATTCAAATGAGATTTCCTTGCGGTAGCGGTCTGTGGTGAGAATCGCGTCGGCAGCGTCCTTTCCGCCGTCACGGCTGAGTGCAGAGGCAAGCTCTCCTGCCGAATTCCGGATAGGAGCAAGGTTCAGCGGCTGACCGATAACTCCTGTTGACGCGACAATAACGTCCTCCGGCATAATTCCCATAGCGTCAGCCGCAATACGGCACATTTCCCGCGCTTTCTCTTCTCCGTCGGCATTGCAGGTGTTGGCGTTGCCGCTGTTGCATATGATTCCCTGGGCGTAACCGTCGGATAAATTATCACGGGTGACGGCAATCGACGCGCCCTTGACCAGATTCAGGGTATACGCGCCCGCCGCGGCACATCGAACGTCGCAGCGCACCATGGCAAGGTCGCGCTTGGATTTGTTGCGGCGCATTCCGCTATGAATTCCGGAGGCAGTAAAGCCGAGTGGCGCCGCTATTCCCCCCTGTATCACGCGGGAATGCGAAAGCCTTAACATAAATTTCGACATATTTAAAAAATCAATCCTTAGTCCTTATTGACAGGCTTGTCAAGGTCAATTTTCTCGTGGCATTCGGGACATTCGTCATAGAGAATTTCAGGTATTCCGAAAAGTGTTGTCTTGACAATCTTTTTTGAACCGCACTTGGGACAGAACAAAAAATCCTTGCCTCTATGACCAAATATGCTGCAAATTACCGCAAATACAAGAGCAAGTGAAATAACCGCAAACAGAGCAACATATCCGCCTTTAACTAAAAAACATAACTGAAAAAAGAATAACGCAAGGCAGTAAAGTGCAAGTGCAAGAAACATGAACAGCTTGCGTGAATTAAAATATTCTCTTATTGATTTCATTCAGAATCAGTCCTCCACATATTTTTTGATAAGGGCGAGAAGCAGCGTTGAGATGGCGGCAATTATTGTTGACCATGTGGCAACGAATTTGAGAAATGTCTTGACCGGACTGTCATCGTCAGAAATAATAATCGCTGACGGACCGTCGGAACCTTTCATAATTCCAAGCCGCCGCTGCTCCTTGCCTGTGAGATTCCTGATACCTGTGGCAAGCCCTATAATGCTAAAAAAACAGAGTATAAGCGAAGCGGTTTTTTTATAGAATTTTTTGAATATATCCATTATGTCAACCCCTTATTATCTTTTCCATACCAATCTTCTGCGGCACAAGACCGCAGCTTTCGTAGAATTTCATTGCTGAGGGATTGCAGCACCAGACATTCAGCGTGACATTGTAACAGCCGCATTCACGGGCGAACCGCACAACGTATTCGTAAAGCTGCCGACCTATGTGCTGACCTCTGCAATGCTCGTCAACGCAGAGATCGTCTATGTAAAGTGTCTTGACGTCGGTTACGCAGGAGTCGTTCAAGCGTTGTTTGAACATGCAGAAAGCATATCCCTTTACGCCCTCCACTGTATCGGCGACAAAAATAGGACGGCTGTCGTCAGATATCAGTTCAGTAAGAGTTTCGGGAGTATATTTGGTTCCCTCCGGCTTAAAAAGATCAGGTCTGCCCTGATGATGCACATTGCAGACCTGCCTCAGCAGTTCGCATAGAGCCGGAATATCATTTTGTGACGCTCTCCGGATTATCATTTTGGCAAACCTCCTTTATTGATGTAATGTAAATGAAAATTTTCATTTATAGCCCTATTGCCGCCCTTATCCTTGCCACATTCGACAGCGTGTTTTCTATAGCAGGTCCTCCGGCGCTCTTACGCTGGCTCACACAAAGATCAAGGTTGATGGCTTCATATACGCCCTCGTCAAACGAGTCGCATATTGCCTTGTATTCGTTGAGCGGCAGAGTTTCAAGTGTCTGCCCTATTTCAATACAACGTGCCACAAGCGTTCCCGTCGCCTTATACGCGTCACGGAACGGAAGTCCTTTTTTCACAAGATAATCCGCGCAGTCGGTGGCGTTGATGAAGCCCCTCGCGGCGGCGGCACGCATATTTTCCCTTAAAACCGTCATTGTGTCGAGCATTGGCGTGAATGTGGTAATGCACATTCTCACAGTGTCGAACGCGTCAAAAATTGCTTCCTTGTCCTCCTGCATATCCTTGTTGTAGGCAAGAGGAATTCCCTTCATCACGGTAAGCAGCGTCATAAGGTCGCCGAATACCCTGCCGGACTTGCCGCGAACCAGTTCTGCAATGTCGGGATTCTTCTTCTGCGGCATGATTGACGAACCCGTGGAAAAAGCGTCGTCCAGCTCGATGAATTTGAATTCCCACGAACACCAGAGAATGATTTCCTCGGCAAATCTGGAAAGATGTACCATCACAATTGACAGCGCGGAAGCAAGCTCCAGACAGAAATCCCTGTCGGAAACGCCGTCGAGACTGTTGCGGGAATAGTCGTCCATTTCCAGCGCGGCGGTCGTCAGACTGCGGTCGATTGGGTATGTCGTGCCGGCAAGGGCGCAGCTTCCGAGAGGATTGACATTCATACGCTTTTTCGCGTCCTCGATTCTCGCTACATCGCGCAGCAGCATTTCCGCGTAGGCAAGCAGATGATGTCCGAATGTGATGGGCTGCGCCCTCTGCAAATGCGTATATCCAGGCATAACCGTATCCGCGTTTTGTTCAGCCTTGTCACAGATGACGCCGATAAGCTCCTTCAGATCGGCGAGAATTCCGTCTGCCTGCTTGCGAAGATTCAGGCGAATGTCGAGAGCAACCTGATCGTTGCGGCTGCGGGAGGTGTGCAAACGCTTGCCTGTGCTGCCAAGACGTGCGGTGAGTTCGCCCTCTACGAATGTATGAATGTCCTCGGCTTCCATATCTATCTGAAGCGTGCCGTTCTCGATGTCGGCTAAAATACCCCTCAAGCCCCCGATGATCCTGTCCGCCTCGGAGCGGTCGATAATGCCGCAGGTTCCGAGCATATCGGCGTGGGCGATACTGCCCTCGATATCCTCG
>JAEEGL015925334.1_pt1 | contig 10858 bp, 11 predicted proteins | sample 9134231 | NCBI WGS metagenome assembly JAEEGL01 (sample SAMN16246548, study PRJNA631951) | gut metagenome | biome: gut microbiome; feature: rumen; material: fiber-attached | host: Bos | place: Iran: Karaj | collected 2018-10
CCAACTCAAAACAAAACTGACTCCGCTAGAATTACGAAGTCAGTTCGTTGTTTAATTTAATATGCCATAAGGGGCTTTTTTGTACTGTACGTACAAAATGGTTCAGTTCAGAATGAGAGGCCCTTTTTCATGTTTTTTTCAGTTTTATAAGGTCCTTTATTACTTCGCCGCCGATGATAAGTCCTGCAACTGACGGTACAAACGCCGTAGAACCCGGAGTTGAACGCTTTGCAGTGCCTGTTCTCATATCAGTATTGCCCGAGCCGTCATCAACTGCCTGTCCTTGCGGGACTATGGGCTGTTCCTTTGAGTAGACCACCTTCAGCTTCTTGATGCCGCGGCGTTTCAGCTGATAGCGCATGGCTCTTGCAAGGGGGCATACGGAAGTTTTGTAGATATCAGCCACCTCAAATGCAGTTGGGTCGAGCTTGTTTCCTGCACCCATTGAGCTTATTACGGGCACTCCTGCTTTTTGAGCCTGCATGATTATCTCTATCTTGCCTGTTACTGTGTCGATAGCGTCAACGATGTAGTTATACTGTGAAAAATCCAGCTTATCCGCAGTATCAGGCATATAGAACATCTTGTGGCAGGTCACCTTGCATTCGGGATTGATGTCGCGGATACGCTCCGCAGCCGCGTCCACCTTGTACATACCAACAGTGCTGCCGAGAGCGATTATCTGGCGGTTTATATTTGTCACGCAGACCTTGTCATCGTCAATAAGGTCGAGTGCGCCAACTCCCGAACGTGCGAGAGCTTCAACGGCATATCCGCCAACACCGCCCACGCCGAATACGGCAACACGGGAATTCGCCAGTATATCCATAGCTTCTTCGCCGAAAAGAAGCTCGGTTCTTGAAAAAATATCGGACATATTATTCTCCTTGTATTTGTCGAAACTTTTCCAGACGATAAAGCCGTTCCTCGTCAAGCTCGGCTTTTCCGTCTTTGTAGTCGTAGCCGAACTTTCTGTAGAACTGACAGCCTGTAATGGAAGAAGGTATCTCTATACGCTTTGCTCTCAGGAAGTATTCGTCCTTTTCGAGAGTTTCGATGATCTGTCTGCCCACGCCTTTGCCCTGATACTCGGGAAGAACAAATATAGTGAAGAGACTGCTCTCGTCCTCCTTGCCCCAGTAAGGACCGATAGCACCGCAGCCGATGATATCATTACCGTCCTCGGCTACATAAAAGTGTGTCCAGCCTGCACGTTCGAGGATATTTTCGGGCTGCATACTTTTAACTACCTCTTCCATAAGCTCCGCAGGGTAATCCTTAACGTTTGATATTCTGAGAGTTTTTATGACAACAGCCGAAACGGCTTCTGCGTCGGATTCTTTAAATCTTCTTATGTTCATATTATCGCTCCTTTCTGAGTTTATGTGCGGTGATTATGGTATAGCTGTATGCATTTACGGTAATGATACAGCCGTCCACAGTTATGTACCAGTTCTTGCCTTTACGTTCGGTAACAGCCTCGGGAGAGCTTATCCTGTCCCTGCACCACGCTACAGCGTCATCACATTCTATACCGAGATTTCGTTTTATACGCAGAACGCCAAGCTCCGTGGTATGAAGCTTGGCGAGGTTTTTCAGAAGTTCCATTAGTCAACGATCTTTCTTGCTTCAATGTAAAATCTCTTGTCCTCAGCGTGTCCCATTGAGAAGGTCTTTCTCGGGAGCGCACCGTCCTTGATAACAGTGGGGAAGAGCTGAGATTTGTCCATATCAGGCAGAACGAATGAAATTCCGTTGTGCTTCTCGGCAAGTGACTTAACTGTGTCAGCACCGTGGATATAGTCGATCTTTCCGCCGTTTGCCTTGATATAACCGTCAAGAAAGTTCTGAAGTGAACCAACGGACAGATTTGATGACTTCTTGTTGATGTAGAGCTTCTTTTCAACGCCCTTGCAGGTGCAGATAACGTACTGGTCGGACTCCTTAGTTTCGGAGAGCTCAAGTGCAGCAGTGAGCTCGGAAATGAGCTTGTCGCAGTCTACATCGTACACAAGGCGGTGTATAGCCTCGAATTTAAGTGCATCGCTGTGGAGATTAACTATCTCGGCGAGAGCATAGCGAGCAGGGTGATTTGAAAGATCTTTACCTGGGTTTGCCTTTTTGAGCTGCTCGTAGAACTCCTTTGCAGTAGCAAGAGAGTGGTTTCCGTCGCCCATAGCATAGAGGAGTACAGGAGTATTGCTGAGACCGTATTTCTTGCAGAATGTATCAGGATCGGCAAGTGCGCAAAGAGCCTTGTCGATATTCTCCTGTGCGGACTTGTCAACAAGCCAGCCCTTAATGCTGCCGCCGTTCTGCATGAGCTCAAAGTCGTAGAGCTTGCTGTCGTCCGAAACGCTCTTTGCCAGCGGCTCGATAACTGTATTGTTCGGGTCGTCAATGAGTATCATAATATGTGGGAGTTCAAGGGGAGCACCCTGTCTTACCTTGATACGGGGAGGTATACGCTCGATAACTGTAGCCTCGGTAGCTCTTACCTCTGATGTGCTGCCCTTTGAGAAATCGTACTTTTCAAGGTCTATAGCACCAACGATGCCCTGACGGAGTATGCCGTTGCTCTGGATACGCTCAACGTAGACCATAGCGTCCTTGTACTCAGTAAAGATGCCGTCTGCCATGTATTTGTCCATAGCAGAGTGGATATTGTCGATACGCTGTGCAACGCCATCCTGTTCGAGGTAAAGCTCGGGGAGAATGAGGTTGAGTGTAGACGGAGCGTTTCCGACTGTCTTGCTTACCTCGTCCCAGTATTCAGGTTCGCTGGTGTACTGGTCACAGGCGATAACGGACCACTTGTGCATATCGCAGTCCTTGGGGATAAGAATGTCAGCAGAATGAAATGCGGTTGAGTTCATGATTTGGTACTCCTTTATATTTTTTAGAATTAAGAGCTTAGAACTAAGAACTTAGAACTTGGAATTTAATTTGTAGGGGCTGCCAGCTCTGCATATAGCATTGCCAGCCAAATCACAGATTTGGGGCACTGCTTATTTGACAGTCCGTGAACAACACTTAAAAGTTGAGAGTTGAGAATTGAGAGTTGAAAGTTATGGTATCGCCTGCGGCGATAATATTTAAATATGTGAGCGAAGCGAACATATTAATTCTCAATCCTGAATTTTCAATTCGTTAAAGAGTCTTGCTACGGGAAGTCCCACAACGTTGAAGAAATCACCGTCAATGTGGGCGATGAGTGCAGAGCCTTTGCCCTGTATGCCGTAGCCGCCTGCCTTGTCGTAAGGCTCGTCGGTATCAGCGTAGGCTTCTATCTCGGCAGCCGTGAGCTTTCTGAAAGTAACATCGGTCACTTCCGAAAAGGAGCTGACCTTGCCGCCGCTGATAATGCAGCAGCCTGTGACCACCTGATGTGTACGTCCCGAAAGTTTGGATATATCGGCGATACACTGCGCCTTGTCCTTGGGCTTGCCAAGTATCTCGTCCTCGCATATGACTGTGGTATCACAGCCGATAACAGTGCAGTCGGGATATTTCTCCGCAGCCGCCTTTGCTTTAAGCACAGCAAGGTACTCAGAAGCCGCCATAGGGGAAATATCATGGGGGAGAGTCTCATCGCAGTCCATAGACACAGCCTCGAAGTCCTCGGTTATGTATCTCATCAGCTCGCGCCTTCTCGGCGAAGCTGAGGCAAGTATTATCTTCATTTATAAAACTCCTTAATATGTGCCGCTGCTGAGAACGTCAAGATGACGTCTGTAACGCTTTGGGATATTTATGCCTACAAGGTAGCCTATAGAGTGCAGGAAGTTCGAGATAACGGCAAATCCGTCCTTGTAGAAGGCTTCTATGCGCTTGTCCTTGAAAGGGATATCCTTGTAGTCAGGCGGACAAACGAAAGTCCAGTCCGCACCGCTGCGGTCAAGGACTATACGGAAAAACTTGTCGATATCGGTGTCCTTATAGCCTGTATTCATCAGCAGGATATGGTGCTCAGCTGCATCATCTATCTGACTCATGATAACGGTCTCGCCGTCAAAGGATATAAGTACCAGAAGAGGCTCGTCTGCCGCCATAGCCTTGATTACAGCTTCCTCAGAGGGATATCTTATCATCTTCATGTTTTCACTACCTTTGGTTATTTCGAGGTTTTCTACCTCTGAATATATCTTTTATTTATTGGAGTTTTTCATCAACGATATATTTATTATCGTTCTATTTGTTTAGTGCGAAATAAAGAGATGTTTTCTTAAAATAATTTTACCACATACACAGCCTTATGTCAAGATGGTGTATATTCCTATTTGTTGAAATTGCATTATAAATAACCTTTCGTATTGATATTTTTTTCGATATTATTTTTTAATAACGCTATTGTATTTTGGCTATAAAAGGTGTATAATATGAAAGTATTTGGAAATTAGAAAAAGAAGGTTTAGAAAACATGAATGAAAATGGATACGGAGACCCTTCCGGAAGAGCAGGAGGACCACCTACGGGGATTGGCGGACCACCGCGCGGAGCAGGAGGACCGCCGCAGGGCATGGGCGGAAATCCTCTTGGATATGCACCTGTTCGTTCACTTATGATGAAGTTCGCTATCCCGAGTATTGTCGGTATGCTTGTAAGCGCACTGTACAATATGGTAGATCAGCTGTTTATCGGAAAGGCAGTCGGTACTCTCGGCAACACGGCGACTTCTATCGCTTTCCCGTTCACAACGGGCTGTATGGCACTGGCACTTCTCTTTGGTATAGGCGGTGCTTCGTGCTTTAATCTTACGCTTGGTATGGGCGACAAGAAGCGAGCTCCTTACTTTGCGGGAAATGCACTTTCACTTCTGGCAGCCAGCGGTATCATAATGTCGGTTATTACACTGACCTTCCTTACACCGCTGCTTAAACGCTTCGGAGCTACAGATGCGGTGTTGCCTTATGCGCAGGAATACGTAAAGTACACAGCTTTCGGTTTCCCTTTCCTTATCCTCACAGCAGGCGGAGGACATATCATACGTGCTGACGGAAGTCCTAAAATGACGATGATATGCAATATCACAGGTGCTGTTATCAACACAGTACTGGACGCAGTGCTTGTACTGGGACTTGACTGGGGAATGAAGGGCGCAGCTATAGCGACAGTAGTGGGACAGTTTGTTTCGGCTGTTATCGTTATCGTATACTGCTTTAACTTTAAGACGGTCTATCTTTTCGGCAGACATCTTTTCCCGAAGGCAAGTGTAGTCAGCAGGTTATGTTCAATAGGTATGGCTTCATGCTTTAATCAGGTGGCTATAGCAGTTGTTCAGATCGTTCTCAACAATTCGCTCAGACATTACGGTGCGCTTTCAAAGTACGGTGCAGATGACCCTATTGCTGTTGCAGGAATAGTCATGAAGGTCAATATGATAGTATTTTCTATAGTTATCGGACTTGCGCAGGGCACTCAGCCTATTGAGAGCTTCAACTATGGTGCAAAGAATTACGACAGGGTAAAAAGTGCATTCTGGATGGCTTTAAAGGCAGGAGCGGCTATTTCACTGGTAGCATTTGTATGCTTCCAGCTTTTCCCGAGACAGATACTCAGCGTATTTGCAAACAAGGACGCAAGCGAAGGCTATTACGAATTCGGTGCCAAGTTTTTCAGGATATCAATGTTCTTCACATGGCTCAACTGCTTGCAGCCTATAACTTCCACATTCTTTACATCAATAGGAAAGTCCATAAAGGGCGTATTCCTTTCACTTACAAGACAGATACTGTTCTTTGTGCCGCTTCTTCTTGTACTGCCGCTGTTCTTCAAGATAGACGGCATCATGTATACAGGACCTATTGCAGACGGACTTGCAGCTATAGTTGCTGTGATCATGGCAGTATATGAGTTCAGGGATATGCATGAACGGGAATGGTATTGATAGGAAGCATTGTTAAAATAAAAATAAAAATCCTGCGGTATTGATTTATTGCAGGATTTTTGTTATAATATTATAGTAACTTTTTGGGGTATAGCCAAGCGGTAAGGCACAGGACTTTGACTCCTGCACTCGTGGGTTCAAATCCCGCTGCCCCAATCCTGAAAGCTCCTCGACATTAGCCGAGGAGCTTAGTTTTTAGTGATTAGTGGTTAGTGCTTAGAAATTGCAAAATAAAGGAAAAAGCTGCGTAAGTTTTCCTCTTGCGCAGCTTTTTAAGTTGTAATATACGGGACTATATCTCCCACATCATTTTGCGAGAGCCCCTTGATGAGCAGCAGTTCATAAACATTCTGAAACTTCGTATGCTCACGGAAGTCTATAATTTTATTGGCGATATCTTCATCAACATGAGGAAGCAGCATGAGTGTATCAATATCTGCTGTATTGATATCAATGGGAGCAAGCTCCTCAAGAGTCGGAGTATATTCGGTCACTTCTTCGCATTCCTGAACATACTCGTCCTGTACATCTTCATCGTAAATCGGATCAATGACGAAGATATGCTTGCGGATATCGGCAAAAATACCTTCACCGATGCCGTTAACATTCATTATCTCCTCTATATTGCGAAATCCGCCGCTGCTTTCGCGGTAGCTTATGATCTCGCCTGCAAGTACCTCTCCGATACCTTTGAGCTTTGTAAGCTCATCTGCTCCTGCTGAATTTATGTCAATGTATATTTCTTCTGTAACAGCAGTTGTTGTGACTTTGGTCGTTGATGTTTTTGCATATGTGGTGCTTTTTATAGCTTTGGTCGTTGTGATATCAGTGATCTCTTTTACATGCTGAGTCGTGGGTGCAGTAGGTTTTTCGGTGAAAATAATAGTTGAGTTATTTTTCTTTGTGTCGGCAGTTCTGAAATAGAATACTGTTGCTCCGATTATTATAAATGCGCAGAGCATAAAGAGAAGGTACGTTTTGAAAGGATTTTTGTCTTTCAAGAACATCACCTCTTATAAAACAGCATAATGCCGTCTTTTCTGTAAAAACGACAAAACACAACAAAAAACGACATGAGGAACTTTTGAAAAAGGCTGACTTTCTGCTGAGAGTCAGCCTTTTGTGTCATATGCTGTATATTTTGATATACTTTTTCTCACCGATCCTGAATCTCAGAGTCAGCTCGCTGTCATTGAGATCAGCCGATATTATCTTTGCGTCACGTATTTTCAATATTCTGGAAAGCTCCTTCAATTCTGTATCGGTATAATCAAAGAAATTATCGGAAGTAAAGAGGACGCTTCCCATAAGTGCGTTTATTTCCGCAAGACATTTCCTTTTCTCCTCGGACATTGATATATTGCATGGTCTGAGCAGGAATACATCGGGATCGTTAAGGAATGCTCGGCGGTCAAGCTGTCGGCGGAAAACAGAATTGAGTATGGAATTCTTAGTGCTTACGCGTTCACGATGCATGAGACGCATATGCGGTTTATCGTTCCAGTCGAGACCAACATCACAGCCGATACGGCAGTAATCCACCTTTCCGAATGCCGAAGCAAGAGGGACTCCGCAGCCGAGTATAAGAACGTCGCCTGCACATTTGCGCAGGAAGTCCATAGCCTCAGCCATTATCTGACCTCGAGATCTGTCTCTTCTCGGAATGATACAGGCTGCATAAAGGAAATCCAGCTTCAGCAGTCCGTAGCCCCAGTCATTAACGATAGTGCTGATAACGTTTTTGATATACGTTCTTACTTCGTAATTGTAAATATCAAGGGCGTAGAAGCCGCTCCAGTTAGAGCCCCCTTTTACAAAGCCGCCCTTGCTGTCATGGACGAGCCAGTGCTTTTTATTCCTGAAAATTTCCGAGGTCTCCTCGCACACAAAGGGAGCCAGCCATATTCCGGGAGTCATGCCTGCGTCTCTGATATCATCGGCAGCGTTTTTCATGCCTTTGGGGAATTTATCAGCATCGACCGAGAGCCAGTCTCCGACCGCGGTCTGCCAGCCGTCGTCTATCTGGAAAACGTCTGCTTTTGCGGAGATAGCGTCAATGCCCGAAAGGTCAACGGAAATAGTTTCCTCGCTGATATCCTGATAGTGATTGTACCAGCTTGTATAGCCGAAAACAGGCTTTGCGTCCTTGCGCGGAGCAACTCCGAGAAGATCGAAGTAAATGTCGAATACATCTTTTTCCGAGCCCTCAGCAAGATACAGCTTCAATGCGCACCATTCACCGTTGATCTCAAGTTCGGAGCAGTCCTTCTGAAATGCTATGATATTCCTGTCTGTCTTGGTTATTATCTGCGTGAAGCCGCTTTCCTCCGAGAGCGAACCCATGAAGCGGTAATTATCCCCCCGCCTGACATAACCGTAGGTCCAGCCGTGCATATATTCACCGTAATCGGCAAAATTGTAGTCTCCGTACTGTGAAAAGGCGTATTTTTCACGTATTGCGCAGGGGATATGTCCGATACCGCGCATTTTATCACTGATATCATGTTCTGTTGAGTCTGTCCATGACTGATATCCGTTGAGGAATATTTTTTCGTCCTCGCTGTACACGTATTCAAATTCTGCGTACATTTTCTGGATAGTTATGGTTGCGTTTGCTTTGACCGACACGGTAAAAACGTCGTCATTAGTGCTTATTACAAGCTCCATTCTGTCATTGCGCAGAGAGCTTGACGTAATTGCCATAAAATCGTTTTCACCGTCTTTGTAAAGAAATTGCAGCGACTTGAATTTAAGCATCTTTCTGACCCTCCTCTATTCGTTTGAGGACTCTCTTTTCGTTGTATTTAAAGAATACAAGACCGCCCAGCAGACACAGTGCGGCTGCAAGGACAGCGGTAAGGCGATAGCCCAGACCGTAGCCTGATTCGCCCTTTTTTACGTCTGAATTCACAAGTGCGATACTTGTGAACAGCAGCATGGCAAGAGACTGTCCCATTTTGAATGCAAAAGTTCTTGCAGCGTAGAACATACCCTGACGGCTCTCGCCTGTAGAAAGCTTGTCCTCCTCGGATATATCGGCAACAACTGCCTGCGGAAGTATGCCCAGTATTGCCATTGGCAGTGCAGCGAGAACTGCGATCAGAACGCCGTATGCCATAGCGGGGATATCGAAAATTCCTGCGCCTGCTGTTACGATAAATGCTACTGAGAAGAAAAGGAAAGCAAATGAGATGAGCTTTTTCTTGCCCAGTTTTTTGGAGAATACATTTACCGCGGGATAGAATAACAGTGAGGATACTGTCATTATTATGAAGAGAGTAGATGTCATTTTAGCATCAAGTCCCAGAAGAACAGTAACATAGAATGACAGACCTGTCTGGAACAGGGTAAGACCTATCCAGTACAGTATATCCGAGCATACAAAGATGCGGAAATCCTTGTTTTTGAAGGTGGAAAGGAGAGAGCTGAACGCAGAGCTCTTGCTGGGAGTTGTATCAACATACTCGTTCTCATCAATGAGAAAGGCAGGAACGAGCATACATATCACTGCAATGGCAGCGAGTATGGCTATACTTACGCGGTAGCCGTTTGCGTAGCCGAGACTTTCCGTGAAAATACCTGCTATATTCGGCAGGAAGAATGCAATGCCCGTACCGAAGAAGTATGTCACGGAGATATAGGTGGATAGGTTTATTCGTGCGTTCTGCGTACTGCCAAGCTCGGGGATAAGTGCGTTGTATGGGGTGCAGTAGCAGGTCATGCACAGATAGAAAAGCATGGCGAACAGGAACAGAACGGCAACATTGCCCTTGCTGCCTGCTTCAAACGGAGAAACGAACATCATGACTGTAACTATGCCGAATGGTACAGCAGCAAGACGCATGAAAGGTATGCGTCTGCCAAGTCTGTGCTTCATAGAATCGGACTTGCCTGCGATGAACGGATCGGTAACTGCGTCAAAGATACGTCCCACAGCAGTTATTACACCGATAACGGTAAGTCCGATGAATGTACCCTGAGGTATCAGAGTGGTCTGCCCCTTTGCAAGCTCCTCCTGACTGGGCTGATAGAAGAATACCAGCCAGTTTGAGATAATACCGGCAAGTATGGACCAGCCAAGCTGACCGATAGCGAATATCCATAATATCTTGTTGTCAGCAGTTTTCTTGCCCTCCATAAAACGTCACTCCTTTTTCAGAAAGAATACGGCGGTGTCGATAATGGTTCCAAGTTCCTGCTCAGCATTGGAGAAGTCATCACCGGGGAGAAGCTCTCCCTGAATGAGCTTTTTGCTGAGCTCCATGAGCGTGTGGGCGTATGAGAGATAAAAAAGACGAACATCGGGTATCTCGCGGACAGTTCCGTCAGAAATGCCTGTCATATAGGACCTTTCAAATACAGGATAAAAGTTTATTATAGACTTTTCGTAATCCTTCAGTTCCTTTTTGGGGATATCACCTGATGAGAGCATAAGGTCGAACTCTGCAAGAAGCCGCATAAAGGCAGGGTGTGCCTGATAGAGTACAGCGAACATTCTCATAAGATCGTTTATCTGCTTTATACCGCTCTGTGAAAGAAAGACATCTGATTCAAAAATGTCGCTGAACATCTTGTTTAGCTCGTTCCACATATAGGTCATAGCCGCGATGGTTATACCGTTTTTTGTTCCGAAATATCTGTACAGTGTAGCAACGCCGATCCCGCACTCATCAGCGATATCGGTCATCTTTACGCTCTCTATGCCATTTTTCAGGAAGAGCTGGGCACTTACTTCGACGGCTTTTTCAAAGCGCTTGTTTTTTAAAGTTTCCTGAGAAAATTCGTTTACCACTTGACAAACCTCCTTTTTTGTGATAGACTATATATCAGATGATAGATAGTCTATCATTCCTTAGAAATATTTTAACATATTTTATAAGTTTTGTCAAGACCTTGGAGGGATTTTTATGGACAGATCGAAATATATTTTTGCGAATGAAATTTCCCGTAAAGCCTACAAAAAGGCGGTAA
>JAEEGL015927743.1_pt1 | contig 10858 bp, 10 predicted proteins | sample 9134231 | NCBI WGS metagenome assembly JAEEGL01 (sample SAMN16246548, study PRJNA631951) | gut metagenome | biome: gut microbiome; feature: rumen; material: fiber-attached | host: Bos | place: Iran: Karaj | collected 2018-10
AGAAGCTTTTGCAAAAGCTTTGGATAAAACCACATCAAGAGGCCCCGATGACGCACGTATTATGCAGACAAAGGGCGGACTGCTTGGATTCAGGCGGCTTTCCATCATGGGACTTACCCCGGAGGGAATGCAGCCTTTTGAACTGAATAATTCCGCCGTGGTCTGTAATGGTGAGGTGTACGGATTTGCACCTTTGAGAGAAGAACTTAAGAAGAAGGGCTATTCCTTCAAGAGTGACAGTGACTGTGAGATACTGCTGCCTCTTTATTTTGAATACGGTGTCGGATGCTTTAAGATGCTGGATGCCGAATTTGCACTTGTAATCTATGACGGCAGAAACGATGAATGGATCGCAGCAAGGGATCCCATCGGAATAAGGCCGCTTTACTATACATTCGATAAGGGCGGAAGGATCATCTTTGCCAGTGAGCCCAAGAACCTTATCGAGCTTACCGATGAGAAGATCTATCCTTTCCCTCCCGGACATTACTATAAGGACGGAGAGTTTGTCTGCTACTGTGATATCGCAAGACCGGATCACGTCTGCACAGACGATCTGGAGACCGTTTGTAAGAACATCAAAGAAAAACTCATCGCCGGCGTGGAAAAGCGCCTTGTTTCCGATGCAAAGGTGGGCTTTTTATTATCCGGTGGTCTGGATTCCTCTCTGGTTTGCTCCATTGCAGCCAGAAAGAGCAAGGATCCCATCGTCACCTTTGCTATCGGTATGGAAACCGATGCCATCGACCTTAAGTATGCCAGGCAGACAGCCGATTATCTGGGAAGCGATCACCGCGAAGTGATCATTTCCAAAGAGGATGTTTTAAATGCGCTGCCGGAAGTCATCCATCTGCTGGGTACCTATGATATCACCACCATCCGTGCCAGCATGGGTATGTACCTTCTGTGCAAGGCCATTCATGAACAGACAGATATCCGCGTGATCTTAACCGGTGAAGTATCCGATGAGATCTTTGGTTACAAATATACAGATTTTGCGCCCAGTGCAGAGGCTTTCCAGAAGGAAGCCGAAAAGCGTGTCAGCGAGCTGCATATGTACGATGTACTTCGTGCAGACCGTTGCATCTCCGTAAACTCTCTGGAAGCCCGGGTTCCTTTCGGTGATCTGGACTTTGTAAGATATTGTATGGCCATCGAGCCGGAGATGAAGCGCAACCATTACAACAAGGGTAAATATCTGCTGCGCCATGCCTTTGAAGAAGGCGACTATCTGCCCTACGATATCCTGTTCCGTGAGAAAGCTGCATTTTCCGATGCAGTCGGTCACTCCATGGTAGATTACCTGAAGGAGTACGCAGAAGGAAAATACACAGAGGAAGAATTTACGAAAGGGTGCAAGAAGTATACTCATGCAACGCCTTTTACCAAGGAATCCCTGCTGTACCGTGAGATCTTCGAATCCTTCTATCCCGGACAGAGCCAGATGGTCAAGGACTTCTGGATGCCCAACAAGGAATGGGAAGGCTGTGATGTAAACGATCCTTCCGCAAGAGTGCTGGCAAACTACGGCGACAGCGGTAAGTAATTGCTGTATCACAGAAGATATTCATAAAAAAACTATTCATAAACAGAAAACCTAGCAGATAATCGGATAGATCAGCTGTTAGATAATTACATAAGAAAAAAAGAAAAAAGAGAATGAGAACGAAACAAATGGGTGATTTCGCAGAAAGCGAAGAAGGGGGCAAAGCATGACAAAGTACATTTTCGTAACCGGTGGTGTGGTTTCCGGTCTTGGGAAGGGAATCACGGCAGCGGCCCTGGGACGATTGTTAAAAGCCAGAGGCTTAAAGGTAGCGGCCCAGAAACTGGATCCCTATATCAACGTGGATCCCGGTACCATGAGTCCCTATCAGCACGGGGAAGTCTATGTAACGGAGGACGGTGCGGAGACGGACCTGGACCTTGGCCACTATGAGCGCTTTATCGATGAGGATTTAAATAAGTATTCCAACTTAACCTCCGGTAAAGTGTACTGGAATGTATTAAACAGAGAACGAAGAGGAGAGTATCTGGGTTCCACCGTACAGGTAATTCCTCATATTACCGATGAGATCAAGGCATTTGTTTACCGTGTGGGTAAGAAGACCAATGCCGATGTGGTCATCACTGAGATTGGCGGAACCATCGGTGACATCGAATCTCAGCCCTTTATCGAGGCAGTCCGTCAGATCTCTCTGGAGGTAGGACGGGAAAACAGCCTGTTTATCCATGTAACACTGGTACCGTTCCTGCACGGCTCCGATGAACACAAATCCAAACCCACACAGCACTCTGTTAAGGAACTGCAGGGAATGGGCATTGCTCCCAATATCCTGGTCCTTCGCTGTGATGAGCCCTTAGAGGAGGAGATCTTTAAGAAGATCGCCAGATTCTGTAACGTAAAGGAAGACTGCGTCATTGAAAACCGCACCCTTCCTGTTTTATATGAAGCACCCCTGATGCTGGAGGAATCCGGTTTTTCCGCCATCGTCTGCAGGGAACTGGGGATCCATGCACCGAATCTTAACATGGACCACTGGAAGGAAATGGTGGAGCGGATCAAGAATCCCAGCAAGAAGGCGGTCATCGGCCTCGTAGGAAAATACGTGCAGCTCCACGACGCATACCTGTCCGTTGCGGAAGCCCTTCGCCATGCCGGTTATGAAAACGATGCACAGGTGGAGATCCACTGGATCGATTCCGAGAAGATCACCGGTGAAAATGCAAGAGAGATGCTTGGCGGTCTGGACGGTATCATCCTCCCCGGCGGTTTCGGAGACCGCGGTATCGAGGGTATGATCGCTGCGGCAGCCTATGCCCGGATCAATCATATCCCTTATTTTGGTATCTGCCTTGGTATGCAGATCGCCGTTATCGAATATGCCCGTCACGTCCTTGGCATTACCGATGCCAATTCCGGTGAGTTTAATGAGAATTGTCCCAATAAGGTCATTGACTTCATGCCCGGACAGAGTAACTCCATTGATAAGGGCGGTACCCTCCGCCTGGGCGCATATCCCTGCGTGATCCGTGAAGGCAGCAAATTAGCTGAGTGCTATAACGCTGAACAGGTACAGGAGCGTCATCGTCACCGCTATGAGTTTAATAACGACTACCGGGAAGCCTTTGAAAAGGCCGGTGCGGTCTTTGCCGGAACCTCTCCCGATAACCTGCTGGTAGAGGAAATGGAACTTCCCGGCGAAGAATTCTACTTAGGCGTTCAGTATCATCCCGAATTTAAGTCCCGGCCCGATAAGGCACACCCCCTGTTCAAGGGATTTATCAAGGCTGCATTGGCCCATCGGGGACGGGGTTAGCAGACCATGGTCTGCAGGCTTATTTTCAGAAATAAGAGCAAACATACGCAGATGTCAGGCAACATAATTGATTGCCTGGCATCTTTTGTTTTTGCAGGAATGGTATTGGGCAAGTTTGAAAAAGATGTATCTATGTTCAGGCATATATTTGGTACAATAGATATGGGTTTTTAATCTGATTTATAACGATCAGTGAAAGGAGCAATTCATGGAAAAAGTATTTCAGTTTTTAAAGGATGCGCAGACTTATTATCTTGCTACCGTAGAGGGTGATCAGCCCAGAGTACGGCCCTTCGGAACCGTAAATGTTTTTGAAGGAAAATTATACATTCAGACCGGCAAATCCAAAGACGTTTCCAAGCAGATCCAGGCCAACCCCAAGGTGGAGCTTTGTGCTTTTAAGGATGGCACATGGCTACGTGTTGCAGGAACCCTTGTAAGAGATGACCGCATCGAAGCCAAGGCCAATATGCTGGATGCTTATCCTTCTTTAAAGGGCATGTATTCTGCAGAAGATGACAACACAGAAGTACTGTATTTCAAGGATGCTACCGCAACCTTTTCTTCCTTTACTTCCGCACCCGAAGTGGTGAAGTTCTGATCCATGAAGGATTCAGAATCTGTATGAAACGGAACTCATTTAGTTAGAATGCGCTATTTGACAGATTATCTAAACGATACGTTCGGTGAAAAAGTATATCGGCTGTCCCTCTCAAGCGGCTGCACCTGTCCCAATCGGGACGGAACAGTTGGCTATAGGGGATGCAGCTTTTGTTCGGAAGGCGGCTCAGGAGAATTTGCAGCCGCCTTTCGTCCTGTTTCGGAGCAGATCGAGGAAGCGAAAAAGAGGATCGCAGGGAAAACCAAGGCGAAAAAGTTTATCGCCTATTTTCAGTCCTTTACCAACACCTACGGAAATCCAGGGCGCCTTCGGGAACTGTATCTGGAAGCTATCAGCAGGGAAGACATCGTTGCCCTTTCTATCGGTACCAGACCGGACTGCCTGGGAGAAGAGATCCTGTCGGTCCTTAAGGAACTAAATGCCATCAAGCCTGTCTGGGTAGAGCTGGGCCTTCAGACGATCCATGAAGAGACCGCCAAAGCCATTAACCGTGGCTATGAACTGCCGGTTTTTGAAAAGGCTTACGCAGATCTAAAGGCGCTGGGAATCACGGTGATCGTCCACCTGATCCTTGGCCTTCCCGGCGAATCCAGAGAGGATATGTTGGACAGTGTCCGCTATCTGGCAAAACTATCTCCGGTACTGGATGGCGTCAAACTGCAGAACCTCCAGGTCCTATCGGGGACGGGGTTAGGGGCTCATTTTTTACAGGATCCCTTCCCGGTGATGAGTTTGGAAGAATATGCAGACTTGCTCCGGGACTGCATTACGATCCTGCCGGAAGAAACGGTGATCCACCGCATGACCGGCGACGGTCCCAGAGCGCTGCTCATTGAGCCCAAATGGAGCCTTGATAAAAAGAGAGTATTAAATACGCTGCATCGTATCCTAAAGGATATCTGATCCGGCGATTTTTGAAACATAAGACAGAGAGTAAGGAACAGGAAAGATTCTATCATGACCAGAAAAAAAGATCCCTACCGTCAAACGCTTATCGCCTGCTATCTGGGGTTTGTGACGCAGGCCATTGCGGCGAATTTTGCACCCCTTTTGTTTTTAACCTTTCATACGGCCTATCAGATCCCTTTGGGACAGATCGCGCTGATCTCCACCACCTTTTTCATGGTGCAGCTGTTGGTGGATGTGATCTGCGCCAAATATGTGGACCGGATCGGATATCGTCTGGCGGTGGTGCTGTCGGAGATCACGTCGGCTGCAGGCCTGCTGGGCCTTGGAATCCTGCCGAATATCCTGCCGGATCCTTATGTGGGGATCCTGATCAGCGTGGTGATCTACGCCATCGGAAGCGGCCTCATCGAGGTACTGGTAAGTCCCATAGTAGAAGCCTGCCCCTTTGATCATAAGGAAGCGGTCATGAGCCTGTTACATTCCTTTTACTGCTGGGGAAGCGTGGCGGTGATCCTGCTATCCACCCTGTTTCTCTGGGTATTCGGCTTGGAGAAATGGCAGGTCCTTGCTTGCCTTTGGGCACTGATTCCTCTGTACAACATCTATAACTTTGTGCGCTGTCCCATCGAGAAACTGGTGGAAGACGGAGAAGGCATGACCATCGGCAAACTGTTCCGCACGCCGGTATTTTTGCTGGGGATTGTCCTCATGGTCTGTGCCGGTGCATCGGAACTGTCCATGGCACAGTGGGCTTCTGCTTTTGTGGAGTCCGCCCTTGGTATCCCCAAAAACCTGGGAGACCTGGCAGGACCGTGCCTGTTTGCCATCACCATGGGCATCAGCCGAACGATTTACGGTAAATACGGGGAAAAGATCGAACTGACCGGATATATGATGGGATCCGGACTCCTTTGCCTTATTTGCTATATCCTGGCGGCCTTATCCCATAATCCCGTCATCAGCCTCTGCGGTTGCATTTTCTGCGGTTTTTCCGTGGGCATCATGTGGCCCGGCACTATCAGCATTTTATCGAAGAAACTTCCTGCAGGAGGCACGGCGATGTTTGCCCTCCTTGCCATGGCAGGAGATCTGGGCGGATCATCAGGTCCTGCACTGGTAGGCTTTGTAAGTCAGCTCTATGAAGATAACCTGCAGAAGGGACTTTTATTTGCCGGCATCTTTCCGGCTGTGCTGGTGATCAGCATCCTGATCATCCGATCGGTAAGGAAAAAGGGGTAACGCAGAGTGATAACGATTGAAGAGATACCCGTAGAAAACATAAATGATTTCTGGACGATTCATCTGAAGTATCTGGTAGATGACGGGATCATTGATGATCCGGAAGATATCGAGTATTTTTCCGGCGATGAATACAGAGGGATCATTAAAGAGCATATGCTCCGTGATAAGGATAAGCATCACATGATCTATTTTGTGAACGGAGATACACGTATTGGTGCAGCGCAGTACAATACTTACAAGACGGAAGACGGCAAATGCTTTATTCTGGATTTCTGGGTATTTCCGGAGTACAGAGGAAACGGAACGGGGCATCGATGTTATGAAGTCCTGGAACAATATACGAAGGCAGATGGCGCTGTTTATTATGAAATAAACAGTGAAAAAGAAGATTCCGTCCGATTCTGGAAGTCGGTTGGATATACAGAAAACGGCAAAGATGAATATGATATGCCGCTCTTTATAAAGCGTTAGAAAGGAAAGAGCATTATGTTCTGGGACAAGATCTCCCCTTTATATGACCTTTTTGAAAATGTTTATAACGGTAAGGTTTATGCCGGCACCGGAAAAAAGGTGGCGGAGTTTATAGAGCCTTCCGATGAAGTGCTGGAATGCGCCTGCGGAACCGGCGCGATCAGCGTATACATCGCGCAGAAATGTAAGAGCCTTACAGCAACGGATTTTGCACCCGGGATGCTTCGTCAGGCTGCTAAGAAATGTCGTAAATATCAAAATGCTACCTTCCGGGAGGCGGATATCACCCACCTGGATTACGAAGATGTCAGCTTTGACAAGGTGGTTGCCGGCAACGTGATCCATCTGTTGCCGGAACCGGAAAAAGCCCTGCAGGAACTGGAACGGGTTGTAAAACCCGGCGGGAAGATCATCATTCCGACCTATATCAATATGTCCAAAGGGACAGGAACGGCAGCGGTAAAAATCATTGCGCTTCTGGGAGCAGATTTTAAGAGGCAGTTTGACTTAGAGTCCTACCGGAAATTTTTTGAAGACAAGGGGTATACCGGCGTGGAATACCATGTGGTCGATGGGCGTATGCCCTGTGCCATCGCGGTGATCACGAAAAAATGATGTACGGCGAGGATGCCAAAAAACAAGAACGGAACTTACAGGGGAGATTTTTAATGATGGGTGAGAAAATAAAGAAACATACGGTTAAAGCTTGCTGGATCCTTTTCGGGATCCTGATATTTGTCCATGGTTTTGAGGCAATCGCTCTCGGAATGGATGAAACGGTCTTTGGGGAAAACTTCATTAACAAGGTATTTGGAATCCTGGTTTTGTTTGTTGTATTGCGCCTTCTTGCCTGGAAATCGGCAGATATTGGTTTTTCCGGGACAGGATTTCTTAAGAGTATTGGGCTTGGCTTTCTGGTTGCCTTCTGTTCCTTTGTTATTTCCTATTTTGCTGAGATTTTGCTTCTCAAAAGTCAGGGGCATGAAGTCAGATTTGGAATTTTTACATCCGGCTTTTCCCTCACAGGGGAAGCAGTGATTCATACCGGCATTGGCTTTATATTGATGTGCATTTTCTTTAACATCATTAATGTGATCATGGAGGAAGGCACCTTCCGGGGACTGTTTTACCAGATAGCTGCGCTGGATCATTCGCCAAAATTTGCGTTGCTTTTTCAGGCCTTTCTATTTGGCGTATGGCATATTGTGACGCCGCTTCACAATCTGATCGACGGAGATATGAATGTGGCATCCTTCATAGCCCTTGGAATCGGATACATCATTCTTGCTGGGATGATGGGTATCAAGTGGGAACTGCTGTACCGGATGACGGGGAGCCTCTATGCGGGCATGGCAGATCATTTCTTCAACAACTGCATTGCGACCAATCTGCTGCATGTGGTTACGGAGAGCGGAATAGATGAGATGATGATCGTCCGGGTTGCCTTTGCGCAGCTGCTGTCTTTTACGGTTATTTTGCTTCTGTGGAAGAGGAGAAAGAACACAGTAATGATGCCTTGATGGAATTTGAAAATACTCATTACGGCTGGGCAGAGATATTTCTCTGCCTTTTTTAGAATAAACGTTTGCTCCGTGAGGCATGTTTAACGGACACGTCGGATGATAAATTGCTATTAGAAACAGGAAACTATTTAGCAGAAAGTCTGGGTGTAAAGATGAATAAAAATAGCAAGCCTGATGGACTGACAGTTAAAGAAGCCAGAAAAACAGTAGGAGAATTCTACAATAATGCCAATCCTGACGAAACGGATGTGTTTCTGTTTACAGAGGCTCTGAACTTCCTTATTGAAGAAGAGAATAATCCACAAGATATGATGGAACTCGGTGGATATTATTATGAAATCAAGAGATTTGACCTTGCGTTAAAGTATTACGAGATGGCAGCTGCCTTCGATTATGATCCTGCATATGAATGTCTTGGCTATATTTGGTATTATGGCCGAACTGGCGAAAGAGACTATAAAAAAGCTTTTGAATATTTCTCCAAGATGATGGAGAAAGGGAATCCTGTAGCGACGTACAAAGTAGCTGATATGTATAAGAATGGATATTTTGTTAAGAAAGATCAGGATAAGTACGAGTCGATCATTGAAGATCTTTATCCGAAGGTCAAACGAATGAGGAACGTTTTTGATCCTGTTCCGGAGGTTTATACGAGACTGGCAAAGATCAGAGTCTCTCAAGGCAGGGTGGATGAGGCAATAGATCTATACCTTTATGCAAAGGATTTTTTGGCACAGCGTATTAGGTATAATGCGTTTTTCGGATACTTGAATATCATGAAGTGGCTGATTGATGACCTGTATGAACTGATTCCGTTTGACAATGATTTCTTTGATTTTTACGACATGTACTACTTGTTAAAAAGCCCGCATAAGATTACTTTCTATTACAAAGACAAAGCATGTACACTTGAGTCAGTTATGGAAGGCGAGGAATGTGCAGTTTGTTTTAATGGCAAATGGTTCCATAACAGGGATGATTACTTCAAAGATGCGGTGATTGATAACGTAAAACTTGTTGCTGTTTATGATGAGTTATACGGATTCGAGGTGTATTGATGGCTGATGAATTGATCAAAACAGAGGATTCTTCTTACGCAAAGTACGAAAAATTGCTGATAAGAAGAGATGAAGTCAGGAAAGAGGCTTTTCAATATGAGCGGGAGTATGTCCGGGTTTTTGGGGATCTGATCCTTAAGGTGTTTGAAAAGAAAATTGAATGTATTCGTAAAAAGAAAACAATCGAATATTGCCAGATATTTATAAATCGCGGAGAAGTCATAGATCAGGCTGCTTTGCAGGAACATCTTCAAAAGGAACTGGAAGCCTATGAAGAGCAGTTGAAGAAAATGATTCAGGATAATGAATCAGCTAAACAGGTAACGTTAGTTCCTGAAGCAAATCTCCTGAAAATAAAAAAGATTTATCGCAGATTGGTAAAAAAGATCCACCCGGACATGAACCCGGCATTAAAAGAAAACGACGAATTGGCCAGTTTGTGGCAGAGACTGATCATTGCTTATAATTGCAATGATCTCAAGGAAATGGAAGAGACAGAAGTCCTTGTTACGGCAGTTCTCGACAGACTTGGAATGGACACTGAGGATTGTGTTATTCCGGATATTAAAGAGAAGATTGCCGAGATTGAAGCGGAGATTGAGAAGATTATTGAAACAGATCCGTATCAGTACAAGTATTTGCTTGGAGACCCTGAATTGGTCAGGGAGAAGAAGGATGATCTAAAAAAAGAACTTAATGAGTATGAGGACTACAGCAACCAACTGGAGGAGATCCTGCAAGGCTACCTGGAAGGAGGAATGAAAATCCTATGGCGGATGAATTAACAAAACAAAAAGAAGGTTTGGTTTCGCTCGTTGATAGCCATGAACTTGGAGATATTATTAAACCGTTAATTAAGGAGATTCATCTGTTTGATTCCTATATAGCAGGGACTACTCATTTGGATGATAAGTCTGTTTTGGAAACTATCAAGGTGGGGGATGTTCTTACACTTCAACGCGAGGATAACAAGTTTGATAGCAATGCGATCCTTATTCTCAATGAAGAAAAGAAGAAGCTTGGTTATGTTTCGGAGAAAGATAATATCGTTTTTGCCAGGTTGATGGATGCGGGTAAGCTTCTTAAAGCGAAGATCAGCAAGATTGAGCAGAAAGGCAGCTTCGTGCAGATCAGTGTGGGGATTTATCTGGTAGATTTGTAGTTTGATTATAAAAATGAGGTGATTGGGCATGGGCGAAATAATAACAGGTAAAGAAAACTTTGCAGATGATAATGGTAGCGATAGTGGTTTGGAATTATTAACAGAAAATCTTATTCTTGATGCTCGAAATACTGCGGTGGCCGGATCAAAGATGAACTTGCCAATTGCAGAATTATCAACATTAGGAGCAGGTGTATCATCGCTCCTTCCTGTATTCAGAACAGTAACTCAAACTGTCACAATGAATACAAGTGGGCTATATAGAATCATAAATGCATCTGAAGGAACATTGAAGGTTGCAAAAGGTGGTGACTTCGCATGGGGAGCTCTTAAAGGAGCTGATAGAGCATCCAAGATGGCTAAACTTCGAGCAGTCGACAGCATAACAGGAACAGATGTGGCTACAATGTCGATAAATCCTGCGACAGTAATGATGGCCGCAGCTCTTTACTCTATAGAGAAACAACTCGGAAACATCGAAGAAATTGATAAACAGATTGTGTCTTTTCTTCAGATCGAAAGAGAGGCCGAAATCGAAGGAGATCTCACAA
>JAEEGL016493796.1_pt1 | contig 10858 bp, 8 predicted proteins | sample 9134231 | NCBI WGS metagenome assembly JAEEGL01 (sample SAMN16246548, study PRJNA631951) | gut metagenome | biome: gut microbiome; feature: rumen; material: fiber-attached | host: Bos | place: Iran: Karaj | collected 2018-10
AATTTATTAATAATAATTGGGGTGGTACCGCGGAATACTAGTTTTCGTCCCTTCTGGGATAAACTAGTATTTTTTATTTGTTTAAGGAGGGATATTATGGATGTAGTAGAACTAATAAAAAATGTAAAAAAATATATGAACAAAGAAGTAGAACTTCAAGGATGGATTAGAAATCATAGAAAACAAAAAGAATTTGGTTTTATTGATTTTGCAGATGGTACTTGTTTTGAACATGTTCAACTTGTTTATGATGACAAATTAAAGGAGTTTGATGATATTCAAAAGTATCGTGTAGGATGTGCAATAACAGTTAATGGTACAGTTATTAAATCTGAAGGAAAAGGACAAGAATTTGAAGTAAAGGTTAAAAGTGTTAAATTAGAGGGTGATTCCCCAGAAGATTACCCAATACAACCCAAAAGACACTCAGATGAGTTTTTAAGAGAACAAGCATACTTAAGAGCAAGAACTAATAAATATCAAGCAGTATTTCGTGTAAGAAGTGTTGCAGCTATGGCAATACATGAATATTTTCAAAGTCATAACTATGTATATGTACACACTCCACTAATTACAACAACTGATTGTGAAGGTTCTGATCAAATGTTTAAAATAACAACACTTGATTTTAATAATTTACCAATGAATGATGATGGTAAAGTTGATATGACAAAAGACTTGTTTGGAAAACTTTCTTTTGTTACTGGAACAGGACAACTTCATGGTGAAGCATATGCAATGTCTTATAAAAAGATTTATACTTTTGGTCCAACATTTAGAACAGAAAAATCTAATACTAAGACACATGCAAATGAATTCTGGATGATAGAGCCAGAAATAGCATTCTGTGACCTTGATGGACTTATGGATATTGAAGAAGATATGCTTAAATTTGTTGTAAAATATGTTCTTGATAAATGTGATACAGAAATTACTTTCTTTGATAAATGGGTAGAACCTGGATTAAAAGAAAAATTAAATAAACTTGTTAAATCTAAATTTACAAGAATAACTCACCATGATGTAATTGATATTTTAAATAAAGCTGATATTAAATGGGAGTTTACTCCAAGTTATGATGATGATATTGCAAAAGAACATGAAAAATATATTACTGAATATTTTAATGGACCAGTATTTATTACAAATTGGCCAAAAGATATTAAAGCATGGTATATGAAAGAAAATGATGATCATAAGACTGTAGCTGCAGTTGATCTTGAAGTTCCAGGAGCAGGTGAGCTAATGGGTGGATCTCAAAGGGAAGATGATTATGATAAAATCATTAAACGTGCAAAAGACTTAGGAGTAGACCTTGAAGTAGTTGATTGGTTTGTTAATTTAAGAAAATATGGAGGATGTTATCACTCAGGATTTGGTATGGGATTTGAAAGACTTCTTATATATTTAACAGGTGTTGAAAATATAAGAGATGTAATACCATTCCCTAGAACTCCAGGTAGTTGTGATTTTTAAAAAGATTCTTATGAATCTTTTTTTTGTAAAGTAATTGATTTTTTATTAATTAAAATATAAATAATTGTAATTTATATGATATTCTTATAATAGGTGATAATATGAATAAAAAAGGATTCACATTAATTGAGTTATTAGCAGTAATCATTATTCTAGGTATTTTAATGATTATTGCAATACCATCTGTAACAAGTTATATAAGTGATTCAAGAAAAAATGCTTATGTTGATACTGCTAAAGAAATAACAGGAGGAACAAGAAGTATTGTAAATGAGGGACAACTAGGAATGTATGATACAAATACTACTTATTATATTCCAGTAAGTTACATTAATACAGAAAATGGATTAAAGTCACCATATGGAGAATTTACTGAAGCATATGTAGCAGTTACATATGATGGACAAGGATATAAGTATTACTGGATAAGTACAGATGAAACAGGAGAAGGAGTTGCCAAAATAACTCCAATAAGTGACTTAGATACAGACGATATAGTAAGTGATTTGAAATCTGAAGAAATAAAAAATGTTGTCGAAACTTCAGGTATTGGAAGTAGAGAATATATATTAATTTTAGATCCAGCAACAGGAACATGGAGAACACCTATAGAAACTAAAACTTATTTATCTGAAAGTGGATCTAAATTAATATGTAAAAAAGCTAAAACACTACATACAGCAACATGTACTGCTACTGCTGATGGATGTTATGCTGAAGGATATTACGAAGGTGGAAGTAGAGGAACTTCAACAATAACTTATGGTAATATTCCAAATGGCGATCCCAAATCAGGAGATGCATATGACTGTAAGTTAACAGAAGATGGAGGATATACAGAAAGATTTTATTTCTTATCTAACTGGGATGATAATGGAAATATTTTATCTTTGATATATTATAAAAATTTAAATACGACTCCAGGAATAGCATATGACTCATCAAATAGCAATATTCATGGACCTCGAACAGCAGGAACTCTTCTTCCAAAAGAAGAAGATTGGGATTTCTTAGATTCGTATCCATCTTATTCTTTTTCTATAATAGATGGAAATGGAAATTTTCAATTTTGGTATAGTTATAAAGGTAAAGCAGCTATGATGCCTTTTCGTTTTGAATTAGAAAGAGCTTGTGGAACAAATGTATATGGTGGAACTGATAAAATGCATAATTGTATTTTCTTACTTGAGAATATTCAAATATTTGAAACTGGAACAGGATCAACTGGTTACTGGTTGTTTGATTATCCTCAGTGGCGTGAAAATGATGTTTTCTTTGTTAGTGGTAAACAAAGACATGTAAGTTATACTGTTGCAAAATCTTCTAATTTTGTTGGATTACGTCCAGTATTGATGCTTTTAAAAGATAATATTGAAAGATAAAAAATAGGAGGTAACTATGAAGAATAAAAGAGGATTTACTCTTATAGAATTATTAGCAGTTATCATTATTCTTGGTATCTTAATGATTATTGCAATACCATCTGTAACAAGTTATATAAATGATTCAAGAAAAAATGCTTATGTAGATACAGCTAAAGAAGTAATTGGATCAACAAGAAATTTAGTTAATTCAGGAGATCTTGGAATGTATGATACAAATGCAACGTATTATATTCCTACAAGTTACATAAAAACAGAGAATGCATTAAAAAGTCCTTACGGAGATTTTACTAAAGCATATGTTGCAGTTACATATGATGGAAATGGATATAACTATTATTGGATAAGTGTAGATGACACAGGACAAGGTGTTGATATCTTGACATCATATGATAATTTAGATATCGACGATATAAAGAGTGATTTAAAGGTAGAAGATATAGAAAATACAGTTAAAACAACTGGTATTGGTGGAAGACAAAAGATATTGATATTAGATCAAAATGGAAATTGGACTGGCGAATTTAATGCTGATAATAAGATATCAGAAGATGGAGGAGCAATAATTTATCCAGTAGGAAAAAAAGAAAATACAGTAGAAGTTGGTGATCTTGTTACAATTGGTACAGAAGACTTCTATGTTTTAGAGAATTCAGAAAGCGAGTTAAAACTACTTGCACGTTATAATTTAAAAGTAGGAAAAGATTATGGTGATGGTGGAGTAGTTTTACATGAACATACTCCAAGCGAAGAAGGATATGGTAGACAAAGTAGTGAAGCTCGAGGAAGACATCATGATGGAGGAAATAGCATTTGTACAGTTGCTTTTTCATCTACTGCATATTGGGAAGGACAAACAGGAGAAGGTAAAAAATATCCAGATAATTATGTTTATGATAACAATAGTGCTATTTATCCTTATTTAGAAAATTACAAAACATATCTAGAAGGATTTGGAATAAATCCAGAAGTAAAATTGTTAGATAATTCTGATAGTCATTCATTATATAATTTAAATAAAGAAGCATTATTATATACAACATCTTTTTGGAGAGGAAATAGTTATAGTTATAATAACAATGAATATATAGTTGTTTATTACTATAGTGATGGTGCTAGTGGTATTTCACCACCAAGCTATAATTATTCATTTGGAGTAAGACCAGAAGTAATAATTAAAAAAGATTAATAATAAAAAGAGTATTACTCTTTTTTTTTATGTGTTATAATTTATATAGTAAGAGGTTAATATGAAGAAGTTATTTTTAGAACAATTATATCAATCTGTTAAATCAATACTTCCTATTACTTTAATAGTATTAGCTTTAAGTATGCTTTCTTTTAATTATGACATTATTAATATAGTGCCATCATTTTTAGTTGGAGCATTCTTACTTATAATTGGAATGACATCTTTTAATCTAGGTGTAGATATTTCAATGGTAGAAATTGGTAGTAAAATTGGTAATAATTTAACTAAGAAGAAAACGATTCCTTTAATACTTATGTTTAGTTTTATAATTGGTTTTATTGTAACTATTGCAGAACCTGATTTATCTGTTCTTGCATCACAAGTACCAACAATTTCAGATGATTTATTAATAAATACTGTTGGAATAGGTGTTGGATTATTCTTACTTATTGCAGTATTTAGATTATTATTTCAATTACATTTTTCATTTATTTTAGCACTTTTTTGTGTAATTGCATTTATACTTGCTTTTTTTACTCCTTCGGAGTTTGTTCCTTTAGCTTTTGATGCTGGAGGAGTTACAACAGGACCTTTAAGTGTTCCATTTATTATTGCACTTGGAGCAGGTCTTGCTTTTAGAAGTCGTGGTAAAAATAAAAAAGAAAACACTTTTGGAATGATTTCGTTTTGTTCAATAGGACCAGTTATTGTAGTATTAATTCTTGGAATAGTATTTAATGCAAAATCTAATTATGTTCCATATGATATTCCTAGTTATAGTAATATTGGAGAATTAATTAATTTATTTATTACTTCATTACCAAGATTTTTATGGGATGTACTAGAATCATTTTCTCCAATAATTATTTTCTTTTTATCATATAATTTCTTGTTTTTGAAACTAGAAAAAAAAGAATTAATAAAAATATTTAAAGGACTTATTTATACATATATTGGACTTACATTATTCTTATGGGGAATAAATGTAGGTTTCTTACCAATTGGATATATGATAGGTAAAATATTATCTGATCTTAATTATTTACTTATTCCAATTGCTATGATTATTGGATATTTCATAGTAATAAGTGAACCTGCTGTTGGAGTATTAACTGAACAAATAGAAGAATTAACAAACGGAAATATTAAAAGAAAAGTATTAAATGTAGCTTTATCAATTGCAGTTTCTCTTGCAACAGGACTTGCTGTACTTCATGCGATAACAGGAATATCTATTATATGGTTTTTACTTCCAGGATATTTAATTGCTTTAATGCTTAGTTTGTTTGTTCCACAAGTATTTACTGCAATTGCATTTGATTCTGGTGGTGTTGCAAGTGGAACGATGTCTGCAACTTTCTTACTTCCTTTTGTAGTAGGAATATCAGAAGCACTTGGAAGAAATGTTTTAACTGATGCCTTTGGTCTTATTGCTATAGTTGCTACAACTCCTTTAGTAGTTGTTCAAGTAGTAGGACTTATTTATAAATTAAAAACTAAGAAAATTGCTTACAAAAATGCATTATATAATGAAGAAATTATTGACTATTAAGGAGGATCTATGGAAGAAGAATATGTTAAGACAAAACTTTTTGTTACTATTGCAGATAAAGATAGAACAGAAAGAATTGTAAGATTATTTAAAAGATATAGTATTAGCTATTCATGTTCTATAAATGCTAAAGGAACAGCATCAAGTTCACTTCTTTCATATTTTGGACTTGATGAAGTAAAAAAGAATGTAATATTATCAGTAGTACCTTGTGTATTAGAAAATAAACTTATGTATTTATTACATAATAAACTTGAAATATATAAACCAGGTAATGGTATATGTTTTTCATTAGGGATAACAAGTGCAAATAGATACTTATCAAGTATTTATAGCAAGTTTAATACTTATAAGGAGGAATATAGTATGGAAAAAGATAAAGATTATGAATTAATCATATTGATTGTTTCAGAAGGATATGCGTCAAGTGCTATGGATGCTGCTAAAAGAGTAGGAGCAAATGGAGGAACACTTATAAATGGTATTGGATTAGGTAGTGAAGAAGCTACTAAATTCTTAGGAATTACTATAGAACCTGAAAAAGATGTAGTATTAATACTTGTAGAAAAAGATGAAAAGAAAAAAGTTATGAAAGAAATAACTGATGAAGTTGGTCTATCTCACGAAGGACGAGGAATTTGTTTTTCAATTCCAGTAGATAATGTAGTGGGATTAACAGAAAACATTAAATTTGAGAAAAATAATTAAATAGAATATATACTTTTTTAAATATTTAATATATAATATTTGTAGATTTAGGAGGATAGAAAAATATGGAAAAAAAGAAAAAAGTTCAACTAAAGACTTCTGAAATGGGTGAATCAATATTAGCATCAATTATATTTTTAATTCTTGGTATATTTTTAATTACTAATCCAACTGGATGGATACAATGGATAGTTGGTATTCTTGGAGTAATAATTACACTTATTGGAGTTTTTAAATTATTAGTTTATTACAAATCAAAAGAAACACAAGAGAAAAAAGATGTATTAACTGGAGGAGTATTTATATTACTTGGTATGGCATCAATTATTTGTGCATTAGTATTTATGGATAAAGTAATTGGAGCATTAAGAATAATACTTGCTATATACTTACTTTATGTTGGTATATTTAGACTTGTTTATGCATTTAAAGCAAAAGGAAGTAAAAAGCCATTCTTTATTAATGCATTAATTATTATTGGAGTAGGAGTATTACTATTATTAATTCCAGGATTATTTGATACACCACTTATTGCTATTGGTGTTCTATTAACTGTTTATTCAATTGCTGAAATAGTTGGATTTGTTCTTGGAAGAAAAAATGGAGTAGGTGCTACTATTGCTGAAGCAGTTGTTGTATCAGAAAAAGACGAAGAAGTTAAACTATTAAAGTAGGTGATATAATGGACATAAATGTTTTAATTCAAGGTGGAGTAAATGTAAATGGAGCATTAGAACTTCTTGGAGATATGGAAACATATAATGAAACAATTCAAGATTTTCTAAGTGAAATTGATGAAAAGTTAGCAAATATAAAAAAATATAAAGAAGAACAAGATATGGAAAATTATGCAATACTTGTTCATTCATTAAAAAGTGATTCTAAATATTTAGGATTTACACAACTTGCTGAACTAGCATATCAACATGAAATGGCTAGTAAAGCAAAAGATGTTAGATTTGTAATTGGTAGTTATGATGCATTAATTACTGAAGCAAATAGAATATTGGAAGTAGTTAAAAAGTATACTTCTGGGGCTGTATCAGAAGGAGTTACAATAGTTGCTAATAATCAAAGTACTAAAAAAATATTAGTAGCAGATGATTCTAATATAATTAGAAACTTTGTTCAAAAAGTTGTTCCTGAAGAATATTCAGTTTTATCTGCAAATGATGGAGAAGAAGCAATTAATATTATTTCTTCAGAGCTTCAAAATTTAAAAGGAATTCTATTAGACTTAAATATGCCAAAAGTAGATGGATTTCAAGTATTAGAATTCTTAAAGAGTAATAATTTATTTACTAAAGTACCAGTAACTATTATTACTGGAGATGATTCAAAAGATACTGTAATGAAAGCTTTTGATTATCCAATAGTAGATGTACTTAACAAACCATTTACTGAAGGATCAGTAAATAATGTTGTTAGTAAAATGATTAATTTACATCAATAAAGAGTAGCACGAAAGTGCTATCTTTTATTGAAAAGAGGTTTATATGAAAAATAAAATAAAAAATATTTTTAAAGAAACAAAAGCAGGATTATTTATATCATTATGTTTTAGTTTTATGCTTATGATGTATGAACCATTAAATATATTTGTTAGTAATAGATCTGATTTTGATTTTGATATATATTTCTTTTTTCCATTATTGTTATTACAAACAATAATATTCTTTCTTTTAATATATATATTATTTATTATTACAAGAATAATACATAAAAAAATATATGAAATCTTTTTAGTTATTTCTTTGATAGGATTAATATATTTTTATATACAAGGTAATTATCTAGCAGGTAGTCTTCCAGGAATTGATGGAGATAAGATAAAATTATCTAATTTTTTGATTGAAAGAATAATTTCTTTAACAATATTAATAATAATTGTTTCTTTAATTATTTTTGTGTTGAAAAAATATAAATTTAATATGATTGAAAAAGTATCTAAATATTCATCTTTAATAATAATTGCAGTACTTTCTATATCTATGATTTCTTTTCCGTTTAGTAGAAATTTCTTTAAAAGATCTCTTTTATATTATTCATCTTCAAATTATATAAATGAGATAAGTAGTGATAAAAACTTTATTATATTTTTACTAGATGCAATTGATTCAACTAAATTTAATAAAGAACTTGAAAAATTAGGAAAGAAAGAACAATTATTTGAAGACTTTACTTATTATCCTGATACAATGGGAGGATATCCTTTTACAAGAAATTCTATACCATTTATAATTAGCGGAGAATGGTTTGAAAATAAAGAAGATTTTTCAGATTATATAAGTAGATCTTTCGGAGAATCTAAAATTCTTAATAAATTAGAAGAAGATAATTATTTGTTAAATTTATATGAAAAAGATTTAACTGGATATAATGGAAATAATCATAAAAGATTGAGAAATTTAAAGAAAGCAAAAAAGTTTAATTATAAAGAAGTTTTTCAAGAAGAAATGAAAATTGTATTATATAAGTATTTACCATTTCAGTTTAAACCATATGCACACGCAGAAACTTTTGATATAAAAATTGGAGAAGATAAATTTAGTAGTAATAATTTAAAAAATTATAAAAGACTAAAAAATAAAGAGTTTGATATAGTAAATGATAAAGTTTTTCATTTTATTCATTTAGAAGGAGCTCATAATCCTCAAAGATATGATATAAATTTAAATGTTGTAGATAATGGAACTCATAAAGGAAATATGGATGCATGTATTACTCTAATAGAAACACTTTTAAATAAATTAAAAAAGAATAATTTATATGATAATTCAGTAATAGTTATAATGTCTGATCATGGATATTATCCAACTGGAGAGAATAGACAAAATCCAATTTTATATATTAAGGGATTAAATGAAAAACATGATTATGAAGTATCAGATAAAAAAGTTTCTTATGTTAATTTAGTAGATGCATTTATGGAACTTGAAAAAGGGAAAAAATCTAGTGAATTATTTGAAGGATTAGATAATAGTGTTAGAAGATATTTCTTTTATAGATTTACAAAAGAAAATGTTATGTACGAAATGGAACAAACAGGAAATGCATGGAATACAAAAACTCTTAAAGAAACAGGAAAAATATATAGAAGATAAAAAAACTAATAAGACTTAGTGTTAACTTTACACTAAGTTTTTTTGTAAAAAATAGTATAAAATATAAAAACCTCTTTTATTGAAAAAATATATATGCTATAATGACTTTATAGTATGGGATATTTTACATAGCAAAAGAAAATATGTGAAAATAATCTAAAAAAAATAAACTATGGTGGTGTATAAAAATGAGTGGAGTTTCTTATGAAGATTTACTAAAATTAGAAGATGGACAATTTTATGTAGGGTATGATGATAAAAATCAAGTAAAATACTTTTCAAAACCTGATGAAAATGGATATGTATATGTATATGATGATTTGAATGGTAAGGGTAGTTTTAGCTATATTGATCCATATTCTAGAGATAATGCGTTAAAAAGTTATTATTCCGAGCCAGTTCTATATCAAGATAGTAATGGAGATTACTATTATTATGGAAACAAAGTAGAACAAAATGGAACATTTGAAAGAAATGGAAAAACATATAAATTTTATTCTGCAAATGATAAAAGCGATGAAATAGGTATATGTGAAGTAAATAAATGGGGTAATGATTATAACAAAGTTACTAAAGTTAGTAAAAGTGATTCAGTACCTGAGTCTAGAGAAACAAGACCAGTAAATTATTCTTTTGAGTCTCGTGATAAACAAACAGGAGAAGAAGTACTTATTACATATAGTGGAAAAGATGAAGATGGACAAGATGTATATACAGTACAATCAAAGGATAAAGATGGAAAATATAGTGCAGATAGTTATTCTTATCAATATACAAATGATGATAATACAATTTATGATGAAGATGGATATTTAACTGAACAAGAAAGAGCAACAGAAAAACAAAATTTGTTACAGGTAGCAACTGATGTTACTAATAATGGAATGAAAGATGGAATAAATGATGTAGTAGGATCAGCAGTTGAACAAGCAAGACAACAACAACAACCAGCTGCAGAACAGGCAGCAGAACCAGCAGCTCCAGAACAAGTAGCTGCAGACCAAGCAGCTCCAGAACAAGCAGCTCCAGAGCAGTCATCACAAGTAGAAAATGGTGGAGCAGATGGAAGAACATATTCAAGTAGAGAAGCTGCAATTGAATCTGTTATGGCTAAATTAGGGATAAGTAGAGAAAAAGCTGAAGAATCAGTTGATAGTGCTATATCATCTGGACATTTAAATATAACAGGGGATGATCAAGGAACTCAACAACCTGCGACTGAACAACAACAGCCTGCAGCAGAACAACCAGCAGCAGAACAACCAGCAGCTGAACAACAAGGACAACTAGAAAATGGTGGAGCAGACGGAAAAACATATTCAAGTAGAGAAGCTGCAATAGAAAAATATATGTCATTAACAAATACAAGTAGAGAAGAAGCTGAAAAAATAGTTGATAATGAGATAGCAGCTGGACATTTAAACATAGGTGAAAATGGAAATGG
>JAEEGL016528456.1_pt1 | contig 10858 bp, 5 predicted proteins | sample 9134231 | NCBI WGS metagenome assembly JAEEGL01 (sample SAMN16246548, study PRJNA631951) | gut metagenome | biome: gut microbiome; feature: rumen; material: fiber-attached | host: Bos | place: Iran: Karaj | collected 2018-10
AGTGAATTATAACCTAGTTTGAAGTGATTAAGTCGATTTTACTTTTTTTTGATCGCTGTCACTAATTTTCAAAACAGAAGCTTCTCTCTTGCAATTGTCCGCCTTTCTTACATGCTGTAGTCAAAAAATATCTTGTAATAATTATCCTTTAATCAAAGCTATTAGAGCGCAGATAATATTGGTTATAAAGGTTAATTGTTATTATCTATATGAATTTACCTGCAAAACTTTCTTGTTATTTTATATTGTATAAAAATGAGTTGTAGTTCAAAAATTAGATAAAATAATATCGTAAATTAAAAAAAATATAATAAACTATACAATAGACGATAACAAAAAAATTCAACATATAGAATATCTGGATAAGTTCAAAAAACACAAATTCCAAATCGTGTGACTATAACTTGCTTAACTATACTTTTTAAAGAATGCTAGTTTTTCCTTATTACAAATAAGGGCGTACAAAAGATTTTAATTTTAATCAGCGCACATATTCTTCGAACAGAGAACCTTTTTCCTGATTAGAAGTTATATAAGATTCTGATTTCCGTAAAGGAGTTTTCAAATGTCTGATAATCGTATTTCTATAAACAGCAATAACTCTAATATCATTCAGAACAACAATATTGTTAATAATAATGAAATCATTAATAACAATAATGCGGTTAATAATCAGGGTAAAGGCTTAAAAAGCATAGAGCCTCATGTTTTTACTGCAACCGAAAAAAATCTGGTTAACAAGTTTTCAGAACTGCTCTCAGGAAAAACTCCTCCTTCAGAACTGCATATTATCGATCCTGAGACTAATAAGGAGTCTCCTGAATTAAAGAAGCAGCTCTGTCAGGCTGCTGTCAAAGTTGCCACCGCTCTTATGACTTCAATTCCAGGCAAGGAAACAACCTTTGGCTTTGTGCTTGGAGATTTTACAGTAGAGATCCGTCGTGATCCTCTGGGTAAGTTCTTTATGAGTGTTGAAGGTCTTCAGGAAGAGAACAATATCATTGAAGAGAATCTGATTATTGATGTAAACAACAATGAGGAAATCATCCAGAATAATAACTTTTTGGAGGAAGAGTTTAATCAAGGCTACATTGACTACGACACCATGGGGGAAAATAACATCACTGATGAAAGTATCATTGAAAACAATCAGCCTGCTCTTAAACAGTATAACGTCGATAAAAGGCTGGAAATCAATGATACTACCAGTAAATTCTCTGCCATGATTATGGAAGATATCATCAACAATCCAGAACTGTACAATCAGGAAATTGCTGCAGACGAGTATGCTGATGAGACTGCCAAGAAAGGTACCTTCGGTGCACTGGAACAGATGATTGTAGCCAGTGAGCAGAGTCCGAAATCCTGTATCAGCAGAGGGCTCATGGCAGAAGCCTTAAGAGCTAAACTGGGAATTGATCCAAACGAGCTTAATAACATAGGCATCAGAACGATAAGTCACTGGGCTGCTCAGAGTATTCTTGACCCAAAGATGACCGCCGCCAGCCTTCGCGCTGAAATCAAAAGATATAACAGTACACCTCATATCCTTGAGAATGTAAACTCTATCGAGGCCGACAAGGATATGCAGATGATCGAGTCGCTTTTAGAAAAGTCTCCAAATATAGTTAACTCCAAGGTTGATATTTCCAATATCGGACAGGTCAGAACCGACCCTCAGGAGGGAATGAGCCAGAATCAGAAACTGATTCATAACTTCTTCGCAGATATGTTTATGCCTGCTGATACTTCACTTTATGACATGAATGAAGGAAAGGAAGGTAACAGAATCAGACAGGTTATGCTGCAGCATCCTGAAGCTATAAAACTTATATTAGAAGAAGGTTACAACAAGGGAAGTCTTGCTCTTGAGACCTTACCTGCAAGTGTCAGAAATACTCTAGGTCCTGTTCTTCTGGGAGTGTTTAAGTCATACTCAACTGATTATTTTAAGATGCTCTCCAGCGAGGAAGACAAACAGAAATTTGGAGCAATGGTAGCAGGTAATAAGGTAGTACTCGACCTTGAGATTGTTAAGGGGCTAATTGCCAAGACTCCGTTTGAGTCCTTGGAGTCTATTGATAAGGCTGTTAACCAGGCTGCGACTCTTGTGGCTGAAGAACAGCAGCAGCTTGTAAAAGATAAGTTTACAGCAACTCTTCTAAATAACAATGAGGCAAATAAGAAATCACGCTTTGTTCCGGTTCCAGATAGAGATCCTAGAAAGATTATTGCAGATATAGTCAAAACTCCTAAGCCAACACCTGAACAGCTGCAGAATGAGCCTGAGAGAGCTGCAGAGCTGAAAGAGCAGAGACGTAAGGAATTGTTTAAAGCTTATAAGGAGCTATTTAGAACCTATAAAGAGGTTATTCTGTCTATTATGCAGATACAGAAAGTTAATGCTACGTTATACCCTAGTGATAGAAATAAGCATGGCATGTTGACAGGATTGAAGGACGCCTATTATGGTTACATTAACATGTGTGGATTATTACCTCCTGAAAATTATATGTCTGACGAGGGCAGTAAATATTTTGAGGAGGCTCTGGAAAATGAAATTTCAGAGAAGGCCTTTGAGCCTGTTTATACAGTTGAGTATCTTGAAAGTCAGATAGCAAAGTTTACCGCGGAAAAAGACGGCAAGCTGGTACTTCAGACTCAGTCCCAGGATTATCTTGATTATGAACCGTTAAACGGCCTTAATATTGATCTTAAGTCGCCAACATTATCTCAGATGGCTTCAGAACCAGATGAATTTGATAAACCTGGTATGGGTAAACTTATAAAGAATGTGCTGATGAGCTATTTCAGCACCCAGCCTATGGAAGCAAAGATGCCTGATGGTATTACTCCTGAGCTTAAGACTCTGGCAGAAACTCTGGCAGCCTCAAAGGTTGTTAACCCTAAGCTTCCTGCAGATCTTTCTGATGCGCAGAAGAATCTTGTAAATCAGGCAATAAGTTCTATTCGTGAGGCCAATCGTTTTAACTCTGAACTGCCTTCACTTTTAAAGACCAGGCAGGTTGACAAGCGTTCTATGATTTCATCAATGATCCGTTATTCAGATGATAAGACATCTGAAGCAGCAAAGCTTGGCGCTATGCTCAAAGGTGCCGGTCCTCTGATGCACAAACTGCTGCAGGGACTTGAGCTTCCTGGTATGGATCAGGATTTTAAGACAGCTCTTGATGACATGAAATCCAATTTAAGTCCGATTGATCCTAAATATGTTCAGGCTCAGATGCTTAAGATTGTGGATAATTCAAACAACACCATTAAGAGTATGAGCATTAAAAAGCCTCTGGGTGCGGCATCTGTCGGTCAGGCTTTTCTGGTAACAGTTACTCCTGCACAGGGAGAGCCTTATGATGCGGTATTAAAGGTAATACGTCCTGAAGTTTCAGTTAAGACTAAACGAGAATTCGAGCAGTTTATGATCGAGGCCAGAGGTATTCCTGGAATGGCGGATACCTACAAGGGACTGTATGAGCAGTATAAAAAGGAATTCAGTCTGGAGCTTGAGGCTAACAATATTAAACTTGGACAGCAGGTCTACTCAGATGGAATTGATAGTGACAGAGTTGAAACCATGTCACTTGTAGACGGAGTTCCTGCTACAGAGACTTCAATGCTGATTAAGCTTGCTCCAGGTGATACTCTTGATCGTTACATCAAGACTGTAAAAGCTCGTATTGATGAGCTCAAGAGAACCACTGCGAAGACTGTGGATGAATACATAAATAACCGACGTGAAATGCAGACTCTGTTAAAGCAGATGGCTGATATCAATACCTCTCTTGGCGTAACTGCAAAGAAATGGATTAACAAATCTATTTTTGGTACTGAAGGCTTCTTCCATGGCGATATGCATCCAGGTAACCTGATGGTGGCTCCTGCTGATCCTTCAGATCCTCAGTCCAAGACCAAGATTACCATCATTGACTATGGTAATGCTTCTCAGCTTACTAAGGCACAGACCAATGCCCTTCTTAAGATTAATGTTGCATGTTCTTTCGGAGGCATTTATCAGTTCGAGGCAACACCACAGGAGAAGCCTACCATTGAAAAACATACCGTAAGTATGTTTATTGAGGGCTTTAAAGCTTTACTTTCTGAAGAAGATCGCAAGATTTTTGAGAAAAGAGAAAAAGAGCTTACAGACAATGTGATTAAGCCAATTCTGCTAAAGGGAACAAAGAGTGAAGTCGGCATCCGCCTTTCTCTTCTGATTAAAAAGCTGCAGCAGGCTGGTATCACAATTCCAGGTGCTATCAGTAATATGGCGGAGAGTGAAAAGCGTCTTGCAAACGGTATTGATGAGCTTAATGTCTTAATGGATGAAATTGGCAATATGCTTGATTCATATCATCTGGATAATATTACTACAGGAGCAGACCCTTGTTATAATTTGATTAGAGACTCAGTCCTGAATGGAATTACAATTACTCAAAAAAGAGTTGATGAGGTTGTAACGATACTTAATTACGACTATAAGGCCAATGAAAAAATTGTTCAGGACCTAGCGGCGCATCAGAAATATGATTTAGCTCCAAATCAGGCGTTTGATAAGGCCGATTTTGAAGCTTTCATGGCACATAAAAAGGAAATTCAGAAGGAATATGAAAAATACAGAGAATCTGAGGTTCAGATGACTAACATTCTGCTGCGCGTTGATTCTGGTTTTAAATATTCACTGAATGAAATGTGGGAAAACAGAATTATCAAATTTGTCGGTAGAAAAGAAGAGAATAAAAAGCTTCAAGACATGGTTTACGGTAATTATCTGAAATCTCCAAAAGAGGCTGATCCTCTGTATGAGCTGCATAAACAATTTCTGGAGGTCCGCAGCAAAGTAAGTGATGAAAACCTGAAAAAGCTTCATGACTGTGAATATTCTATAACCTCATATAGAAATGATGAGGGCAACTTTGATACGCATCTTGAAAACCGTAAGACAATCGCTGAACTAAGCAAGGATCCTAACGTTGCAGCATATATGGATCTGCGTCTGCAGATGGCTAACATCATCAAGCAGCGTATGATTGAATCAGCTAAGACCTTGCCGGAAAAAATACCTAATGGTAAGCTTCCTGGTCTCATTGATAAGAAACAGGATTTTACAACAGCTACACTAGAGCTGGTGCAAAATAAGATTAGTGGTGAATCAGATGCTCAAACTATTAAAAACGCAATTTCGTTCGGAGGAGAGCTTGGTTACAATGCACTATCTCTAACCTTTAACATTGGCGGTGCTAGAGATTATTTCACGATTGTTGGAAACTCGTTTGACAAAAATAATAACAATAATTAGTAGTTTTTTAATATTCTCGAAAATCTCTGATTTTCCTGACACAAAAAAAAATCAGCGCTGATAAATAGATATCGGCGCTGAAGATTTATATATCTTAAAAAGAACTAAGATAATTCTCTTAATTCATATAAACAGATCCCTGAGAAATCTTGCCATCCTGATTCTGCTGTGGCTGTCCTATAGTAGTATTCTCCATCTCGATTCCTGCTCCTGCACGAACAAGCTCAGGATCAATAACGTGGATATAGGCACTCTCTCTAAGACCTCTCTCCCAATAGGCAACAGCTTCTGCAAATTCTCTTTCAAAGATGAGTGATGCGGCCTTATCCTTGTAGGCGCTTAGGGAATCCTTATCAATCTTGACATCCTCAAGGTGAATGATGTGCCAGCCGTAGCTTGATTTTACAGGTTCACTATACTGTCCTACTGACAGAGCAGCAATACCTGCAGCAAAGCCTGGATCATAGGCGTCTAGTGACTGATAGCCTAAATCACCGCCCTGAACTGCTGAACCTGGATCCTCTGAGTATTTCTTTGCAGCTTCGGCAAAGGTCATTTTTCCAGCCTTTACGTCATCCATAATTGAATTCAGTTTGGCGATAGCAGCTTCATCTGAGAAGATGATTGAGGTCTTAATCAGAATATGAGAAGCCTTATAGGTCTTGATAGGGGTAATTGCGTTCTTGGTTACATCATAGAGCTTTAGAATATGAAGTCCGACAGATGATCTGAATGGTCCTACCACAGCACCAGGTTTTGCATTAACCAGCGCTGGCAGGAATGGCAGAGGAATTGCAGTTTCTGGCAGATAACCAAGATCAGCACTTTGTGATCCTACTGCGAACTTTGCTGCAACCTCTTCTACATTTGTTCCAGAGCGAACTTCCTTTAAAGCCTTCTGGGCGTTGGCCTGTGCTCTTCGATATTCCTGTTCAGTTGGATTAGATGATAGAGGAATCACCACCTGACCGAGGTGATACATTGGCTCAACACTTCCTCTTTCCTTTAAGGCTTTGGCGTAGGAATTGATTTCACTGTCTGAAATGTTAACTCTCTGTCTTACAGAAGAACGTCTGACTTCATTAATGATATAGTCTTCCTTGAACTTCTGTCTTGCCTGAGCCTCAGGAATATTTCCGTAAGAAGCGAGGATCTTCTCAGGAGTGGTGTTGTTTCTTAAAGCAGCCTGCTTTAAGATTGAATCAAGCTGCATATCAGGGATATCTGCACCATTGGTCTGAGCCAGCTGAAGTATAAGAGAACGTGTAATCAGAGACTGCAGAGCCTGACGTCTTGCGGTAAGCTCATCAACCTGAGCTCCATGTGCCTTATAGTTCTGCATTAGTTCCTTGGTGTGACGGTTGAGATCACTTTCAAGAATAATTCCTCCATTTACAACTGCTGCAGTTGAATCCAGTGCAACCTCCTCTTCCTCGGCGAAGGAGATAGAAGGTGCTACAGCAATAGATGCACCTAACATTGCAATTAAAGAAAGCTTTGTAAATGTCTGTTTTATTCTCATACGTAATCGCGATAACAATCCTCCATTAGGAGAAAAGCAACTCGCCTCCTTTATTATTCTGTTATTATTTGCTTTACACAATATTCATCTATATTGCCTAAGATTTCTGATAAATTCCAGTCAATCTTTTCTTATCTGTTAAGGTTGTTAGGAATTACGTCAGGCAGATAGTGGGTATTGGTTCCTCTTGAATCTGATATCTTACGAATGTTAACAGTGTAGAAGCCCTTGAATTCAACATTCAGACCAATAATCTTGTCATTCTCATGACGGTTCTTTGTCCAGTCGTACTTGAGGTAATTCTCATATACCAGAGCAATAGAGTAGCAGCACTCGTCGTATCTGATTCCCAGCTTGGTATCAATATTGTAGTTCTGCTCAAGATCTCTGTAGGAAGCTCCAAAGATACTCCAGTATGGAGTCAGAGGTAGAGATGCGGTTACACCAACCTGAGACAGATCTCTTACAACAAGAGGCTTGTCAACCTGATAGTTGCCGTTTTTGAGATATCTGTAGGTAACACCTGTCTTAAATCCGGTTGCCTTGTTTGTATAGTGAATTCCGGCGTTATATGCATAGAATTCATTATCCTCAGGATCATACTGAACCTGTGCGTGATAGTTGAATGACTTGTAGTCTGCATTGAAACTGGCTTCAATCGGACTGGTATGTCTGGTTTCATTGTTATAGGCGTAGAATTCGTTCAGCTTTACGCGCTGCTTGTCCATGTTGTACGCCTGCGCCAGAGAGAATCTCATGATTTCACGATCATGTGAGTCTAAAAGACGGGTGGTGAAACCGGCGGTAACTGTATTGAGGTTTGCAATTCGGTCAATACCGGCATAGCGCATTGGTGAGAACAGAGTGTAGTATTCGTCATATCTGCTGGTAGTGTCATACAGCGGAATATTTCTCTGATCTCTGTATGGAATGTACATGTACTTTACTTCAGGCTCTAAGGTCTGAGTATGGTTCATGTCCAGAACTTTACGCTCCAGAGTGGTCTTTGCCTTTGCCTCTAATAGGTATAGACTTCTGGTCAGTGAATCCTGAACCTTTGCGTAGCCAAGTCTCTGCTGGTAGGCATTGCTGAAATACTTCAGATCAGACTGGTTGTAGTGGGTCAGAAAACCGGTTACACCAAAATCAACTGTTGTTCCATATGAATCGAATGCATTGTATTTTACAGATGGCTGCATATGCATTCTGTCCATGTACAGACTCTTCTTATCAGAGGTGTATTTTTCGACACTGAATTTTGTTGCTTCAGCATCCATTCTGTATATGAATCTGTTGTATGTATCATAACCTCTAAGTTTAACCTGAGGCAGCATTGCAAAAGGTTTATATGTGTTGAAACTGGAGGTTGAGTACATGTTCTGGTACTTTCTCAGTTCCACAGAAACATCATACTTATCCTGATCATAGACACCGCGAAGAGACTGTAACAGACTTGAATCGGTAACTGCAGCATCTTTCTGACTGATATCGCTAAGATAAGTATAGTCTCCCTCTCTAACCTTTGAGTAATCCAGTGTAAATACCAGATCCTTCTCAAGGAAGGTGGCGGTATCCTTAAGATTCAAAAACCATCTCTTGCGGTCAGAAGATGAGGAGTTTCCATTATTCGTTTGAGTGTAGGCATTACCGTCTGTGGTAGTGACTACTCTTGTGAACTTAGGATCATCTGGCAGATATGTTCCCTTAATAGATCCAGAGAAGTTTGAAAATGGCAGATATCTGATTTCCGCATCATATTTTGCTCCATGCTCAGGATCATGACCCGGAGTTACGGTTGCATCATAATTAGGCGCAAGGTTCAAGTATACTGGCAGCTCATATCCAAAGCCCTTTCCTGCGCTGTACTCAACACTGGCTGGAAGCAGACCAGTCTTTCTTTTATTGGTTACAGGAAAGTTTGCATAAGGTGTGTAGAATACAGGAACTTTTCCAACATAGAAAACATCATTCCATGCAGAACCGAAGCTGTCTCCATCATCAATTTCTACAGAGGTGGACGACATATGCCAGGAGCGTCTGTCTGCTGGACAGCCTGACAGGGTTGCTCTCTTTAAAATCTTGGTTCCCTTTTCATTATTGAACTCGTATTCTTCAGCATCACCGTTCAGTACGGAACCATTTAACTGATAAACGGTACTGGTTCCCTTTACTGTTTTTTTCTGAAGATTGTATACCAGTGGCTCCTGTGAGTTTGTGGTGTACTGGCCGGTACTTACAGTGGAGTGCCCCTCTGTAGTCAGAGTTTTATCCTCTCCATTGTAGGTGGCCTTATCTGCAAGGATCTTTTTGTCTCCCTGAGTTATCTCAACTTTTCCGGTATAGGTCAGCACCTGCTTGTCTTTCTGGGAGATATCTCCAGATACCTTGTCGGAGGTAACGGTGATTGGGGTAGTATGAACATCATACTTCATAGGAGCTCTATAGGATGGAACTCCATAGAAACAGGTGGCAGCTGTGCCGGTTACAGGAGATTTTGGTGCTGCTTCCCATGGTTCGCTGAGCTTCTTTATCATGCGCATAGGGAAGGTTGAACTGTCAGCGAAGTTTCTGTTAAGAAGATATTCCTCAGCAGCCTGGGTATTCATCTTCTCCATGGTTTTGGTTGAAAAACTGGTGGTCCTTTCTATTCTTGGAGGCTCCTTCTCCTGAACCATCTTTGTTTCAACGTCATAATTTGAGGAGTTTTCTGTCTCAACATAGCCGCCTTTGACAACACTTCCTGCCGGAGTCTCTTTCTGTTCTGGCTGAATGTCGGCATATGCTGATGAACACAGAGCCAGACTTACTGCTATTGAAAGTGTGGCCAGTGCAATCTTTTGTTTCCTTGCAGTTTTCAAGGTAAAATCCTGTTAGTTATTGTTAGTCTCTATCCTGGCAGCTTCTGAATTCTACATTATTGATGTCGCCGCCATCTTCATCCTGATCCAGAGATGTTCCTTTGATAAATCTCTTGTTTGATACCCAGGCACCAAGTTCTGCCATTCTGCATCTTTGAGAACAGAATGGACGGAAAGGATTACTCTTATCGTAAATAACCTCTTTGCTGCAGGTAGGGCATTTTACCTTTACAGGCTCATTATCGTTCTTTACATCTGAGTTCAAATCCTCAGGAGCAAGATGGGCTTCCTCAAGAATTTCCTCAAATGTACCTTCGGGTAGTAAATCTCTTAAACTCATTTTTTATTGTTGTTGTAAATTGCCTTTGATGTAAGCGATCTTAAAAATAATATCCCCGATGGGAGCTCCCTTTTCAAAAGGAAGGAATCGGATGTTAACTCTTGACTGGAATCCGCTTACAACAGGATAGGCCTGTACTGATGAATCATACTGAATGTTAATTAGATCACATGTATCGGCAGTTTCCTGCATAAATCCGTTCTTGGCAATTTTCTCAGATGGATTTGCACATAAACGCCACAGATAGAGAATTGTGAAGACTGGTACCTTGATACAGTCAATTTCATGCAGCCAGCTTTCAAGTCGCGCTTTCTTAACTTCACATGGCTGCTGAATCCAGAAATCAAACATTGGGGTATCAAAACAGTTGATGCCGCCAGGTGTCAGGAATCTTGGCTTGATAAGCTCAATAATCGGATCATCCTTTAAAACAGTTCTCTGTCTTGTGAAGGTATCAAGAATGTTTTTGGCATCCTTAATCTTGTCTCTAAGAGAGTTGACATATTCGGTATCGCATTCTGGATCATCAAGCCAGGTCTTAAGCTGACCGTCGCATCTTTCAAGATCCTTTAGCAGATCAATCTTGATTGCACTTGAGCCGTCAACCAGATCAATAAAATCTACAATGCAGCGCAATGCAAACATCACATGCTGGATTGAGTCTAAATCAGTACATTCTTCCGCGCCTTTGATTACGCGTTCTAGCTTTAAATATGTTCTTGCTCTAGGACTTAAAGGGAAATCGTAACTAAACATGATCCATTGATTCTCTATCTGTTTGCCTGTGATGACATGTGTTTATATTCGTTGTGTAATTTTAGCAC
>JAEEGL016648829.1_pt1 | contig 10858 bp, 2 predicted proteins | sample 9134231 | NCBI WGS metagenome assembly JAEEGL01 (sample SAMN16246548, study PRJNA631951) | gut metagenome | biome: gut microbiome; feature: rumen; material: fiber-attached | host: Bos | place: Iran: Karaj | collected 2018-10
GTAGTAATAGATAATGGTACAGGTTTTACTAAAATGGGATACGCAGGTAATCTAGATCCCGATTTTGTCATTCCCACAGCTATAGCTGATCTTGATAAAAAGAGTACTTTAGGCGTATCAATAAAAAATGATGAATATGATTATTACATCGGAGAACAAGCTATTAACCAAGCCAAAACATCCAAAAAACACAAATTGACTTATCCAATGCAAGATGGTATAATTGAAAGTTGGGATTTGATGGAAAAATATTGGCATCAAAGTATATATGGTTATCTCAAATGTGATCCTCAAGAACATAATTTTGTTTTAACTGAACCTCCAATGAATCCTCCAGAAAACAGAGAAAGCATTGCTGAAATATTTTTCGAAACTTTTAATGTTCCTGGATTATATATCGGAGTTCAAGCTGTCTTTGCTCTTTTAGGATGTTCAAAAACTCATGAAGATATAGATGAAGGAGAAGATGGAAAAATGGATAAAGATCAAAAAGCTGCTATTGACAGTTTAACTGGTGTCGTTGTTGACTCAGGTGATGGTGTAACACATATTGTTCCTATTTGTGATGGTTTTGTTGTTGGATCCAATATTAAACATATTCCTATTGCTGGAAGAAAAATAACTAAATTTATGGAACAAATGATTAGAGAAAGAGGTGAAAAAATTCCTACTGAAGATTTATATTTTGCTACTATGGAATTAAAAGAAAAACATGGATATTTAGCTCCAGATTTGGTTAAAGAATTTGGAAAATATGATCAAAAAAGAAATGAAGGGGGAAAATTACTTCAAAGCTCTAAATTCAAAAAATATGAAGGTATTGGTAAAATTACTAATAAGCCTTATTCAATTAATGTAGGATATGAATTATTTTTAGGACCTGAAGCCTTCTTTTCGCCTGAAATAATTGATAAAAATTATAAATCATCCTTAGATGAAATTATTGATTTGACAATACAACAATGTCCTATTGATTATAGAAGAAGATTATATGCTGATGTAGTCTTTTCTGGTGGTAGTACTTCTTTCAAAAATTTGGATAAAAGATTACAAAGGTCTCTTCAAGATAGAGTAGATGAAAGACTTAAAAAATATAATGCTGGAGGAAAACAAAGTACAATTAAAGTAAAAGTTACAAATTCAATGGCTCAAAAACATGTCGTTTGGTTAGGTGGTTCAACTTTCTCTTCACAAGAAACATTTAAATCCATGGTACATACTAGACAACAATATATGGAATATGGACCTTCTTGCTGTAGATTTAATCCTGTGTTTAATTTCTAAAGAGATTATATTTTACAAATAATTCATTCAGTAATATATAGCAGAATATCTAATTATGGTTAAATTAATGGTAATAATTTATTAAATGAAATAATTAATTATACTATATTTAAATTTTAATAAAAATAATTATTTTTATTTTTTAATAATTTTAAAAAACGAATAATAATAATTATTAAATAATGTCAGAACAAACCGAAAATGCAAAAGAAAAATATTCTAAAATATTTCAAGAATTTCGTTTGGCTAAAAATGAAACTAATCTTCTAAAAGTATATAACAATTTGGTTGAAAATAAAAACAATCTATTAGACAACGATATTATTCCTTTCCAATTCACAAATGACTTAATATGGTTGTTATTTAATAATATATTAGATATAAAAATTCAAACTGATATATTTAAATTATATATTGATTCTTTTTTTACTTTTAAAACAAAAAATGAAAATATACAAAAATTGACATTTTTAGACCAAATTTTTAAATATGATTCATTTTTATATAAAAATCTAGCAGAAACTGATGATTTTAATTGTTTTATAAAAAAATATTTTGATAAATTTTATCCAAAAAAAAATAAAATTAAAATTGAACCGGGTGAAATAGTGGATGTATTCATATCAGAAAAAGATCTGGTAGGTGATTTGATATATGGATGGGTACAATTACCTATAAAAAGAATAGAAAACAATTATGTAATATTTAACGATTATGATGATGAAAATAAAGAATTAAAATTTTTAATTGATTCATATGAAATACAGGAGAAAAACACTTTTGTAACAAGTGAAGAAATGAATTGGAGAGATAAATTACAAAGAGGAGATAAAGTAGATATTTTAAATAATAAGAGGGTATGGGTAGAAGGTAATTTATTAAATGTTTTAAGTAAAAATGCTGTAATATCATCATTAGGCTCCGCCCAAGGTGATCATAGTATAAGAAATATTTATAGTCCTTTATTTAGACCTCCTTCAACATTTTGTTTTCAATATGAAGAATTCGAAAAAAAATGTTTCAATCATTTATTATATAATTGTGATTATTCCAAATTTAATTACTGTTTACCTGTTCCAAAAGTAGTTGAAGGAGAAAGCACTAATTTTTTATTGCCTAATAGTTATTTATCTTATCACACTTTACTATTTTATGATATTTTTAACTATTTTATAAATAAATTAGTTGGGGGAAAAGTATTTGAGAATTTACCTGATGAAACTTTAAGTATAGAATATATTTATAAAATACTAGATATATTAAGTAAAGGATTTGAAATTTTAAATCAATTATTTTTTGGCAAATATTTTAAAGATGTTATGTTTCCAAGAATTAAAAATATTTTATTAAATGTGAGCAAGGATAAAAAAAAGAATATTTCAAAAATAATGATAACAAGAATATTAGATCTTTCTGTAAAATTTCTTAAATTAGCTTGCTATGATTTCCAATTGCCGAAATTATTTTTGGAATTTATTTTAAATTTTGGTTTTAATTGCTTCAAAGAGAATGAAAATTTAGAAAAAAGATTAATTGGTTTAAACAGTATTTTGTTAGGATTATCCACAATTGATATGTTTAATAGGAATAGAATTGATAATGAATATAATTTATTAGTAATAAAATTATTTTTATGTGATGATGAAAATGATTTGATTGAATTATTATTTAATAAATCAAATATTCATGAACAACTAGTTCTAAAAGGAACAGAAATCATAGCATCATTATATAGCCAAAATTTATTGGATACAAAAGATATAAATAAATTATATAATTATGCAATTTCTTCCCAAGAAGGAACAGATATATGTACTCAATTATATACACTTTTAAAAAATATGAGTAGGGATATGTCTTTACATCAAAGTCAAATACTGATTAATAAGATTATAACATTTCCTTTGGATCAAATCAGACAAGATGATGTCTCATTAATTATTTCAATAATTCAAAACATTCAAAATGAAAATAATTATAAAAACACAGTAAATGTCGCATGTGATTTTATTTATTCATTTATTACTTATGATATAATTAAAGGTAAAAATTATTTAAGTGAGTTTACTAGAACTATAGGAAGTTTAAAAGATGGTAATGATATATTCTTTTCTTCTCATTTTATCGAAAAAATCATAAATGAATTATTGAAAAAAAAAACTTTGAGAGAAACAGAAGTTTTTTATGATTTTTTATCATATTTTATTATGGCGTTCACAAATGATAATAGAGAAATAATGAAATCTAAAATGAGAGATTATTTAACCTGGAATAATAATTCGCAACAATTATTAGATAATTTAGTTGGAAGTATTGAAGATAATACAGAAGATATAAGTATGGAAAGAAAAATTGATCATTTAAATGCTATTTTTGATTCTATTAAATCAATTCTATTTTTTACTGGTATTTCAAATTTTTTCACAACAGATAGTATTATGAAATTTTGTGATATTTTTCTTTTTTCTAAAAAAAAACAATATAAACAAAATGAGTTTATGAATAGTTTATTATTTTTCAAAAGAAATAATTGTATGAATATCTACGAATTCGGAGAAAAATTTTTTGCAAAATTAGATCAATTCATTTCCGAAATAAATAAAGATAATTATATGCATTATTCTGATATATTGGATGAAGATTATGTTGAAATGGCATTGAAATTTTATCAGACAATAAATAATTTAGAAGAAGCTTATGAAAGTGATGATGCTTTCATTAATGAAAATTGCTATGTTAAAAAAAATCCATTAGAACTACAATATTTTGAAATAGTATGGAAATTGTTTACAAAAACAAGCCATCATAAATTAATGGAAGAATTTTTTAGTATTTTTTCTTTAAGATTATTTAGTCCAGAAGAACGTCATGAAATATGGAAATATATAATAAAAAAAATTTTTGATGAAGAAGATAATTTCATCTATCCAAAAATGGTTTTACAAATGATAATTAATATTATTATCGAAAGTGAAAAATTTGGAACAGCTGGGACAATTTATCATTCCCTTGAAAATATTAAAAAAATACCTCTGAAATTATCAATTAAATCAAAAATTGAAACAATTCAAGATTTTGATCTAAATGAAAATATATATACATCAAGTACTTTATATGAAGTTAAAAAAGAAATTCAAAAAAAAACATCAATTGATCCAGTATTAATTGATTTCTGTAATTTAAATAGTGATGAAAACAACAGAGATTCAAATGGTAAAAATTTATGTACTGTGTTTCATTTATTAAATAATTCTACATCATCTTTAACTTCATTAACTAAAGAACAACAAGAAAAAACGTATGTTTTAACAATGATAAAAAGTTCTGATTGTAATAGAATGAAAAAGTATAATTTAGTTGATTATAAAAATCCTAACAGTTTTGATCAAAAAACATTAGATATATTTAAAAAAATATTTAATGAATCAACTAACGGTACAGGAAAAATGGATAAAAAAGTTTTCATTGAATATTATAAAAAAGCTACTGGAAATCAAAATATAAATAATAAAATTTATGATGATATAAAAAGAATTGACCATGAAAATAAAGGGTATTGGAATTTTGATAATTTTATTGAATATTATTGGAATGCATATAGAGAAGGAAGAATATATCCTATATTTTATAATTTACATGCTTTTGGATATAGGAATGATTTAGAATTAATTAATACACCTTTTGATAAAATGAGTCCTCTTTATTATGAAGAAAATAATGTGATGGAATATATGCCAAGATATTTTATTGGAAATAATATGGAATATATGAATAAATTATTTACTTTTTCTTTGTCTGAGGATAAATCCGTACATGAATTAGCACTAAAAATAATTAATGAATTATGCACAATGACACAGATGAAAAATTTATTATTTGGTGAAAAATCTGAAAACGAAAAATTAATTGATGATTTATTAGAAAAAGATAATTTAGAAATGAGAAGTTATGCATTTAATCTTATACTTTCTGAATTAGAAAAAAATAATGAAACTAATAATAAAGATATACAATTGGCTATTCATAATTTTATTGAAAATAATATTACAAAAATAATTGATCATTTTGATGACTATATAAATAACTTCAAAGAAATAGCTAAAAATGATAAAAAGTTTATTAATAAAGAAAATACTCAATTTATACAATTTTTAAATTATTATCATGTGAATATTCAAATAATATTATTTGCTATAAAAAAAGCAATTGATAATCCTTCTATTTTTGAATTATTACAAAAATTTGATGATAATATGGATAATAAAGAAAGCATTATATTAAATACTGTTTCAAATATAAAATTAAGTGAAACTAATTTAAAACTTTTAAATAAAATTAATTTAGAAAAATTATTTAATATTATTATTTCATATTTTCTATTTTTAAAAGAACAAATAAAAACTGTATTATATGATTTAAAATTTTCATTTAAAATACTTATAATAATATTCATATTATTAGATCAGAATTTAGATAATAATAAAAATATCAAAGAAAATATATATAATAATTATATTGAAAATATAGTTAATCTAAGTCAAACTCCAGTTACAACTTTAAAAAGATTTTTCCGTTCAGCAAATGAAATTATACTTTTTTTGAAAAAAACCGATAAAAAATTTGCAGATCAAATAAAAGAAAAAACATCAAAAGAAATAATTAAATATCAGGTTTTAAATACAATATTTACAAAAAATTATTTATTTGTTGTATTTAAAGATATTATTAATATATTAATGAAAAAAGAATTAGTTTCTATTGATGATAAATCTTTAACTTCTTTATTTAATTCTATTATTGATATTATTAGTAATAAAGATTTATTGTTGAAAGAATATTTAATAACTAGTTATTTGGAAATATTAACTTTAGTAATAAAACAATTAAGATATATAGATTTCAAATTTCTCGAAGAGTATGATTTTAGCAATTTATTAATTATACTAATTAATAATTATATAATAAAAAGTAATACAAATAATACTTATTCAAAAAATAATGATATAGAATATATAAGTAAAATATTTGAATTAATATATGAGATCATTATAGTCGATCCAGATAAATATATATTAAAATTTTTTAATAATGAAGAAATAAAAAATTTAAAAATAAAACATTTATCAACTTTAGCTGATGATAAAGTTAATTATGATCCTAAATATGAATCAAAAAATTCAACTGGTTATTTAGGTTTAAAAAATTTATCTTCATTATGTTATATGAATAGTGTTATTCAACAATTATTTATGATTCCAATTTTTAAAAAAAGTATACTTAATATAAAAATAAATGACACCGAATTTAAATTACATGAAAAAGAAGACGTAGATGATTTATTATTCCAATTAATTAAAATGTTTTATTATTTAAGATTTTCCGATAAAAGTTATTATAACCCCAAATCATTTGTATACAGTTTCAAAGATTATGATGGCAACCCCACGAATCCTAATGTCCAATGTGACGCACAAGAATTTTTAACAAGATTTATAGAAAAAGTTGAAGAAAAAATAAGTAATACATCAGAAAGATTTTTGTGTAATAATATTTTAGGTGGAACAACTTTACAACAAATTATTTGTACTAATATAGATTGTAAAAATGTATCCGAAAGAAGAGAATCAATTGTTTATTTATCTTTAGATTTAAAAGGTAATTATACTCTTGATGAATGTTTGGATAAATTTATTGGAGAAGAAAAAATAGAGGATTACCATTGTGAAAAATGTGATAAAAAAATAACACATATCAAAAAAGTTTTAATAGATAAATTACCTAATATATTAATTTTACATTTACAAAGAATTGCTTTCAATTATGAGACGTTTTTAATGGAGAAAATTAATGATGAAATTTCATTTGATACATCATTGAATATAAAAAAATATACTGTTGATAGAAATAATAAAAATGAAGATAGAGAAAAATATGAATATGAATTAATAGGTATAATTGTCCATAGTGGAACTGCTCAATATGGACATTATTATTCTGTCATTTTTAGTCAAGATAGAAAATATGAAAATAAATGGTTTAAATTTAACGATATTTCAGTAAATGAAACTTTATATGAAACAATTCAAAGAGATTTTGGATGTAATTCAGATAATAAAGAGTATAATCGAAGTCCCTATATGCTATTATATAGGAAAAAAATAAAAAATCCTGTTTTAGTAAATATTAGAGAAATTAAAGATAATGAAAATATTTTAAATTTATTAAAAGATGATAAAAATACAACTATAATTGATAATGGAGTAAATTATGAGGTTTATAAAGATGAAAAGGAAGCAATTGAGACAAATAAAAATAATGAAAAGAATGATAAAGAAATTATATTAAAAGATAATAAATTAATAGGGCATTTAATATCATATGATGAAGCTATAAAATATATGAATACAATTAGCGAAAATATCAAAGATGAAAATATACCTTTCAAATCCATGATTCTTGAAGAAAATATTAAATTTTGTAATGATAAAAAAATATATTCAAATACTTTTTTATATTTTATTGACACGGTTATATTTGAAATGAATTTGAGTTGTGTAAAAAAAGACGATTCTTTCGAAGAAAAATATATGCCAGTAATAAAGCTTATAAATGATTATTTATTTAATATTTTCGCTTTGTCGTGGAGTAAAGATAAATTAAAATCTTTGGTAGAACATTTAATAGATATATATAAATTTATGCCAAATATGATATCATATTTAGTAAAAGATATATTTGAACCTAAAAAAGAAATATTATTGAAAGATTATTTATTATGTAAAGATTCAAAATTAGGAGAAGCCTTTAGTTTTTATTTAGCTGAAATTTTAATTTCAAGTATAGAAAATAATATCGAAGCTGAAATTTCATTCAATATCATTAAATATTATTTACAAAAAATTCCTGTAGAAATTTCTAAAAAATGGATGGAAATGGAATTTTATAATACTTTTATTTTAATATTAATAGAAAATTCAGAAATAATTAAAAAAAAATTATTGGCAGAAGAAACTATAAGTTTATTAATCGATTTTATCTTGGGAAAAGGAAGTCCGTTATATAAAGGAGATGACAGAAATGAAAATAAAAATATAAAAGGTAAATTAGGCCCTCTTGTCAGAAGTGTTGCATTTTTATATCAATATTATATAGATAATAAAGAAAAAGATACAACTCTTAAGTTATCTGAAAATGATGAAAAAATGATTAATTATATACCTTTTTATGAAAATATTATTGTAGAGGATTACGATGAAGAAGGCAGTTCAATTTTAATTAAATTAAAATTCGATTCATCTTTAAATGTAGATGGGCCTTTATCTAAAGAAAATCTGGATTTAATTGTTAAAATTAAAATTCCTTCTTGTAAAGGAATTAATAGTATAATCTCTTGTATTTCATTAATTGGTAAAATATTTGAATCATATAAAGATGAAAACAATAAAATTAAGTTATTAAATGAAATTTTAGGTATACCAACAATTTTTTGTGATTCTGGAGAAATAAAAATTTGCTATGTATCTGGGGCATATTACAATTATTATTCAATATTAAACAATATAGCAAATAAAAAAGAGGCTAATGAAGAAATGATACCATTATTCTTAAGTATATTTGAATTATTTAATAAACATGAAGATATTTATGAATACATATGTAAACTACCTGCACCTAATTCATATAGTTATAAATATAATGAATATTTATTAAAACTTTATTTAGAAACAATTGAAACAATAGAAAAGAATAATGATATAAAATATGATAAACAAATATATCAGAAGTTAATTGAAGTTATGGATGTCTTTTGTAAAAAATATAATATTATTTTGGAAAATATTAAAAATGATATTTCTATATGTATAAGAAATCATATTTTTCCTCATGCATTGAAATATGACAGAATAGATAAAATTAATAACTTAAATAATGAATTTAGGCAAAAAATTGAAAATTATGAAGATAAAATAAAAATGTTTTACATGAAGATGGATTATTATTCAACAATAGATTCACATAAAACCAATTTTGATTTATTTATAAATAAATCAGATATAACTTATCATAATTGCTCTCATACAACCGGTGAATTATCAAAACTAAAATTACAAAGTCATAGGATTGAAGGAGTATTTGTATTAGGAGTGAAAGATTGTAATTTATCATTTTCTCTTGAGCCATATATCAATTCTAAAATGGAAATTTCAATAAAAAAATATGAAAAATATTTTCTGTTTATAAAAGAATTAAATCTAATTAATGAAACTAATAATAAAAATAAAGATGAAGTAGTAATTGGTTTCGATATATATAAACTACAAATTGAAGATATACAAAAAAATCATGATGAAATATCAGAATATCCTGATTCGCATAAACTACAAGTGAATGAAGATGCTTTAGTTATCAATTGCAATGTATGTGGTGTTGCAAACGTTATTGATGAAAATAATCAAACTTTTCAATGTATTTTCTGCTCTGCATCATTATTATAGTCTTTTTGTAAAAAAACATCTTTTATTTATTATATCGATTAAATCTAATAAATAAATAATTAAAATATAATAAAAAAATTAATTAATTTAAATTTATTAATGGGTTCATGTCAAGCCGGTTGCTTCTTAAAAATAAATGATTGTAAAGGTGATATTATATTTCAAGAAAAAGCCTTTAAAAACGAAGACATAGAAATTAATTTTCAAAAAAAAGAATTTCCAGATTTAGAGGAATGGGATGGTGATAGATTTAAAGGTATAGGCATAAAAAAAATGAAAGGATATAAATGCACGTTACCAATAGATAAACTTAATCAAAAACGAGAAGAATTTTGGAGTACCAGGAACTCCCATAATAATACAAATTATAAAATGTGGAGAATAATCAATCAAGCATGTATTTATGATGAAGCAAGAGCCAGAATGTTATTAGATGATTATGAATTAAAAACATTTAAAGGATGCATAAATCATATAATAGATAAAAAAGGTAATCATTATTTAATTCCTAATTATTGCATTAATGATCCTTATTTCGAAAGACAATATAAAATAGATAGTAATATTGAAAATAAAAGTATAAAAATAAAATTATTTGAGCCTTTGAGTGATATTAATACTACTCTTGTTATTGATAATTTAATAAGTGGAAAAGAATTAAAAAGATTATATAGCGAAAAAATTGGAATTTCTCAAGATGAATATAATTTAAGATTATTTTTCGGAGGACAAGAAATTAAAGATAGTAATTTTTTGTATCAATATAATCTTCAAAAAGGATTTAAAATTCAAGTTATGAAAATACCAAAAAAATAAAATTTGATGATAATAAAAAAATTTTATATTTGTAAATAGTAAAATTTATCTTGTAAAAAATAATCAATTAATAAAATGTTCTTGGTATTTAAGACATCATGTATATATGATATTAATTTATTATATAAATAATAATTATATTTTTGGTATTAATAATTTTTTATTTTATTCAATAATAGTTTAAATACTTTTAAATATTTTATAAATAAATTGAATTAAATTAATTATATTTTTAAAATTATATTTATTTAATAAAATTTATA
>JAEEGL016756829.1_pt1 | contig 10858 bp, 10 predicted proteins | sample 9134231 | NCBI WGS metagenome assembly JAEEGL01 (sample SAMN16246548, study PRJNA631951) | gut metagenome | biome: gut microbiome; feature: rumen; material: fiber-attached | host: Bos | place: Iran: Karaj | collected 2018-10
GCCACTTGCGTCGGAAACATTGAGCCACCTACCGGTTCCGGTCTATCAGAGCCACCATTCCGTTCTAATCAGAGCCACTATTGGAAATACATATAGCTATCCTCCGGCAGATATAATATCTGCACATTCCTTTAGGAATGGATAAATTCACGGAGAATTGATATTTTAAAATTTTCTGACAAAGCAAATAAAGTATTTGAATCATTTCAATCAGAAATATGGTCCAAGATGATACCTGAAGTTAATAGGAGTTATAAAATTATAGGAAAGTATATGCCCTTAAGCGGATCAGATTACTATAACTCGTATATTGAGTTTGAAGATGGTTCAGAAGAAATAGCTGTTGGACATATTGTTAATGGATTTATAAAAAAGAGTAAATTGTATTGTCTTGGTTTTATTATGTAAACTTTCTGTCTATACTGTGAATAGTTTGTTCCAGGCTGTACAGACCTCATCACTCTACAGATTTCACTAGCAAGCTCAATAAATTCGTAGCAGTGAAATTCATCAACGACGAAACACTTGAGAATCTCTTAACCTAAATCAGCACATTACAGGAATAACTTGTCAGAGCCGGTGTATTACCTGATGATTACGACTTTGAAGGCCACCGTGTATTAGTTCCAATGTAGCCCGGTGATGTTCCTGTCAGCTACGCAGACAGCAAGGCGCTGGAAGATGATTACGGATTCAGGCCGACGATTGGTATTCGAGAAGGATTGAGGAAGTTTGCGGAGTGGTATAAAAAATTTGCCAAATAAAAACGATATATGTATTTAACCAAAAAATAAAATCTTTAGATAATATAAGCATCTACTCTTTGACTGTTTTTACTCCCAATTTTTCATATAACTCAGTCCGTTTTGATTGTAGTTCATACAATTTCTTGCCTTCACCCATATTTTTTCCAACGTTATTATTCTTAATAACAGCAGTAATACCCATACCTAACTGCCTGAATAATCCATATACAAAAGCAAATATCTTAAAAGATGGATGCTTCATACAGAAACTATTTGTAATCATTCCAACTCGAATAAAATATCCAAAAAAACCATCGCGTTTAATACCATAAGAAGCACCTATCAATCTTTTCTCATCCTTAGTTTTGTCTGTGTAAATCCTTCTTCCGAAATTTCCATCAGTTAAAACAACTTCCAAGAGTTCATCAACCAAAGAATCATCTACATCAATTCCAAAATTAATGTAATCAGGTAGACCAAGATATTTATTACACATTCTAGTGACATATGCAGCTAATGTAAGCAGTCCTGTTTTCTCTATAAGAGGCACTAACTCCATGTTCCATAAATCTTTGTTTGACTCTGAATGAACATACAATTCCCAATCGATAATCTGTCTTAATCCGAGCACATTATTTTCAAGATGTTGATTAAGGTGTCCTAATAAAACAAGCCCATTCTCCGGACTAGGCAATACAGGAAATTTATATCCATAAAGATTACGAAATTCTCTTCTGTCTATTGCTGCTTCAAGAATATCATCAACTTCAACACCTGGAGAACTAAAACTTTGATGTAATTCAACAATAATTCCATTTTTTACATATTCAATTTCACGTATATCATCGGTTATTCTATTATCTTTTTTTCCATGATCATATAAATAACCGTTTGATTCCAACAATTCAACCGCCTCAACAAATCTTCCTCTAGGTACCAAAACATCAATATCACCCATTGTACGTAAAAAAGGTTTTGGATAATAGATCGATGCAGAACTTCCTTTAAGAATTACACATGGTATATTTGCATTGTTAAAGCATTTTATTAGTCTATCTTGCTCAAACATAATACGCATAAAAATCACTTTGACCTGTTCGCTAACCTCATCATGCACAGGTATTAAAGGATCAATAAGGCCCATTAAAGCTTGAGCTCTAGCTTCGTGCGCAACATCATTCCAATCAGTATCGATTGGATAATTAGGATCTGTTTTGAAAAGAGCAGATTTTACTGCTTCCAAAAGTTGACGTTGCGGTTGCGATATCATTTATCTCTTCCTATAATAGCGATTATTCTCATTATACGTTCATTTACTCTATAATTATCAGACTTAATATGCTTTTGAGCATTTTTAAACCTGAGGTTTATTATTTCTTTTTAAGTATTTTTTTCCCAACTCTTTTAATCTTTACAACCAACATGTTGAGTCTTTCCATTAAAGTAGGTTCAAGCAACTTCAAAACAATTTCCTCGTAATCATTAAACTGTTGTTGAATGGCTAATTGCCAAAACATATTTTTTCTTGGGTGAGGAATTACACTTTGAACCATGGTCTTATTACCAGAAATAATAGAATTAATTGGTACAATTTCAAATTTTAGTTGCTTTCTTATGGTATCAAAATAAACTTGACCTTTAGGACTATGAATTATAACCGCGGAGGTTCCATTTCTATCAACCATAGACGGAGTATGTTCTTCAACGCCCCAATAATCAGCAAGCGTAATATCAGACTTACGGGATACAGATTTAAACTGGCAATTATAACAACTTTCCCTTAGTGTCATGTTAGCAAAAAAGCCTTGCATATAAGGATCCTGTCCAGCTGGCAAAGAATATTCTGATCCATTGTCGAAACGACAAGTAATATTGAATCCTCCCCATGACATTCTTTTATCACGAAAATTTACAAATACAGGTTTTTTCTCACAGGAAATATGTTTTAAATGTTTCTCCCAAAGAAGAGGGCTTGGAACTCCGTGACAAATCAAATCAATAGTCAACAAATTCGAAGTATCGATTCTTTTTTGTTGTAAGTAACTATATAATCCGCCGATTTGGCAAGGCGTACCCGAAAACAATACTTTTTGTCCATTTCTTATATCCTGTTCAACACCAATAAACATATCACCAATTCGGCTTTGAACATACTTTGATGTTTGAAGAGGTTTTACATCGTTTGTAATACGAATATGTTCTACAAAAAAATCTTGGTTAAATGCAGCGCCATAAACAGTACCACCTTCTTGTAATATTTCAGAAGCAAATAATGAAAAAACTCCTCCAGATGAGCTGTTTTTATGATTTTCATCATTTAAAGAATACGCAGCATAAGCTTTTGGCTCACAATCACATTTTTGAGATTCAGAATTTAAAGGGCAAGTTTTCTGACACAACTTACAACCAATACAAATGTCATAGTTAATTACCGGCTTCAAAAAACCTTTGACATCCGCTTTCATCTCTATTGCATGTTTAGGACATATTGAATAACAAGCATGACAGCCTGTACAGTTTTTTTCTGTAATAACGATATTATTATTCATATACTATTCACTGCTTCTTTCATTTTTATACCAATGATTAGACAAAAAGTGAGCCTTGCTAAGCGGACCGTTTTTGTATTCAGGAACTTTTTCGTTCTGCATAATTGCCTTACAAAAAGCAATCATTCTCGTTGTTGCAATTTCTGCATTCCATATATCAGCTATTGAATGGTATGCATTTAAACCAAAAGTTCTTCGTAGAGGAATATTATTAACTAGTGCTTCAACATTATTACATAATTCTTGTATATTCTCATTTTTGTAAAGAAAACCATTCTTCCCATCAAGTATCAAATATGGTGCAGCTCCAATAGCATGACTTGCAACACAAGCACAACCACAATTCATAGCTTCATTAAGAACCGCACCCCAACCTTCATGATAGTCGCTTGTAAAAATATAAATATTCGCTTTCTCCATAAAACTTCGTACTATATCAGGAGCAAGATAACCATGCAGGGTAACATTGTGATCTAAATGCTGCTTTGCTATTTGGCTATATATCATGTCTTTTAACTCACCATCTCCAATGATATCCATATGATACTTAATATTCTTACTCTGAAGATGTTTCGCAACAAATATAGCCAATTCTGGATGTTTCCACCTCAACAAACGTCCACACCATAAGATGTTTACAACTGAGCTAGTCTTCTGTTCAAATAATTGGCTTTCTGAATAGCAGGTGGTTCTTGGAAAGTATCCCCACTTAAAACATTTCCCCCAATACGCTCCAAACAGTCCATAATCTCCTGCAGCATATGCACTCGCACATAGCAACCAAACATTCTTATGCGTATATTTTGTATGGACTTTTAACATATTCTTTATTGCACGAGGTGAAAAAACATGCCATCTTCCATCTTTAAGCAAACGCTCACTATATCGAATGACAGGCTTATTATGCTCTAACCTATATTGAATAAGGGAATCATTAGCTGAACCAAAAATAACAATATCGCTCTCATTAATCAAGTTGCCAGCATACTGTATATCGATCTCAAAAGGATAGACTTTCTCATTACGCCAACCCATCTTAATTCTTTCCGATTCCATCAACTCTGTATTAACAAAACGGAAATCATCACCTAATTCTCTATACATGGCTTCACAAAACGGTATCTGATGAAGCGTCAAATAATTAGACACAAATGTTATCGTCATCATCCACCTCTTATTGTGTTTTGCCCATCTTTGCTATCATAGTTTTTATCATAACCATCAGACTATCCTTTTCCGCTTTTGAAAAGAAAAGTAAAAATTCAACACCAATTGACAATAAACACATAATTCCAGCACAAAGAATTAATAGACCCCAACTAGAAGGATGTCCGATTTGATTTATAACACTTCCAATGAGCGCGCTAATAATAACAAAAAGAAAACTCCTAAAAGCAATCTTGTAAAATTTAACAGGATTGACGCCAACACATTTTGCCGAGTACGGTATATTAACAATTAAATTCCTTCCCAACGCAAGGATTGAACTTACAGAGACTATAACGTAAATCCCTAAATTGGTTGTATTTAATAGAGAGAAAACTATAACAGTATTTAATAATCCAGTAACAAGTGTAGCAAGCGCAGGAACTTTAAGATGATTAGTCACAGTAAACATATTGTGCATGATAACAACAGAACCAGCAAAAACTAACCCACCCATCGATAACAAACTAAGCAGCCAAAGTCTAGTCGCATTTTCAGTAGGCATCCACAACGAGAAAAACGGCTTGCCAAATGATACCAGAAATGCAACAGGAAGAGCCATTATCATCGCAACAACTTTACATGCGTATTCTAAATAAGCTAACATTCCTTTTACATCACCCTTAGCGTAACTTATTGTCAACTGAGGTGTAAAAACACTTAAGACAGAGCCTAGACACTGATTGATCATATTCGGAACCGTTTTTACAATTGAAACTGTTCCCATAGCACTTGCATCTATTAACAAATTCGATATCAACAAATCAAGACCTTCTAGCAAAACGTTGCTTAGTGCTGTAATGCTACTCCAACAACCAGATACAATTAGCTCCCATACCTTATGAATATTAAAAGATAACCACTTGATTTTGATTTCTGGAATAAGCTTTTTTGTATACCGAAAATTAGTAAAGGCAACAAACAAATAATAAACCAACATAGCTAATGCCACATAAACAATATTAGGTTTAAATATAACAAATGAAAAGCCAATAACAATTAATCTCAAAAGATTTGCTTCAATTGTTCTAATAGATGAAAGATATATTTTATTGACCACAAATGTGGCAACTGAAAAAATGGATGAAGCCAAATTTACGAAAAAGCCTAGAAAAACAAGAGCAAATGTCAACTTGACATCTTGTACGCTTTTTGATGGTACGTTTAAAAAACTATCAACATTCAACGTAAACAATATAGCTGGGACTGACAATATTAATACTATAAAAATGTTAGCAAAAAAAACAGATGTAAAATATTGCTCAGTTTCTGTTTTTTGGTTTTGGTGATAATAGACTGATACAAAACGACCGGCCAATGAATTCAAGGCAACAGTAACAATCATAACATAACTAGTGAAATTATTTGCTACACCTAAGAAACCATATGTTTCTTTACCTACAGTTTTTACAATCAAAGGGCTTATAAAAAAAGAAATAATGAAACTGACAGCAAACGAAAAAATTTGCGCCATTAAATTCAAGTACATTTGCTTCTTTTTCATATCTTACTTAATTAAATCAGAAAGAATTCTGGCAGCACTAACCGCTTTATTCTTATACTCTGGAATGATCTTATTTAGTTGCTGACGAATAGCTTCCTCTCTTGAAACAAACTCCATTATAGGGGAAATAAGATCATCGTCGTTCTTAATGTTTTTATATGAAACTACATAACCGGTATCCGTTCCAAAAAGATCTCTTGCTATACCGATTGATTTTACAGAATATCCAACTACAAAAGTTGGTATGAATTGCGAATATCCTGCTATTGAAGCATGAGTACGTTCAGCCACTAACATACGACATTTAGAAATAATATACTTTAGTTCTTCACATGTATAATCCTTATCAAACAAGAACACTCGTTCAGGCTGATTCAACTGCTGCGCAATTTCTTTGGCACATAAAGCATCCCCTTGATTTGGCGAATAAACATGAGGAATCAAGGCAACATTCATATCAGTATGATCCAAAAAATAATTTAGGAAGGCTACCCTGCTTCGAAAGAGTTGATCCTTATTCTCACCAGCGCCTAAAGTATAACTTGGATTATATGCAAAAATATTTGCAAATCCATTTGGTAGTACAGTTTCCTTTACATCAAGTACAAATGCCGAGTCAGACATTTGACACAGTTTGTTTTCAGGTATACCTGCATCCAAAAGATTATTAAATGTTAGTCCTTCACGCGGAAAAATCATATCATATCGTTTTAAATACGATATTTTTTCCTGCTCTAAATCTTCTTTACCGATTGAACAGCTCCATAAAAATGTTTTAGCGCCAATTTTCTGTGCGAATTTAAGAAGATTATAGGATGAGACACATGGATTTCTTCCGTAGCAATATGTATCTCCGCCAATAACAACAGCGGAACCTGAATGTTCAACTGCTCTAAACACATCTTGCTGTACATACTTTTCATATGGATACTCATAATGAAAAATCTTCTTCAAGATACCGTTCGAGAGTCTTGTTATGCTCTGTTTATTAGTATATCTACGGTATTCAATCAATTTCCCGAGGGCATCTATTCCGGCTCTTACATCATCCTCAGCTCGATATGTTGCTATATCAGAAATAATACCTTCGTTATTAAGCAGTTTAACCGTTGACCTAACAATTGCCTCGCATCCACGATTGTTACTACCGGTGTGACCATATAATACCGTTTTTTTCTTAATATCGTTATCCAACATTCTTCTACCTACCTATTTGATCATAATATAAAACACAATTACATTGAGAACTCTGAAAATTATACCAACAAACTTAACTTAACCCTTCGATATATTTTATTCTATTCTGACACCCAACAAATACTTTGCAATATAACTTATCTTCAATATCTTTAGTAACCAACATACAAACCAAATCAATATAAACGAAATTAGATATGTAAAAAATGGCGCAAATATTTCGCCTAACGCACTACAACCTAGAAGCTTATTTGCAATAGGAACAATATTGATGTGAACCAAATAAACAGCAAAAGAATATTTGCCCAATTGTACTAGCCAGTTAATGTGACATACAAACCACGCCAAGCCCAAAATAATTACTATACTTGCTGATTCCATAAAAATACCAAGCAGTGAGAAATATCCATATTGTCTAATCTCGATATAACGACCTAAAACAAAAAAGATCACCCATATTAAAACAAACCAAATAAACCGATACTTAATAAAATTAATAATTTTATTTTCATCAATTGTTTGAAAAAATAGTCCAAGTGCAAAGAAACCTAACCAATTGAAAATGTTCAAATAATTTGTTAAACCAATTTGTGTTAAAAAGGCGTCTGATATCCCCAGGGCGGAAATTTCAGTAGATATAATTGAAAGCAAAGTGCATATGACCAAAGTAATTTTTATGTTGACAGATCTAAGTAAATAAAAAATCAACTGTAACAGGATTAATACAGTCAAATAATAAAACAAACTATTATATCCCAGTATAAACTGTATACAAGAAAGCACACTGAATTCCTTGCTCATTCGAAAATATGACCATAAATAACAAGCAAGTGATAATATAATCCAAGGTAAAAAGGTAGTTTTTCTACTCTTAATAAGATCCCACAACGAAGTGTATTTTGCTGGTTTAAAATAATAAGCGGATAAAAGCAAAAATATAGGCACACCCATAGCGCCTATCCTCTGAATAAAAATATTTAGCCAAACAGACCTCACGTTTTGAAAATCTGAATGTGCAACGATGACAGTTAAGATTGCAAAAGCCTTGGCGCACCAAACACACCTGCTTATATTCCTATCTCTCATTGTCATATGGTTTACCCTTTAATATCCAATAAAATGTAGCCACTATAATTGAATAATGTGCTCCACCAACAATTAACGCAGCTTCAGAACACGAATGAATATATACGCCGAGGATCACAACTAAAGCTATGAATTGCAATTGACTTTTTGCAGCACTGTGATATCTCCGAATTGTCAAGAAGTAGAAACAGAACCATAAGGCATAACCTATAATTCCACAACTAGCAATAATTGCAAGCGGGCCATTGTGCATGTTCGTAAAATGATACTGTCGCAAATCGCCAACGATGTTTTTCCAAGACAAGATATTCATCTGATTCATAAAATAAACTTCACGACCCGAATACAAAGACTTTCCTAATATTTGTAAATCAGAAAAACTGCCACTTGAATATAAATTTGTATAAAGGATAACGAATATTAAAGGGAAAATCATGGCAACAAAAATAATCCACTTCGGGATCTTAAAATTTTTACCAAATAGATAATATACCACTATTACAAGACTAACAATCAAGCAAGTTCTTGAATCCGTTAAATAAATCAAATATTCTTCATACAAACACAATCCAATAACTATTATTTTCATAAATTTCTTATCAAGCTTCGGCAAAAACATTATCAAAATGGCCTGATTTAGAAGTAGATAAATAGCCGTCGCATTTGGATTGGAATAACCTAAATATAAGCTATCTAATATTCCTGAATATGCATATTTTGTGATCGATAGCAAAGAAAAGATAACAGCTATCAGTATATTAATATATAAAATAAACTTAGTATTACTTTCGTTATACTCAACACAATCCAACAACATGATAGCAATTGGCATTTCTATAAAGCCCAACATTCCCATAATCTGAACGTCAAAACTAATAGGAGAGCTACCCAAAAACAAAGAAACTAGAACCACAAACAATAGTAATAGAAAGCAAGCCGTTTCCCTATTGCCTACAAAGAACCTTGACTTGTCTATTCTGTTAACAAACAAAACAAAGAAACAACCAAAGGTAATTAATACAATTCCCTTATAAACAAGACTTACAGCACCAATTTGCAATGGAATAAGGATATAAAGCAGTAATGCCAATATCCACATTGACTTTAAGTATAATTGAGGAAGATAGAGAAATTTTAACTTCTCCATTATTCTACCCCAATATCTTTATATAATTCATAATATCTTTTTTGCATTAATTCCAAGCTAAATAACTGCTGAATTCGTTCTCTACATTTGTAAGAATAAAATGCTTTTCCTCTAGTTTTGATTTTTCTGATGGCATCAACAACTGCAACTAAATCAGTTGGTTCAACTACAAAACCAGTATTATTATCCACTACTTCAGGACAAGCAGTACTGTTCATAACAATCGCAGGGGTTCCACAAGACATAGCCTCAGCAACAACTAATCCAAAAGTCTCCTCAACAGAAAAATTGACATAAACATCTGCAACAGAATACCACTGCACCAATTCTTTCTGATTGTTAACTAAAGGAATTGCAATTACATTCTCTGGCAATAGCTTCTTCTGTTCAGGAGAAACACCAATCAATACAATTAATTCATCATCTTGTAGTTTTTTTGATAATTCAATAAAGTTTTCTAGTCCTTTACCTTTATTCCATATGCTTGCTACACTTAAAATTACAAACTTACCATAAAGCTGATACTGGTCACGCAATGTGTTTTCACTAAAGGCAAAGTTTTCCGTATCAACGCCATTATATACACAACGAATATCAGTATTACAAAGAAAAGATGATTCTACGATCATTTTCAGCCAATTAGAAACCGTAACGATATGCAAATTTGAAATTGATGTGAAAACTGCTTTCTTCTCCAAATAACTCTTACGACTTCGATCTCGTTGGCTATCTGGATATCTATCAAGTTGAGGACAGTCAAAACAACCGGTTTTCCACTTCTCACATTTTGCTGCGGTAAAATGTGCACATTTCCCCGTTACTGGCCAACAATCATGGAATGTCCATACGACCTGGCAGTTTCTCCTTTTTAAATAATGAAAAAGCATTCTATAATTCAAATAATGACCATGTATATTATGTAAATGTACTATATCCGGATTAATACGCTCAATATATCTAATTAAGCGCAACGTTGGAATATGAGACATTTTTCCCTGCCAGCCCAGTTTTCTCGACATAAAACTATGTAAGTGCGCATCTAAACTATTGCCAATACAAAAGGCATTAGGAAAATCTGATTTCCCGAAACCGTAAGCAATATAATTCTCAACATCTAATTGATTTAGATAGCTGCTAATCTGAACCGCAATACGCCCAGTGCTACCCTGTCCACATACACTGTTGATTTGTAATACTTTCAATTAATTACCCTCGCTCAACAGTGATTGAAGAAAAAATAGTATAGATGATGTCATATTTATATAGTTCTTTTTTTCCATTGCAAAACTGGCTGCTTTCTGACCAAACAGGCTTAGCTCATTAGTAGAATTATTCATAATTGTAGTTAACGAATTAGCTATACCCATAATTGATTCATCGTTAATTATATAAACTTAATTCATATATTCCTCTGGAATTCCAC
>JAEEGL016798337.1_pt1 | contig 10858 bp, 9 predicted proteins | sample 9134231 | NCBI WGS metagenome assembly JAEEGL01 (sample SAMN16246548, study PRJNA631951) | gut metagenome | biome: gut microbiome; feature: rumen; material: fiber-attached | host: Bos | place: Iran: Karaj | collected 2018-10
AATTATCAGGAAATCTATGACCATAAGCCCAACATCTATAAATGGATCAAAAGAGCTTTTGACGTAATTGCTGCGTCAATCGCCCTTATCTTACTTTCTCCGATTTTTTTAATCACAGCCCTGGCAATCATAATGGAAGACGGAGGCCCTGTGTTCTTTACCCAGCAAAGAGCAGGTAAAGACATGAAGAGCTTTAAAATCTATAAATTCAGAAGTATGTACAGAAACGCTGAATCTCAGTTTGAGCGTATGCAGGCCCAGAACGAACAGACCGGCCATGCTTTCAAAATCAAGAATGACCCTCGAATTACCCACGTTGGAAAATTCATCAGAAGATATTCAATAGACGAACTTCCTCAGCTCTTCAACATCATTAAGGGCGACATGAGCATCGTTGGTCCGAGACCTATTCTTTACCACCAGATGGAAGAGTGCAACGGATTTGAAAAGCAGCGTCTTATCGTAAGACCCGGCCTTACCTGCTACTGGCAAGTGTGTGGTAGAGCTAAGATCAAATGGGATAAATGGATTGAGCTTGATCTTCAGTACATTGAAGACATGAGTATTGCAAAAGATATTGAGCTGATTTTCAGGACTTTCCCGGCGGTGTTTGGGAAGGATGGGGCGTACTAACTAAGTTTTATGAATGGTTTATAAAGACCATAGTACATTACAATCTAGAATATGATTTTAGCAGGGTAAAAGAAATGTCGATTTCGAGCGTAGATTTGATACAAAATCTACGCTTTTTTCTATGAAAAGTACTAGATATAGACTATAATAATACTATGTATGAGAATGCTTATAAAGGGAGAATTGAATTTGTAGACAGATTGAAAGGATTTGCAATTTTGCTTGTCGTTTTTGGGCATGTTGCAGAACGGTATCTGGAGTTTGATCTGTATCCGGAATATAGTGTTTTCTACTCGATCTTATACAAAGTGGTGTATTCGTTCCACATGCCACTATTTATGATGATTTCAGGCTATTTATTTTCTTATTCTTATGTAAGCAGCGATTTTTTCTTGAGTGAAAAAAGAGCTAAAGCACATTGGATTGATTTAGCATTGGTCTATTTGGGCATGAGTGTTATTGCCTATGTTTTTAAGCTGATGTTCAGCAAAGTTGTTTTGGTTAGCATTGAACCACTGAGTTTGGCATTGATAGCATTAAAACCTATAGGTTATCTGTGGTACCTGCATACTCTCCTTATCGTATATGCGGTTACTGCATATGTTGTAAAAAAACATATAAATTATCGACTATGGATGGCAATAAGCATAGTGTTATGCTTAATAAGCACATTTGTGGGTGGGCAGTTTTTTTTCGCAAGAACGATAGGACTTGTTTTTAGATATGAATTATTTTTTTCCGTTGGATATTTGCTTGAAAAAATGCCGGATTGTTTCCTGTTTAGGAAAAAAATGGTTTTTACATCATTTGGCGTTGCATTGATGCTTTTACTATTCACTGTAAATCAATCGTCTCGTCCGGATCAGATTCATTTTATCCAGCTTATTTTGGCATATGGCCTTTCGGTTGGAATTTTCTTTTGCTTTAAACAGTGGGAATTGTGTGAGGCAGCATTGCTTAAGTATCTAGGCATGATATGCTTTTCAATTTACTTGCTTCATCAATATCCGCTGACAGTTTTTAGAATCATTCTTCCCCAAATAGACTTTTTTAATGGCTTAACAGCACTTTTAACAAATGCTATAGCATCGATTATTCTGGTTATAATTGTGGATTGTTTATTAAAAGCACTTGGAATTCATGAGCTCTGCTTTAAACCGTATTCATCACTTAAATCAATGCATATCATGAGGCGTCAGAATCAATGAAAAAACCTTTGGTTTCAGCGGTAATTACAACATACAAGCGGGATCTCACAACATTAAAAAGAGCGATAGATAGCGTTATTGGCCAAAGCCATCAGGAGATTGAACTTATAGTTGTCAATGACAATCCTAAAGAACCCCATCTATCTAAGAGAATTGAAGAACTCATAAGGGGATATGAACAGGAAATAGAATATGTTGTTATGCCTAAAAACAGTGGTGCCTGTGCCGCGAGAAATGAGGGGTATCGCAGATCGAAGGGTGAGTTCGTAGGTTTCTTAGATGATGATGATGAATGGCTTAAGCAAAAAATAGAATTGCAGCTGGAGAAAATGAATGAAGACGTAGGAATTGTATATTGCGATTCCTATATTATAAACGATAAGACTAATAAGCAGTTTCTAAGGTCGGAAACACTACGAACCAAGAAGTTTCCAGAAGGTATGATAATAGGTTCATTGTTGAGGGATAATATTATCGGATCCTGTTCTTTCCCTCTGATAAGAAGAAGTGTTTTGGAAGATATAGGGGTATTCAATGAAAAGTTGCCTGCTATTCAGGATTTTGAATTGTGGATAAGAATTTGTATGCATTACAAGGCGGCCTATGTTGATAAGCCACTTGTGAAATATCATGTTCATAGTGGGGATCAGATATCAAAGCATTTTGATAAAAGAGCTAAAGGAATGGATATGATATACAAATTGAATTCAGAGTATTTTAAAAACAACAAGAAGCTTGATGCTGCTATGTGCCGTCAACTTGTTATATTTCATATAGTCAACTCAGACTATGGATATGCTTACAAGATGAACCTTAAGGCTATAGCAAAAGATCCCCGAAATTTGAAAGAAAACTTCTTTTCTACAATACGATTAGTATTCAGAACAATCATAAAAAAGAGACCAGAGTAGGAAAATTGGAATATGAATAAAAAACCGATTGACTTTGTTATTACATGGGTTGATGGAACCGACACTAAATGGATGGCAGAGCGTGAAAAGTACATATCAGGTGTACAGGAAGATTCTAGCGATAGGAGATATCGGGATTGGGACAATCTCCGGTACTGGTTTAGGGGAGTGGAGAAATTTGCTCCGTGGGTCAGTAGAGTGTTTTTCGTTACCTGTGGACAGATACCGGGGTGGCTAAATGTTGATCATCCTAAACTGCGAGTAATAAACCATTCGGATTATATACCAGAAAAGTATTTGCCACTATTTAACAGTAATCCAATAGAAATAATGCTAAATAGAATTGAGGATCTTTCTGAGCAATTTGTTTTATTCAATGATGATACGTTTCTGATAAAGAAAACTGCGGAAGAGGACTTCTTTGATGCTGGTTTACCCTGCGACTCAGCTGCACTAAATATTCATAGTGTAGTACTTGGAAAAACAGATTTATATGCGTCTCTTCAGGCAACGGGACTTGTAAATAAGTATTTTGATATGCACAAGAGTATTCGCGATAATCTATCTAAATGGATTAATCCCAAGTATGGCAAGGCACTATTCCGAACCATTTACCTTCTTCCTAGCAAAGTGTTCCCTGAGATACGGCAGTTTCACTTGCCAAATTCTTTTTTGAAATCGGTGTTTGATGAGGTATGGGAAAAAGAACCCGATTTGTTTTATGACACATGCACACATAGATTCCGAAATAAGACAGACTATACGCAGTGGAGTATGAGAAACTGGCAAATTGCTTCCGGAAGGTTTGTTCCTAGAAAAGTAAGTGTTGGGCAGGAGTTCACAATAGGTAAAGGTGACCATGAACCGGAAGAATGCGTACAATACATGAGAAGATCAAAAGGGAAAATTATCTGCATGAACGACGGACAACTGTCCGAAGAGGAATTTGCTCATGCAAAAAAAGTGATTCTCGATGAGTTTGAAAGAATGTTTCCAGAAAAAAGTAGTTATGAGAAATGAAGATTTGGGATTATGAGTAGGATAAATATAATTGTACCGATATTTAATGCAGCAGAGTACCTCAAAGCGTTGCTGGAATCTGTTTTCAATCAAACTTATGATGATTTTAAAATCATATTAATCAATGATTGCTCAACAGATGACTCTGAAGCAATCATTAAGAGCTATTTAAAGGGATATGGTGAAAAAATCGTTTATGTGAAAAATGAATTCAATTTAAAGCAAGGGGCTACTAGAAATGTTGGCTTGGAGATATCGGAAGCAGATGCAGCAGAATATACCGCTTTCTTGGATGCTGATGATTGGATAGAGCCGGATTATCTTGAAAAGATGCTTTTAAAAGCTGAGCAGGAAAAGGCAGATATTGTAATCTGCGGAATCGAGAGATTTGGTGATGCCGATAACAAAACCATATGTCTTGAGGCTGTAGATGGTCATGATATTGTCCTGGCAGATAAAGAAAACATGGAAGCTTTGGCGTTTATTAATCCAGCACCATATAACAAGTTATATCGATCCAGTTGTATAAAAGGATTAAGATATCATAACCTAAAACGATCAGAAGATACATGCTATTTTTTCGAAATCCTTCAGAATGTAAACAAAATTGTTTATACGCATACGGTTTTATATCATTACAGAATTCGGGAAAACTCATTGACGGGAAGTATTGGGTATGACGTTTGTTTATCAATGGAAGATGGTTTTAGTGCGCTACTTGAAAGATTGAATTATCCGGATATGGATACAAGGGAAGAACTGGAGACTCAGATTTTTATCAGGGTTGCGTGTGGCGGTGTATGTCGAGCGGCTTTCTCTGATTTTGGTCATGCAAAAGAGTACATAAAAGATACTGTCGTATACATGGACAAAGTAATGCCAAATTGGCGCAGAAATAAGTATTTATCGTTTGGGAAGGTGTTCAGAAAAAAAGCAATTCTTCTACAGATTTTGGCTTGCTTATATAAGATAAACATGTTCAAGGTATTTGTGTATTGCTACTATTTTATGCTTAAAGTACTACGAAAAGACATACGGGCTTAAACGCATATGTAGTTGTTTGGGGACTATATGAGTGCAAGATCATTTAAAAGAATTTTAAGTTATTTATATAGGAAAATGCAGGAAAGCTATGTGACCTTCAGAATTCTAGTCTGGCTTGAGGAAAGTGGATTAGTGGAAAGAATGATGGTCATGTTTTCAGGAATAGGTAAAAATAAAGCTGATTTGGATGAAAATTGCAGGATTAGTCAAGCTTTCTATGAAAAGCATAGAAATGAAGTTAATAAATTGATGGACATTCTGGAAGATAAAAAATCGAGAGATGTTTATAAAGCGTGCATAGCCAAAAGGTGTTATGGTACAAAGATTGATAAGAGTCTATTTTGTGAAAAAAATCAATATTTTGATGAAGAAATTGTGACATTAAGAAATGGAGAAGTATTTATAGATTGTGGCGCTTTTATAGGTGATACGATACAACAATTTCAGAATAGGATGAACAGAAAGCATCTACAAAATTATAATGTGGTGGCATTTGAACCTTCATGTAGAAATGCATCCCTGATAAATAAGTTTTTTAAAAGTGATGAGAGAATTACGCTGATAAAAAAGGGTGTTTCTGATAGAAATGAACGAATTATGTTTGCTGATCAGGGACCTAAGTCGAGGACAGTTACAGACCCTACTAAAGCGTCAGATGTGATAGAGACAATTTGCCTAGATGATATATCAGAATGCAGAGGGGCAACATTTATCAAGATGGATATAGAAGGCGCTGAAACACGTGCACTTGCTGGAGCACAAAGGATAATTAAATCAAATCTGCCCAAACTTGCTATATGCATATATCACAGTAACGAAGATATGTTGCAAATACCTTTGAAAATCCATGAATTATACCCGGAGTATAGATTGTATATAAGGCACCATTCTATGGGGAATGTTGAAACGGTGCTGTATGCTGTCAAGAAAGACTGAAGCTGATTTTTCTGAAAGGTTTCAATATGGCTGAACGTAGAGAAAAGTTTAGTGAATATTTCATGTATTTGACATTTGGAATGTGGTTGGCTGGCGAAGTTTTGCTTAGCTCGAATTTGGAACGCATCCTGTGGTGGGATAGAACATCGATTAATAGTGCGATGGCAATGATTACATTGTATTCATTGATGATTCAAATTGTTTTTTTTCAGCATTATAGCATTAACGAAGTGTTGATAGTGTCATTGTGCTCAATAATCATTGCTATTGCTACACTCAATTCTGGATACAATATAATGATGTCTACTTGGTTGTTTGTGATAGCAAGTAAGTATGTGAATTTTGATAAGGTGATTAAGATTTCATACATGATTCTCATTTTAACAATGGCAATTATCTTTTTTATGTATTATACCGGGCAAATAGATGATAGTGTTATTTACAGAGGAAGCATGATACGTCATTCGTGGGGATTCACACACCCTAATGTGCTAGGTGTCAGAGTATTTCAGCTTGTGCTGTCGCATTGCTATCTGAGAAAACAGCATATTACAATAATTGATTATGGGATAATAGCGTTGGCAAGCTGGTATGTTTATAGGGTTCCAAATTGTAAAACTGCCTTTTTTGGCTTAGTAATTTTTGGAGCAATGCTTTTGATTTACAAAGCAGAGAATTGGTTTGTCGGAGGTCAAGTTTTTTTTATCAAAATTCTTGTTCTTATTGCTATCGTAGTGAATGTTTTGAGCGTTATCTTGTCTATTATAAATGTCAAAGCATATCCTTTTTTAGCAATGATCGATAAAAGAATGTCATATAGATTCTCAACGTGTTTTAGAACATTGAAATATTATGGAATAAAGCTTTTGGGGCAGGAAATAAATCTGTACATTAGTAGAATGGGTGTTTTAATGCGTCGTTTTTATATTGATACTTCTTACGTGGCCATCTTAGTGAGGTATGGGATTGGAGTTTATTTGATATTCTCAATATTGTATATAGTTGCGATGATCTATTGCTTAAAGAAGAATAATCATTTTATGGTAATAGTTCTTTCTATGTATGCAATATATGGGATAATGGAAAATAGTTTTTTTGCAATTACGCAAAACTTCTTTTTGATTGCACTATCATTTCCACTTTATGCTACGGATAATATAGGACAAGATATAGAACAAATATCAAAAAGAGTTAGAATTAAGTTATCATGGTGAGGCTCTATGGGTATAAAAACAATATTAAGACCGATTAAGTCCCAAAATAATGTATATATACATATTGTGAAAAGACTATTAGAGGAGAACGGGTACGAGGTTTGTCCTCTCAATAAGCTGAGCACTTATCTTTCTTTTAATAAGGCACGAATAGTTAATTTGAATTGGTATGAGAATTATTACTATGATAGCAAAATGGCGAATATGCTTCAGTATCTCAAGAAACATCTGGTTGTGATTTTGGTTAAAAGACTGTTTGGAATGAAAATTATTGTTACGATTCATAACAAGATTAGTCACGAAAATAAGAATAGAGAGTTGGCAGAAAAAACGCTCCTATGGCTTATAAAAGAATCAGATGTTGTTATTCATTTATGTCAAGAGTCGCTATCTTACTTTGATGAAAAAATGAATAAAAGGTATAACATATCAATTAAAGAAAAGAGTCATGTGTTATATCATCCAAATTATATTGGGGAGTATCCTGATTCGGATATAATCGAGTTTGAAAAACTATTTGGTAAAAGAAACGATAAGACAATGGAATTGTTATACATAGGCAATATTTCGAGATATAAAAATATTGAAATATTGGTGGAAGCAGCAAAAAGATTGCATGATCTTGATATTCATTTTTCTATTGCCGGTGGTGGAGATCAGGAATATTTAAATGAAATTCAGATGATGGTTGAAAAATTGGATAACATAGATATAAAGCCAGGATATATATCAGATGAATCAATTATTGGAGTGGTAAAAGGTGCGGATTGTATTGTGCTTCCGTATCAAGTAGACTCAATGCTAAATTCGGCATCTGTCATTTTGGCAATTTCAGTTGGAACAACAGTTGTTTGTCCCGCTATAGGAACTACGTTGGATATGCCTGATGAATTTGTATACAGTTATGAGTATTCGGATAATAACGAGCATGTAGTTAGATTATGTGAACAAATCAGTAGAGCCTATAATGATTTTGTTAATAGAGGTGAATGGTTCATCAAGAGAAGGGAAAAAATAATTAATTATGCTGAAGTATTTCTTTCTCAAGATGGCCTAAGAGACAAGTATAAAGAAATATATGAAGATCTACTGTCAAGTTAATTCACACGAGGAACAATGGACAAAAAAAGTAAATACACTAATGTGTTTCAAACAGTTTTCACAGGAGGTATGGCGTATGTAATAAGCTATATTACATCGCTATTTTTGACTGCATACATTACAGCAAGAATGGGAACGGAATCATTTGGTTATGTATCACTTATAAAGCAATTTGCGCAGTATGCATATATTTTCATGCATTCACTTTATACTTTTTCCATAAGGTACATAACTGTTGAGTATTATCATAATGATTCAGAGAAAGTTAAAACGTACTTTTCTTCTGTCTTTTATGGCGGCGTGGGTTTATCTTTGATTGTGTTGATTGCCACGCTGCTTTCATATTTTAATATTGATAGAATAATAGTAATACCTAAGGAATATCTGATAGACGTTAAAATCCTTTTTTTGTTGATTTTTGCGGATTTTTTTGTGAATGCGTGGTTTTACGTATTCAATTCTGTAGTGTATATAAAACATAAACTTCCTACCATGGGGGCAATCAATTGCCTGGCGTTTCTTCTGCAAGCATTTTTTCTGCTTGTGGCATACTCAAATATGCAACCAAGACTGTACTATGTTGGTATAGGTATGCTGATAGCTACAGCTACTAATACAGCTGCGATTATTGTTATGCATACAAGATATCTTCCTTGTGTAAGAATTACTAGAAAATACTTTGACTTTAAAGCAGTTAAACTTTTGATTATTAATGGTATTTGGGGGTCAATAAATAGCATAGGGGATATCTTGAATCATGGTTTGGATCTTCTGTTTTGCAACCTTCTTCTAAGCCCATTAGATATGGGAGAGCTAGCTATAGCTAAGCTGATCCAAGCAGCATTTCAACATGTATATGGAATCATTAATAAATCATTCCATTCCATTTTTTTAAAAGACTATTCGGAAAAAGATAGGGGATTGCTGCTTAGTGATTTAAAAGCAGCTATGAAAATATCTGGTATGGTTGGCAATCTTGGTGTTGCATTATTTGTTGCACTTGGAGCGAACTTTTATCAATTGTGGCTTCCAAATCAGAACCTGAATAAAGTGTATTTATTAACCATATTAACGATACTTGTGAATATTCCCAATGGCCCCATGCAACCACTGTATTACATATACACACTTACAGTAAAAAAAATGGTTCCAAGCTTTGTTACTGTTGCTGGAGGGGCATTAAATGCTATTGGTATGGTCATCTTAATAAGGCATACATCGCTAGGAGTTTTTGCAGTAGCATTGACTACATTGATAGTGATGATGGTTGTTAACTTTGTGACTAATCCGCTGTATATGGCTCATGTTTTAGAGATTCCGCCAAGTACTTTTTATCCTTCAATTATTAGAAATATCGTGTCCGAATTGCTAATGGTAGTTATTTTTAAAGCAATTATGGTGGTATTAGACCCGACGGGATGGATTGGGTTGATATTTTGCGCCATATTTTTAGCTTTTTTAGGAATATTACTACATTTGGTTGTAGTAAATACCCTTGATGAGTTAAGGGCTATTGTATTGCAGCTAAAGAAGGTGAAAAAATGAGAAATACTTATTTTGAAGTATGTGGGGGACTGTGTAATCGATTAAGAGTAATAAAATCTGCACTCTCCTGGGCTGAAGAAACAAATAATGTTGGAAAGATTATATGGAAAAAAGATATGGCATGTTTTGCCTCATTTTATGAGCTGTTTGAGATGACGGAGGAGTTGGAGAAATATTTGGAATTTGATACATCAAAAACAAATATGATTGTCAATAAAGCAACTAAACTAGGTCATTGTGTTATAGGCAAATACTATAAGAATATCAATCGAAATGAATATGAATCAATTAAAGACAATATAAGTGGTTCTTACATTAGCACATGTCATGAATTTTGTTGTGAGGGCTCTTATGATTGGCTGAAACCACTTGATTCGATACAAACAGTATTAAATGATGAGGATCACAATTTTTATGGTGAAACAATTGGAATACATATAAGAGGCACTGATAATGTAAAGGCAATTGAGGCATCTCCAGTTAGCATGTTTGAAGATGTTATTGAAGATGAAATAAGAAATAATCCTGAGATAAGATTCTTTATATCTACTGATGATGAAAATGTTAAGAGGTCTTTGGTTTCTAAGTATCATGGAAGAGTTCGTTGGAATGATGTTTGTTATAGAAGGGATACTAAAGAAGGTGTGATTGATGCAGTAGTTGATTTGTTTACACTGGCAAAGACATCTAAGATATATGGCAGCTACTGGAGCTCATTCTCTGAGGTGGCGGCTGCAATTGGTAATATTCCGCTTACTATTGTAGAAAAATCCTCCCTGTGAAGTTTACGTCAAGATATGTGTATAAAGTAAAACCATACATGCACCCCGGTTTCCCTTGCCACACCCCACCTTTCATGCTACCCTCTAAATATCGCTTAGAGTTGGAGGAGAAACTATAATGTTTTGCAATTATTGTGGAGGGTGGCTTCCAGATGCTGCTAAGTTTTGCAACCAGTGTGGAAAGGTTGTAAAGGCAGGAAGCGGAGCAGTGGGGACTGCAGGATCCGCGCAAGCATCGGGAACTGCGCAGGCATCAGGATCCGCGCAGGCATCAGGATCCGCACAGGCATCAGGTGCAGCACAGGCAGCAGGAACTACAAGAACGGCCGCTACAGCAAGGCCAATGGGGAATGCAAGGCCGGCAGGAGCCATGAATAATAACATGGCCTATCAGAATCAGACAGCAATGATGGCTAAGTCGTCACTTACCAAAGTTGCAAATATGGCAGGCTATTACTGCTTTA
>JAEEGL017100433.1_pt1 | contig 10858 bp, 10 predicted proteins | sample 9134231 | NCBI WGS metagenome assembly JAEEGL01 (sample SAMN16246548, study PRJNA631951) | gut metagenome | biome: gut microbiome; feature: rumen; material: fiber-attached | host: Bos | place: Iran: Karaj | collected 2018-10
CCACGCCGTCGAAGTCGAGGCGGTCGTTGAAGGCCTTGGCTGTATTCACGGCATCCTGACCGGTCATGGAGTCGACCACGAACAACGTCTCATGGGGCTGCACCGTCTCCTTGATCTTGGCGATCTCGTTCATCATCTCCTCGTCGACGGCCAGACGGCCGGCGGTATCGATGATGACCACGTTCTTGCCTTGTGCCTTGGCATGCTCGATGGCGTGTTGCGCGATCTGCACTGGGTTCTTGTTACCGTCCTCGCTGTACACCTCAACTTCCACCTGTTCGCCGAGGACCTTGAGTTGGTCGATAGCGGCCGGACGATAGACGTCGCCCGCCACCAGCATCGGCTGCTTGCCTTTCTTGCGTTTCAGGAAAGAGGCCAGCTTGGCCGAGAAGGTGGTCTTACCGGAGCCTTGGAGGCCGGCGATCAGGATGATGCTCGGGTTGGCCTTGAGGTTGATGTCCTCATGTTCGCCACCCATCAATTCCGCCAACTCGTCGTGGACGATCTTGACCATCATCTCACCAGGCTTGACCGTGGTCAGGATCTGCTGACCCAGGGCCTTCTCCTTGATGTTGTTGGTGACGTCCTTGGCAATCTTGTAACTGACATCCGCGTCGAGCAAGGCACGACGGATCTCCTTCATGGTATCGGCCACGTTGACTTCAGTGATATATCCTTGTCCTTTGAGGATCTTGAACGAGCGTTCTAACTTTTCACTTAAACCTTCAAACATATTCTTCTTGATTTGGGTTGCAAAGATAGAAAAATATGTTGAAATATGGCGTGTTTAATTGTTGAATTGAGTATCTTTGCGAGTTTTAAATTTGGAATCATGATTAAAGAAAACCTGAAAAAGATCAAGGCGACGCTTCCAGAAGGAGTGACCTTGGTAGCGGTCTCCAAGACGAAGCCCGTGAGCGACGTCCAGGAGGCTTATGACGCAGGACAGCGTATTTTCGGCGAGAACCACGCCTTGGAGATGCGCGACAAGCATGAGGCCTTGCCCAACGACATCCAATGGCATTTCATCGGTCACTTGCAGACCAACAAGATCAAATACATCATCCCCTTCGTCACCCTCATCCACAGCATCGACTCGGCCAACCTGTTGGAAGCCGTCAACAAGGAAGCCGCCAAACACGGTCGCACGGTGGACTGCCTGCTGCAGTTCCACATCGCCCAGGAGGAGACCAAGTTCGGCCTCGACCTAGACGAAGCGCGGCAACTGCTCGACTCCGATGCCTTCAAGGCGATGCAGAACGTCAGGATCTGCGGCGTGATGGGCATGGCCACCTTCACCGACGACATGGAGGAGGTCCGAAAGGAGTTCAAGCACCTGAAGACGATCTTTGAAACGCTCAAGAAAACCTATTTCACCGACCAGCCCCAATTCAAGGAAATCTCCATGGGCATGTCAGACGATTACCCGATCGCCGTTGAGGAAGGAGCCACACTGATTAGGGTCGGCAGCAAGATCTTCGGCGCAAGAAATTATAATTAGGCCCATGTTGATCCCGATACTACTCTTGATCGTTGGCTTTGTCGCCCTGATTGTGGGGGCGAACTGGCTTGTGGACGGCGCCACCAGCATCGGCATCCGCGCCAAGCTGTCGCCGCTCATCATCGGCTTGACCATCGTAGCCTTCGGAACCTCATTGCCCGAGTTGATCATCAACGTGTTCTCCTGTTTCAAGGGAAGCTCGGGGCTGGCTATCGGCAACATCGTCGGAAGCAACATCATGAACATCCTGCTCATCCTGGGTGTCGCCGCCGTCATCTTTCCCATCGACGTGGACCGGATCTCCATCCGCCGCGACATCCCCGTGGGCTTCTTCGCCACTGCCCTGCTCTTCGTGATGGCAAACGACTTCTTCATGGGCAGTTCCCACACCATCAACTGGATCGAAGGCCTCGGCCTGCTGCTTTGCGCGGTCGGCTATCTCTATCTGACCATGCTCAAGAACGAAAAGCCTGACACCAGTGTCGAAGCCGTCCAGATCCCTCTGCCTTGGTGGAAGACCATCCTACTCCTGGTCTTCGGCATCCTCGGCTTATACGTCGGCGGCGAACTGGTCTCCAACAACGCCCAGACCATCGCCAAGGCCTGGGGCATGAGCGACGCCATGATCGGCCTCACCGTGGTCGCCATGGCCACCTCCCTACCCGAACTCATCACCTCCGTGGTGGCCGCCACCAAGAAGAACGCCGGCATCGCCATCGGCAACGTGATGGGATCCAACATCCTGAACATCTTTGTCGTGTTGGGAGTCAGCGGCCTGATCACCCCCTTGCAGTTCGATCCGAAGATGAACCTCACCCTGATCCTTCTCTTCGTCGCCAACCTGCTGATGTTCCTGTTCGTCTTCACCGGCAAGGGACGCAAGATCTCCCGCTTCGAAGGCTCGCTGATGATCCTCGCCTACACCGGCTTCATGGTCTACACCATCCTGGCTCAATAAAAAAAAGGGATGCAACCGAAGTCACATCCCTTGTAATCATTAACCCTGATGTCTTGATCAGTCGGCCAACTGGTAGGCAGCCTTCACGGCCTCGTAGTTGCTGTAATCCACATCAGTGCGAGAGTTGAAGTAGCTGGCGGCGATGACGACGATCTTGAATTTGTGTTCATCCGGACGATAGCCATCATAGAAATCATTTTCCGTCCAGAAGATGCTCACCCCTTCGTCATAAGTGGAGACCTCAAGGGAGGAAGAGCAGTTGACGATGGTGCCGTCGTTCAGCTGATCCTGATAATAGAACGTCATCGGGAGCTGACGCCAGGTGCCTTGGTTATCCATGTAGACCAGTACCGCACCATAGTCGGTGATGTCCGCATTGATGGCCTGGTACTTGAGATCCACGCGCCATGAGGTGTTGTCCCAATACCAGTCGCTGGAATGAACCGTCACTGTTGAAGATTTCACATTGGCATTTCCTTCAGGTCCTTGAGGGCCGCGGCATGACGCCAGGCAAGCCACTGCGACAATCGCCATGCAAATCAGATGAAGCTTTTTCATGATAATTACATTTTTATTGTTGATACTCTTTTTCCATAATAACATCGCAAATGTACAATAATCTCGCCAAAAATCATGTCTCGAAGCAAAAAAAAGGATAAAATATGTATTTTTGCGCCATGAAAGGGAAAAAATCCATCGTACATCTTGCGGGCGTGGTAGCCATGATTTTCTGGGGGATGTCGTTTGTCTGGTCCACCCAGACCTATCAGAGCCTCAACCCCACCGCCACCATCTTCCTACGGCTCATCGTAGCCACGATCTTCTTCACGGCTATCCTATTTCTCTTTCGGCAAAATGAAAAGATCAAAAAAGAGCATCTTGGCTTGTTCGCCCTGGCCGCCATGTTTGAGCCTTTCCTTTACTTCATCTTCGAGGGCTATGGGTTGAAGAACACCTCACCCATCATCGGCTCAGCCATCGTCGCCTTGATTCCGCTGGTTACGCCCGTCGCCGCCACGATCTTCCTGAAGGAGCGGCTCACGGCGATGAACGTCGTTGGGTTGATCGTCTCTTTCCTCGGCGTGATCGTCATGTTGCTGAACAAGAACCTGGAGTTCTCCGCCTCACCCAAAGGCGTCCTCTTCCTGAGTGGCTGCGTTTTGGTGGCCGTGGGTTACTCCATCGCGTTGATCAAACTCACCAAGTTATACAAACCCACCACCATCACCTGGATGCAGAACATCTTCGGGATGCTTTATTTCATCCCCTTGGTCATCATCATGGAGCACTTTGAGCCATCAAACTTCGGCAACTGGAGGAGTTACATCGTGCCTTTGGTCTGCCTCGGCGTGTTCTGCAGCGCCATCGCCTATTCCCTGTGGGCTTTCGCCTTCAGCAAACTCGGTGCCTCCCGAGCCAATGTCTACGCCAACCTCATCCCCGTCTTCACGGCCATCTTCAGTTATTTCATCATCCATGAAAGCCTGACGGTCAATAAGATCATCGGTATTGTCCTTGTCGTCGGGGGATTGATCCTATCCCAACTGAGAGGGAAAACCAACCCAAATGATCAACAGCCATGATTACCAGCAAGACCAATCCTAAGATCAAGAACCTCATCAAGCTACAGAAGGCTTCCGAGCGCAGGGAACAGAACCGCATCCTCATCGAGGGGAAACGGGAGATCGAACGCGCCCACCAGAGTGGCTTCAGCATCGAGCAGCTTTATGTCTGTGAGAGCCTTCTGCGGGAGCCATCAGGCATCAACGCGGATGTTGTGGAGACCGTCACCAAAGAGGTCTTCGACAAGATCGCCTATCGTGAAGGCAGTGACGGCTTGTTGGCTGTGGCCATCCCGAAGCACAAGAGCCTCAGCGAGTTCAAGCCCAGGAAGGACGCCTTGATCATCGTGTTGGAGACCGTGGAGAAGCCCGGCAACCTCGGCGCCGTGATGCGCACCGCCGATGCCGCCGGCGTCGATGCCGTCATCGTGGCCGACCCCGCCACCGACCTGTATAACCCCAACGCCATCAGGGCGAGCATCGGCTGTATCTTCAGCGTGCCCGTCTACGCCTGCTCCACCGTGGAGTGCATCCAATGGCTGAAGAAGAACGGCATCACCATCTACTGCACCTCCCTGAAGGCCTCCATCGACTATCTCGACGCTGACTTCCGCAAGGCCTCCGCCCTGGTGATGGGCACCGAGGCCACCGGCATCTCCGAGGCCTGGGTCGAGGCGGCCGACCAGAACATCATCATCCCCATGAACGGCATCGCCGACTCGCTCAACGTGTCGGTGACGACGGCCATCGTTACCTTTGAGGCTATCCGCCAGCGTCGCAAGCCATGAAAAAGGACTATCTGCTGCTCCACCTGTCCGTCTTCATCGCAGGGTTCACCGGGGTGCTGGGGCGACTCATCACCTTGGACTCGGCGGTGTTGGTTTGGTGGCGCATGGCTGCGGCAGCGGTGATCATGTTTATCTATCTAACCCTGGAGACGCGCCATGGCACGTCTTTACGGGGATATGGATTCAGAAACATCCTACAGATGAGCGGCGTGGGCCTCTTGTTGGCGTTGCACTGGGTGTTCTTCTATGCCAGCATCAAGGCCTCGAACGTCTCCATCGGCGTGGTGTGCTTCTCCTTGGTGGGATTCTTCACCGCCTTGTTTGAGCCGATCATCAACAAGCATCGCTTCTCGGGACGCGAGTTTCTGTTCAGCCTACTCACGCTCTTGGGCATCTACCTGATCTTCCAATTCGACTCCCGATACCGTCTGGGCATCGTGTTTGGCGTCATCTCCTCAGCGCTTTACGCCTTGTTCGCCATCGCCAACCAGCGTGTAGGCAAGCATTACGAGGCGAAGAACATGTTGCTTTGGGAGATGGTCGGAGGTCTCATCGGGCTGAGTTGCCTCTTACCTATTTATAATTATTTCATCCCGGTCGGACGGCTCTATCCGGTCGGCATGGATTACGCCTATCTGGCCTTCATGGTGGTGATCTGCACCATCGGGTTATGTCTGCTGCAAATCATTGTCTTACAGAAGATTCCAGCATTCACCGTCAACCTCACCTACAATCTGGAGCCAGTATACAGCATCATCCTATCGATGTTTATCTTTCAGGAATACAAAGAGTTGAACCTGTCGTTTGTTGTCGGCATTGCGTTGATTATCACCTCCGTAGTGTTACAGACGGTCAGTGAGATCAGAAAGAGGAAAACTCATCTGGAAGGCAACACCAATTTGACGAAAACCGGGTAATGGTCAGAGGGATTGCGACGAACGTAGGTGTCGAAGGAGATCTCCTGCGGTGCGTCGAAGGCCTTGAGCGTGTCGTCGGTGGCATCGGGAGTCCAGTAGCTGTCGGTGAGCACGCCGTAAGCCTCCACCTGGATGGAAGGCGACACCATGACATGGTCGATGCGGCTATTCGTGTAGTATTCCGTCTTGAAGCTGTTGAAGGTGCCATTCTCCGCAAAGCGGATGCGGGTGTGTTCGTAGGCGTCTTTCAAGATGCCAGATTCGGTGAAGATCTTGTAGATCTCGTTGGTTTGGTCAACGTTGAAATCGCCCGTGAGGATCACCGGGTGGTCGCCGGCGATGTCCTTGATCTTCGACACCACCAGTTTGGCCGCTTCACGTCGCGCCACCACACCCACATGATCCATGTGGAGGTTGAAGTAATAGATCACGGGGCCATGCTTATGACGGTTGAACAGGCCTCGTCGCTGATTTGGGTCGGGCAACACTTCAAACTTGCCCCAGGAGCAGACACGGATACAAACGGCATCCCATCCCAGGCCCGGTTTCTCTGGCGTCTCGCTTAGCCAGAAGTCGCCATGGTCCAGCAACTTCATCTTGTCCTTTTTATAGAAGATCGCCTCGTGCTCGCCGGCATGGACGCCATCATCACGGCCGACCCCGATATAGTCATAACCGTCGAGGTCCCTTTTCAGATCGCCAAGTTGTTCGTACAGCACCTCTTGCGTGCCGAAGATCATCGGCGCCATGAAGTTCACCTGGTCGCAGATGACTTGGCAGCGTTTGGTCCATTGGTTTCCTTGGACGCTGTCGTTCCAGTTCTTGTAGCGGATGTTATAGGAGCCGACCAGCATCTCCTGGGCAGTGAGGGATTGCATCAGGAACAAGGCGCATCCGAGGACGAGCCATCTCATTGAGGATAAGGGAATGCGTTTTTTCATCTTGAAAGGTTATTGATACCACAAAGATAGAAAAAAGGCTATACGGGTGAAAAAAAATTTGGTTCAGCCGCATTTGCAATGCGCCGGAACCAAGCTCCGAAACCAAGGGAATCAGCGAAGCTTGTTGCGTTGGTAATGCGGAGCCACCACGAGGACGAAGAAGATCAAGGATAGCAGCACCATGCCGTCGGCGACGAGATAGGCGGCGGAGAAAGAGAAATGCTCGGAGAGCATGCCGCCGGAGAAGATGCCCAAACCAAGACCCAAGTCCCAGGAAGTCAGATAGGTGGAGGTCGCCGTGCCACGCTGGGCGTTCGTTCCTAAATTGATGAACAAGGCATTGAACGATGGAAAAGCCGCGCCGAAGCCCAAGCCGCAACATAAGGCAATGACCAGGAAGGCCACAGCCGTAGCGGTGCTTCCCCAACGATTGAAATGATAGCACATCCCCAAGCCAAACAAAGCCAGGACAGTGATGCCCAAGCCCAGTATGATGATCTGCGTCACCTTGCCACGGTCCACCATCTTTCCGGCGAACAAACGCGAGGCAATCAGGCCGACGGCGTAGACGGAGAAGAACAAGCCGCTGCTGATGGTCAAGCCCATCTCCTTGGAATAGAGGGCGATATAGTTGGAGATCTGTCCGTAGGCGAAGGCAAGCATCAAGAATGACACCCCGGCCAGGAGTCCCTTGATCAGGACGAAACGGTCCAGGGAGATCGGAGGACGTTTGATCGGAGGACGCACCCGGGTCTTGATCCGTGAGGCGAACAAGGCCGCCAGCAAGCTGCACGCCATGCATCCCATGAAGATGACGTTATAGCTGAAATGCTCATACACGAACAAGCCCGTCATTGGGCCGACCGCCATCGCGATGTTGTTGGCGACTCCGAAATAGCCGATGCCCTCTCCCCTATGCTCCGACGGCACCACATCGATGACCAAGGTATTGCCGCCCACCGAAGTCAAGCCAAAAGCCAAACCATGGACGATACGCACGATGATCAAGATGGTGATGGTCGTCGCGAAAGGATATCCGAGGAAGATGGCGGTAAACAAGGATAACGCCAACAGATACAATGGCTTACGTTGGAAAGTATCCATCATGTATCCCGAGAAAGGACGCACGACCAACGTCGCCAGAGTATAGCAGGAAATCACGGTACCGACCATGGAAGTGCCCGTTTGGTATTTCTCCATGATGAAAAACGGCAACACCGGCAGCAACAAATAAAACGAAAAGAAAAACAAAAAGTTAGCCGCGCACAGGCACAGGTAATTCTTGTTGAACAGCTTCTCTTCCACGACTAGGAATCTTTTTCGGGCGGCAAAGGTACAGAAAAAAAGCGTTGGAAAAACGGAAAAGATTTCGTATCATTGCAGCCATAACTTGATTGTATTTTATGATAAAATAGGATGGAATTACTGGAACTTTACGACAACGACTTGAAACCCACTGGGCAATACGTGGAACGCGGGCAGCCCAACCCACCCGGTCTGATGATCCCCATCGTTGCCGTCTTCATTTACAACAACGAAGGCAAATACCTGATCCAGAAAGTCTCCGAGGCCAAGGGAGGCTATTATGCCACCACCGCCGGTCATGTGCAGGCGGGAGAGCGCGACTTCACCGTGGCGATGTTACGCGAACTCAAGGAGGAGCTGGGGCTTTCCGTCACGAGGAGCGAACTTAAACTACTGAGGATCAGGCGATACACCTACAAATTCACCATGCTTTACATGCTGAAAAGCAATGTTCCCATCGAGATGCTCCGCCTTCAGGAAGAAGAGGTGGCGTCGGTGCAATGGATGAGTCGCGACGAGATCGAGAAGCTATGCCAGGACGGGCTTTTCAACAAAACCCACTACCAACTGCTCCTTGATTGCGAAGAGCGGTTGAATTCCTTACATCTTAAGGTGAAACATTAGCTTTAATTTTTATCTTTGCAGCGCTTTTAAATAACATTGAAATAACAAACAAACATTGAAATGATAGCAAAAGAATTAATCGATCCGAGAAGCATCGTCGTCGTGGGCGCCTCCACTGACATCCACAAGCCTGGCGGCAAAGTCCTTAAGAACCTGTTGGAAAGCCCCTTCAAGGGCAAGGTCTATACCGTGAACCCGAAAGAGTCGGAGGTCCAGGGCATCTCCTGCTATGCCAAGGTTGACGATCTTCCACAGGTCGATTGCGCCATCATCGCCATCGCCGCGAAATACTGTCCCGCCACCGTCGATCTCCTGGCCAAGGAGAAAGGCACCAAGGGATTCATCATCGTCTCCGCCGGCTTCGGTGAGGAGAACGAGGAAGGCGCTGCCTGGGAGCGTCACATCGCCGACACCATCAACAGCGTGGGCGGTTCCCTGATCGGCCCCAACTGCACTGGCTTCCTGAACAACAACTACTGCGGTGCTTTCGACACCCCGATCCCGACCCTCGATCCTCACGGTGTCGACTTCATCACCGGTTCTGGTGCCACCGCCGTATTCATCAAGGAGTACGGCATCAGCAACGGTCTGACATTCAATAGTGTATGGGCAGTCGGCAACTCCGCCCAACTCGGCATTGAAGACGTCCTTGAATATCTTGACGAGAGCTTCGACCCCGTGAAGAGCAGCCGTGTCATCATGCTCTATATGGAGAAGGTCTCCGCCCCGCAAAAGCTGTTGAAGCACGCCCGTTCCCTCATCCTGAAGGGCTGCAAGATCGCCGCCATCAAATCCGGTGGTTCCGCTGCCGGCAGCCGTGCCGCCAGTTCCCATACCGGAGCCTTGGCCACCTCCGACGTCGCGGTCGACGCCCTGTTCCGCAAGGCCGGTATCGTCCGCTGCCACAACCGTCAGGAGCTGACCACGGTGTGCGCCATCTTCATGCATCCTGAAGTCAAGGGCAAGAACATGGCCGTCATCACCCACGCCGGTGGTCCCGCCGTCATGCTCACCGACGTCCTCTCCAACAACGGCATGGACGTCCCGCATCTCTCAGGTCCCAAAGCACAGGCGCTGCTGGAAAAACTCTACAACGGCTCTTCTGTGGGCAACCCCATTGACTTCCTCGCCACCGGCACCGCCGAGCAACTCGGCTACATCATCGATGCCTGCGAGAACGACTTCGACGAGATCGACAGCATGTGCGTCATCTTCGGCTCTCCCGGACTGTTCCAGAACTACGAAGTATATCAGGTGCTCGACGAGAAGATGAAGACCTGCAAGAAGCCTATCTTCCCCATCCTGCCTTCCATCATCAACGTGAAAGACGAGATCGCCGACTTCATCAACAACAAGCACCGCATCAATTTCCCCGAGGCGTGCGTGTTCGGCAATGCCCTATGCAAGATCTACAACACGCCGAAGCCTCAGCCCGAGGACGTGCCCATGCCCAAGATCGACGTGAAACGCATCCGTGAGGTCATCGACCACTGCGACAACGGCTATATCGACCCTGACAAGATCTACCAACTTCTTGACGCCGCTGGCATCGCCCAGAAGCAGATCCGCGTCGTCGACCAGAAGCAACAAGCCGTCGACTTCGCCAACGAGGTGGGTTATCCCCTCGTGATGAAGGTCGTCGGTCCGGTCCACAAGTCCGACGTGGGTGGCGTCACCCTCAACGTCCGCGACCTCGACACCGTGAAGAAGGAGTTCGACCGTCTGATGGCCATCAAGGACACCTACGCCGTGGAGATGTACCCCATGCTTGACGGCACCGAGGTCTACATTGGCGCCATCCGTGACGCCAAGTTCGGTCACCAGGTGTTCTTTGGACTCGGCGGCATCTTCATCGAGGTGCTGAAAGACGTCCAGAGCGCCCTCGCTCCCGTGTGCGTCGATGAGGCCAAAGACCTGCTGAAGAAACTCCGCGGCTACAAGATCCTCGAAGGCGTCCGTGGCCAGCAACCCGTCAACATCGACGTCTACGCCGAGCAGATCGCCCGTGTCAGCGCCTTGGTGCTGGCCGCTCCCGAGATCGCCGAGATGGACCTCAACCCCTTGCTGGGCAACCCGAAGAACGTCGTCGCCGTCGATGCCAGAATCCGTATTGAAAAATAAGAAGCCATGTTCACAAGCCGCTCCATCATCTATCTGATCTACGGTGCCTTGGTGCTGTTCACCTACTTCGGTGACCGGCTCCTGAGGAGGACCGAGAAGAACTATCGCACCCTAGGTTACCTGATTTGCATCTTAGGCGAC
>JAEEGL017449701.1_pt1 | contig 10858 bp, 8 predicted proteins | sample 9134231 | NCBI WGS metagenome assembly JAEEGL01 (sample SAMN16246548, study PRJNA631951) | gut metagenome | biome: gut microbiome; feature: rumen; material: fiber-attached | host: Bos | place: Iran: Karaj | collected 2018-10
AACATATCTGGCTGATAGGGATGTTGCTTCTTGAAAGACATAACTCGTTTCTAAATTGAGATGCAAAGGTACTACTTTTCAAGGAAACTGGCAAATTTCAGACGAGTTATGTGTGAAACGAGGTTTTCGGAGTGGACTCATATATCCGATATTATTTGATGTGCTTAGGAAGGAAGTGTGTCTGATAAAAGACATAAATAGTATTAAGATTGGATATTTGGATTTCCCGTCTTTCAAAGTAGCTTTTACTGACCATATCGAAAGGAAAGTAGAAAAGGCGAAGAATAAGAATAAAGTAAAAGCCAATAGCAATACTTCGACATCGAGGCTAAACTCTCCAAATGGATGGAGTTCTGGTTTTAATAAAACAGCACCTTATAAGAAGAATTATTCAAATCCTCAGAGTCAAATCAAAATAGAAGATAAACTATATGATAAATTCGAATATGGTTTAAGTGACTGGTAAATTATGTTTAACTCAAAAAAGATACAAGGGAAATATGTGCGACGGAGGATATGATGGAGGTGGGTATAATGACCCCGACTATTATGATTTAGAGTTCAGACAGCAGAACCCGGAAATATATGGGAACGACGAGTATATGCAGGATTACTATAGTAATAGCAGATACTCAAGCCAACGACAGCCAACGACAAGAAGGCAAAGTCGCGCTCAAAAGATAACTAATGACCGGTTCCACAAGGAATACCTGCAATGGCGACGCAACCATCCTGATAAGATAGCCTTCTTTAGGGAAAAGTCTATGACATCCTCACAAAATGGCTATGCTAATAGTGATAGCGTACCTCTTTGGTTATGTATCATTGTGGGTCTCATAGTATATCTCTCTCATAATAATGACATTAATTGATTCTTGTAGCAACTAATATATATTGTAAAAAAATGAAGACAATTATATCCATAGTTGCATTAAAGGCTGGCATATGCGAGTCCGATGAATTAAAATAAAACAGAACAGAAAACGTTATAATAATAAGAAGATAGACGAGAAAACTATATTTATCTATGGAAGAGAATTTATTTGATTCAATCCGACATACGGATGAGAATGGTAATGAATACTGGCTGGCGCGAGAATTGGCTGTAGCTGTCGGCTATAAGGATTATAGGAATTTCAAGGGACTCATTGAAAGGGCTCAGAAACTGTGCGTGGAAAACAACGCCAAAACAGAGGACCATTTCGTTGAGTTCACCGAAATGGTAGAGGTGGGGTCTGCCGCTATCCGCCAGGTTCCTTCCTTCAAACTGACACGCTATGCTTGCCTACTGATTTCCATGTGTGTCAATTCAAAAAAGACACAGGCATTGACGGCTCTACAGTATTTCTCTGGGAAGCAGGAAGTGACGAAAGACGTTGATTTATACGCAAATACAGATATTGTGTTTTTCTCCGACCCAGAGGGGCATTTACGCATACAACTGTTTTTCGATGGCGATACGGTGTGGACTACCCAGAAGCGGATTGCTGAGATTTTTCAGGTTGAAGTCAATACCATCAGTTATCACTTGAAGGAAATCTTTGATTCTGGAGAGCTGAACAGATACTCAGTTGTTCGAAAAGATTGGATAACTGCCGCCGACGGGAAGAAGTATGAAACGAAACTCTACAATCTTGATGTTATCATAGCTGTGGGCTACCGTGTGAACAGTTATAAGGCCACTCGCTTCAGACAGTGGGCGACCAATACGCTTAGCCAGTATATCAAAAATGGTTATGTGCTGGACGACGACCGGTTCAAATATGGAAACCAATTGACAGACATTAAGTTTGAACAACTCTTGGAGCGAATCCGGGAGATAAGGGCATCAGAGCGCATGGCGTACCAGAAAATTACTGACATCTATGCCACGGCGTGTGACTACCAGAAGGATGCACTGGAAACACGTGAGTTCTATGCAAAAGTACAGAACAAGCTACACTGGGCTATAGCAGGGAAGACGGCAGCAGAGATTATTTATTTCAATGCGGATGCTACCAAACTGAACATGGGACTGACTACATGGGCGCAAGCACCAGACGGGAAGATTCTGAAATCAGACGTTGCCATTGCCAAGAACTATTTGTCGGAAGAACACATGAGAGAACTGAACCGTATCGTTGAGGCTTATATCAACTTGGCAGAGACACGTGCCAAGAATCATCGACCTACGACCATGCAGCAGTGGGCAGAGTTTCTTGACAACTTCCTGACACTGGCATCCTATCCCATCTTGATGGACAAAGGCAAGATTTCAGCTTTACAAGCAAAGATAAAAGCATACGAGGAATACGACAAGTATCGTGTGATACAAGACAGAATGTATTTGTCGGACTTTGACAAGGAGGTGAAACATTTAAAAGATGAAATGGGTATTTGATAGAATCAGAGGGGACAGGTACTTGATTCTTCGAATTTAACAATTACGACATAAATGAAAACGTTAATTGTTTAGATATGACCAATGAATCGCAGAACATAGAATACAAGGAGTCGTGGCGTGACGAATGCCTAAAGTGGATATGCGGCTTTGCCACACCAGTAATGCACAAAAAAGGTGAGATAAGTCATACGAAATGATAATTTTTCTAAAATGCAGTGGCTGTTTGCGGAAAAATGCGTACCTTTGCAAGTTAGAAAAGTAAAAAGGTAAAAAAAACGATGTCGTGCATACTACATATAGAAACGAGTACCCAGGTGTGCTCGGTGGCTGTGTCGGAAGACTCGCAGGTGATCTTCCATCAGGAGGATCATAGCGGGCCAAACCATGCCGAGCGTCTCGGCTCGATGGTCGATGACGCCCTCTCGTTTACCGACAACCATGCCATACCCTTTGATGCGGTGGCCGTGAGTTGCGGTCCGGGCTCATACACGGGTCTGCGCATAGGCGTGTCGATGGCCAAGGGCATCTGCTACGGGCGCAGCCTGAAACTCATTGCCGTACCCACGCTGGAGTTGCTCTGCGTGCCGGTACTGTTAAGGGAAGAGGTAAGGGTGAAGGGTGAAGAATGTGCAGCCCCTCTGCCCGACGATGCTCTGCTCTGTCCGATGATAGACGCCCGCCGCATGGAGGTTTATGCCGGCATCTACGACCGTGCCCTCCGTGAGGTCCGTCCCGTAGGTGCCGATGTGGTCAGTGCCGAGACCTACAAGCCGTGGCTCGACGAGCATCCTGTCTATTTCTTCGGCAACGGTGCTGCCAAATGCATGGAGGCCATCCATCACCCTAATGCCCGTTTGGTTGAGGGCATCGAACCGATAGCCAAATGGATGCAGCCGCTGGCCGAACGGCGCTTGCTGAACGGTCAGACGGAGGATGTGGCCTATTTCGAACCCTTCTACCTGAAGGATTATGTTGCCAAAATGCCAAAAAAACTGATTTGATAATATGGAAATAAAAGGATTAGACTATAATACGCAGCGCGAAGTGCTGCTGATGCCTGAATACGGGCGCGAGATACAAAAGATGGTAGACCACGCCGTGACACTGCCATCGAAGGAAGAACGGCTGCGCTGTGCCAAGAGCATCGTGAAACTGATGGTGACCAAGGTGCCGCAGATTCGTGAGAATGCCGACTACCAGCAGACGCTGTGGGACCATCTCTACCTGATGAGCCGCAAGCAGTTGGATATCGACTGGCCATACGACGTGAGCGGGGCAGAGAAGTTCCACGACAAGCCGCAGCCCATGCCGCTGCCGCAGGGGGGCATCCGTCTGCGTCACTACGGCAAACTGGTTGGCGAACTGCTGGAAAAACTGAAGACGATGGATGACGGCCCCGAGCGCAACGAACTGATTCGTCTGACGGCCAATCAGATGAAGCGCGACCTGGCACAGTGGGGACATGGCTCTATAGACAACGAGAAAGTGGCCGACGATATGGCACGCCTCACCGACGGTGCCGTGCAGTTGGACCTGAAAACCTTCACTTTCGAGCGCGTAGACCTAAGTGAGCCGCAGCCGTCGAAACGTAGTAAGAAGCGCAAGTAAACTTATGTCTGCATTCATTATTGAGGGAGGTCATCCTCTGAGCGGAACCATTGAGCCGCAGGGCGCCAAGAACGAGGCCCTGCAAGTTATCTGTGCCACCTTGCTCACCAGCGAGAAGGTGACAATTCATAATATCCCGCAAATCAGGGATGTGATGAATCTCATCCAACTGCTCAAGGATGTCGGGGTGAAGGTGACACCCGGAAATCCCGGAAGCCCCGGAGATTCCGGAGATCCCGGAAATCCTGGAACCACCTACACCTTCCAGGCCGATGACCTGAACCTGGACTACCTGCAGAGCAATGAGTTCGTAAAGAAATGTGCGCAGTTGCGCGGTTCGGTGATGATGATTGGTCCGCTGCTGGCCCGCATGGGCAAGGCTACCATTGCCAAGCCTGGCGGCGACAAGATAGGCCGCCGCCGCCTGGACACCCATTTCCTTGGCTTTGAGCGCTTGGGCGCACAGTTCCACCATGTGGCCGAGCGCGACGTCTACGAGATTAGCGCACCCACCACCACTCAACACCCATCACCCACCACCCACCACCCATCACCCAACACCCTGACCGGCTCCTACATCCTACTCGACGAAGCCTCGGTCACGGGTACGGCCAACATCGTGATGGCCGCTGTCATGGCCCAGGGCACTACCACTATATATAATGCCGCCTGCGAGCCCTACCTGCAGCAACTCTGTAAGATGCTCAACAGCATGGGCGCACGCATCAGCGGCATTGCCTCGAACCTGCTCACCATCGAGGGTGTAGGCCACCTGCACGGCACCGACCATACCATCCTGCCCGACATGATTGAAGTGGGCTCGTTTATCGGCATGGCCGCCATGGTGGGCAACGGCATACGCATCAAAAATGCCTCTATCAGCAATCTGGGCATCATTCCCAATACCTTCCGTCGTCTGGGCATTAAGATCCTGGAGGAAGGCGATGACCTCTTTGTTCCCCGCATGCACCATTACGAGATACAGTCGTTTATCGACGGCACCATTATGACGCTGGCCGATGCGCCGTGGCCCGGCCTGACGCCCGACCTGCTGTCGGTGCTCATCACCGTGGCAACGCAGGCCCGTGGCTCGGTGCTGGTACACCAGAAAATGTTTGAGAGCCGACTGTTCTTCGTCGACAAACTCATAGACATGGGTGCTCAGATAATCCTCTGCGACCCCCATCGCGCCGTGGTCGTCGGCCACGACCGCAAACTGCAACTGCGCGGCGGACGCATGTCGAGTCCCGATATTCGTGCGGGTATTGCTCTGCTCATTGCTGCCATGAGTGCCAAAGGCACCAGCCGTATCGACAATATCGAGCAGATAGACCGCGGCTACGAGAACATAGAAAACCGCCTGAACGCCCTCGGTGCAAGAATCACCCGCCTCCCATAACTCCCCATAACTTCCCATGATTAAGCAAGAAGACGTTTACAAGATAGGCCGCATAGGCAAGGCGCACGGCGTGAAGGGCGAGGTGACCTTCATGTTCGATGACGATGTGTTCGACCGCGTGGATGCTGACTACCTCATCCTGGAGGTCGATGGCATCCTGGTGCCCTTCTTCATGGAGGAGTATCGCTTCCGTTCTGACAGCACCGCCCTGGTGAAGTTTGAGGATATTGACACGCAGGACCGCGCACGTGAACTGACAAACTGCGACGTCTACTTCCCCCGCTCGCTGGCAGATGACGAGGAAGAAGGGCTGTCGCTACCTTCCCTTGTGGGCTTCAACATTGTTGAAGCAAAGACAAACAAGACCGTGGGCACTATCGCTGCCATTGACGATCAGACCGCCAATATCCTCTTTGAACTGGAGGACGGTCGTCTTATCCCCGCCAGTGAGGACCTGATTACTTCCATTGACCCACAGGGGCAGACCATAACCATGGCCCTGCCTAAGGGCCTGCTGGAACTGAATACGGAGTAAGCATTCCCAACCAATATAGTCCAACATGGACGAGCAGACGAAAAGAATAAAGAAGGACTATCTGCGCTATTTGCGCCTGCAGCGCAGCATGTCGGCCAACACGCAGGATGCCTACGCCCGTGACCTGGACAAACTGCTGGTATTCCTCGACCATGAAGGCAAACGCCCGGAGGAAGTGGTGCTGGCCGACCTGCAGACCTTTGCTGCCGGACTGCACGACATCGGCGTAGGGCCGCGCTCGCAGTGCCGCATACTCAGTGGCGTGCGCTCGTTCTACAGGTTCCTGGTCATGGACGGCTATATGGACAACGACCCCACCGAACTACTGGAGTCGCCCGTGCTCGGCGAGCACCTGCCGGAATTTCTGACGCCGCAAGAGGTAGACCAACTGAAGGAGAGCATCGACCTGAGTAAGCCCGAGGGCCACCGCAACCGTGCCATCATTGAGGTGCTCTTCTCTTGTGGCCTGCGTGTATCGGAACTGGTCAATCTGAAGTGGTCGAACGTTTATGTTGATGAGCGTTTCCTGCGCATCATGGGCAAAGGCTCGAAGGAGCGGCTGGTGCCCATCTCGGAATTGGCCCTGAAAGAGATAGAGAACTACCTGCCGTGGCGCAACACGCTGAAGATCAAGTCTGGCGAGGAGGACTATGTCTTTCTGAACCGTCGTGGTGGCCACCTCACGCGCACCATGATCCTTATCATGCTGAAGGAGCAGGCTCAGGAGGCGGGCATTGTGAAGACCATCTCGCCCCACACGCTGCGCCATTCCTTTGCCACTGCCCTGTTGGAAGGTGGAGCCGACTTGCGCGTTATCCAGTCATTGCTGGGCCACGAGAGCATAGGCACTACCGAAATTTATACGCACCTCTCCATGCAAACGCTGCGCGAAGAGGTGCTAACCCATCATCCGCGCAATATTCTCAATTCGAAACAGCCATAATCACTCTGCAATCTAACTTAGTTTGCTCAGCAATCTAACTTAGTTTGCTCAGCAATCTAATTTAGTTTGTTCAGCAATCTAATTTAGTTTGTTCAGCAATCTAATTTAGTTTGCGGTGAAAGTAGTGCTCTTGTACCTTCAAGAATATCGATTAAATCGGACATTGTTTCGGCTCGGAGCATGGCGATGCGCGTCTGGCGGAAGTTGGGAATGGCCTTGAAGATAGGCGTGGCGGCCAGGTGACGACGGGTGTGCAGGATGCCGCGTTTCTCGTCGATACGCTCTACGTTGATGCGTAATAGTTCCTCCAAGATGTCGAGTTTCTGGTCGAAATCGAGGGTTGAGGGTTGAGGGTTGAGGGTTAAGGGTTGAGGGTTGAGAGACTTTACTTTTGCTACGGAGGAACTAACGTCTCTTAACTCTAAACTCTCAACTCTTAACAGATCATGGATCTCTTTAAAAATCCAGGGACGGCCGAAGGTGGCACGACCCACCATGATGGCATCTACGCCGTAGGTGTCGAAGGCCCTCTGCGCATCCTCAGCCGAGGTGATGTCGCCATTGCCGATGATGGGTATATGGATGCGCGGGTTGCGCTTCACCTCGCCTATCAGCGTCCAGTCGGCCTCGCCGGTGTACATCTGTGCCCGTGTGCGGCCGTGGATGGTCAGTGCTTGGATGCCGCAGTCTTGCAACTGCTCGGCCAAGGTGGTGATGATGAGTTGTTCGTGGTTCCAGCCTAAGCGTGTCTTGACGGTCACGGGCAGGCGTACGGCATCCACCACCTTGCGCGTGATTTCCAGCATCTTCGGGATGTTTTGCAGCATGCCGGCACCGGCACCTTTGCCGGCAACCTTCTTCACCGGACAGCCGAAGTTCAGGTCGATGAGGTCGGGGCCGGCCTGCTCCACGATGCGTGCCGCCTCGACCATCGCTTCCACGTCGCGCCCGTAGATCTGAATACCTACGGGGCGTTCCTCGTTGCTGATGTTCAGTTTTTGCTGGGTGCTCTTCACGTCGCGTATCAGTGCCTCGGCCGATACGAACTCCGTATAGACCATCGATGCTCCGAACCGCTTGCACAGCAGTCGGAAACCGATGTCGGTGACATCTTCCATTGGTGCCAGGAATACTGGCTTTGGGCCGAATTCTATTTCTCCTATCTTCATGGGTGGTGGGTGTTAGGTGGCGGGTGTTAGGTGATTCAGGGTACAAAGTTACGAATTTTTTCATAAAAAAAGTTTTTTTTGCCGATATATTCAAAAAAATTGCTACCTTTGTACTTTGTAATCATATAAATCAATACAAATAATGTCGAAAGTAGAAATAAAACGCGTGACCGACAAGCGTGGGCTTGAGGCCTTCATACAACTACATTACGACCTGTATCGTGGCAACCAATACGATGCGCCAAACCTCCACAGCGATGAGGTGAGAACACTTTCTCCATTTATTAAAAAGAAAAACGCCGCCTTTGAATTCTGCGAGGCAGAATATTTCCTGGCCTACAAGGACGGCAAGGTGGTAGGGCGCGTGGCCGCCATTATCAACCATCGATACAACAAGCAGTGGGAACGGCCCTGCGTACGCTTTGGATGGCTCGACCTGATCAACGACGAGGAAGTGCTGCGTGCGCTGCTCACCGCCGTCGAGGACTACGGGCGTAGTAAGGGCATGAAGGAAATCATCGGTCCCTTGGGCTTTACCGACATGGACCCGGAGGGCATGCTCACCAAAGGCTTCGACCAGTTGGGCACCATGGCCACCGAGTATAACTACGAATATTATCCGCAACTCATGGAACGCATGGAGGGCTACGAGAAGGACAACGACTACGTGGAGTACAAACTCTACGTGCCCAAGGAAGGCATGCCCGATAAGTTCAGGCGCGTGGCCGAACTCACCATGCAGCGCTACAACCTTCATGTGGTAAAGATTACGAAGCAGGACGTGTACGGTCCTCGTAAGTATGGCCACCGCGTGTTCGACGTCATCAACCGCACCTTCGGCCACCTTTATGGCTACTCGCAGATGTCGGAGAAGCAGATGGACGAATATGTAGACATGTACTTTAAGTTCATCGACCTGGAGATGCTCTGCCTTGTAGAGGACTGGAACACGCCCGACCACGACCTCGTGGGCGTGGGCATCACCATCCCCTCACTGACGCGCGCCCTGCAGAAATGCCGCAACGGTAGGCTGTGGCCCTTCGGCTGGTGGCATCTGTATCGGGCCTTGAAACTCAAGAAGACCAAGGTGGTAGACTGCCTGCTCATCGGCGTGCTGCCCGAATACCGCTCCAAGGGTGCCAACGCCCTGCTCTTCTACGACCTCATACCCATCTATCAGAAGTACGGCTTCCTCTGGGGCGAGACCCACGTGGAGATGGAGACCAACGGTAAGGTACAGAGCCAGTGGCAGTACCTGGAGCATGAACAGCATAAGCGGCGGAGGTGCTATAAGAAACAATTGTAAGGAACTGACACTAAATAAAGTTGGTAATTGGAAACATCGTTTTAGTAAAACAGATAAAAACAACAAAAACAGATAAAAACCATTAATGGCCGAAGATTATATCATTATCGAACAACCACAGACTCCTGAATATGGAGATGAGAATATCCGTACCTTGACTGGCACGGAGCACATACGACTGCGCCCGGGTATGTATATCGGGCGACTGGGCGACGGCTCACTGCCCGAGGACGGCATCTATGTGCTGCTGAAGGAAGTGATAGACAACTCCATCGACGAGTTTAAGATGAAGGCCGGCAACCGCATTGAGGTCAATGTTGACGAAAATCTGCGCGTCAGCGTGCGCGACTATGGCCGCGGCATCCCGCAGGGCAAGATGATCGAGGCCGTCAGCGTGCTGAACACAGGCGGCAAGTACGACTCGAAAGCCTTCAAGAAGTCTATCGGCCTGAATGGTGTCGGTGTAAAGGCGGTGAATGCGCTGAGTTCCCATTTCGAGGTACACTCCTACCGCGAGGGCAAGGTGCGAAAGGCAACCTTTGAGCAGGGCAAACTGGTGAGTGACATCACCGAGGACTCGCAGGACGAGAACGGCACCTATATCTTCTTCGAGCCCGACAACTCGCTCTTCCAGAACTACCATTTTCATGACGACATCGTGGAGAACATGCTCCGCAACTATACATATCTGAACATTGGACTGGCCATCATGTACAACGGTCGCCGCATCCTCTCGCGCCGCGGACTGGAGGATTTGCTGAAAGACCGCATGAGTGCCGACGCCCTCTATCCCATCATCCACCTGCAGGGCGAGGACATCGAGATTGCCTTTACCCATGCCAATCAGTATGGCGAGGAATACTACTCCTTTGTCAACGGCCAGCACACCACGCAGGGCGGCACCCACCAGAGCGCGTTCAAGGAGCATATCGCCAAGACCATCAAGGAGTTCTTCCAGAAAAACTTCGAGTATGGCGACATACGCACCGGCATCGTTGCCGCCATCGCCCTGAACGTCGAAGAGCCTATGTTTGAGAGTCAGACGAAGATTAAACTCGGCTCGCTGACCATGGCTCCAGTACCCACACAGGTTGATGCCGAGCATCCCATGCCTCCCAGCATCAACAAATATGTGGGCGATTTCATCAAGACCGAGGTCGACAATTTCCTGCACAAGAACGCCGACGTGGCCGAGGTGATGCTCAACAAGATACAGGAGAGCGAAAAGGAGCGCAAGGCTATGGCCGGCGTTACCAAACTGGCCCGCGAGCGGGCCAAGAAAGCCAACCTGCACAACCGCAAACTGCGCGACTGTCGCATACATTACAGCGACACGAAGAATGACCAAAAAGAGGATTCGTGCATCTTTATCACCGAGGGCGACTCGGCTAGTGGAAGCATCACCAAGAGCCGCGATGTGAACACGCAGGCCGTCTTCTCTTTAAGGGGAAAACCCCTGAACACCTACGGACTGACCAAGAAGGTGGTCTACGAAAACGAGGAGTTCAACCTCCT
>JAEEGL010418187.1_pt1 | contig 10857 bp, 10 predicted proteins | sample 9134231 | NCBI WGS metagenome assembly JAEEGL01 (sample SAMN16246548, study PRJNA631951) | gut metagenome | biome: gut microbiome; feature: rumen; material: fiber-attached | host: Bos | place: Iran: Karaj | collected 2018-10
AGAGCTGATTTCGAGGCATTTTTTCGTCAGGCAAGGCGCATTCCCGCAGAAATACTATCTGTCTTTCAAGGGAATGCAACGCTGTATGACGAAAAAAGGGCCGAAACTCAGCCTTTGAGTGCTAGTGTGAACACGCCCTAAGAAGAATAAAGCGGAAATGATCCCTTTCCGCTCACCGCACGGGCATACGGACCCATACTCCGGCATATACTCTTCCAGAACGGACAAAGGAGGATGCCGGAATGGATCAGGACGTATGCCTTTTTTCGCGGAAACGCATGGAAATGACGGGGATCGGGGAGGTCGAGAGCTGCACGGACACGGAGATCATCCTTCTCTCGGAAGCGGGAAGGATCGCCGTTTCCGGGAGCGGGCTGAAGATCGGGAATTTCAGCGCGGAGAGCGGAAAACTCTTTCTGACGGGGACCGTGGACGCCCTTCAGTATATCGACGGAGAGCAGGAGGAAGGCGGCAGACGGGGATTTTTCGGAAGGCTGTTCCGGTAAAGTGAAATATATTGAGATCCTTACCGAAAATCAGCTGAAACTTGTCGGATATTCTTTCATTTTGGGGTTGATTTTTGGCGCAAGTTACGATATAATAAGAATTACATATATCCTTTGCGGACTTGTGTCATATCGCGGAGAAAAGCCCGTCTGGAAAACGGGAGTCCTTCCTTTTTCCGCCCGCCTGTTTTTTGATTTTTTCTGGACGGCGGCGATCGGGTTATCCTTCTCGATCTTCCTCTACGCGGCGAACGACGGAGAGTTCCGGTGGTTCGCGGCTGCGTTCTGCGGAGCGGGCTTCGCCGTATGGCACGCGACGGCCGGTAGGGTCGTGATCTTCTTCTCCGAGAAGATCGCGGCGTTCATCCGGACCGTTGTCCGATATACAGTGGTTCTTCCGGTTTCGTTCGTGCTGCGGCTGACGGTGCGGGGTTTATGCCTCTTCGGCCGGGCAGTCCGGCGTCTGACGCGGGCGACGGTCGGAAGACTCCGGGTTGCCGCCCGTCGGAGACTGCTCTACAAGCGGGCTCTGCGGCGGACGGAGCGGGTACGGAAGGCGCTCGCGGAGGATGTGAAGTTCGGCTTTGGGGGAGGGGACGCGTCCTTGAAAGGAAAAAGCATATTCCGCAATATGTTTGTCCGGATCAGTATCCTTGTGCTGATCGTCTTCTTCATCGTCAGCTTCATCATGCTGCAGCTGAAACAGAACGATCTGATGGCGGAAGCGGCCCGGATCCAGGCGGAGATCGACCGGACAAACGAGTACATCAACAAACTGCAGGCGGAGATCGACCGTCCGTTCGACGAGGAATATGTGGCGGAGATCGCCCATGAAAAGCTCGGACTGCGTTTTCCGCAGGAAATCGTTTTCTACAGCGGCGACGAAAATTGACAGCATCGGATCCTGCGATTTATCGCGGGATCTTTGTGCATATGGAGGATAAGCGATGATTCAGAACGAAGGACGGGGCGTCCGGATTTTCGGCATCCTTCTGGTTCTCCTTTCCGCGCTTCTGCTTTCCGCGGCGGTCACGTTCGGCATTCTGTACCGGACGGCGGCAGCGGCGCTTCAAAGCGAAACCCGGAACCGCGCGGAGCTGGAGTCCCGGTACGGGGAGCTGAGCAGGGAACTCGAAGCCCTGAATTCTGAAATCGATGCGCTGGAATCGGAAAAACAAAGTACGGAAGCGGAACTGGACGAGAAGACGATGAAGATCGACGGGCTGGAAGCCATGATCGAGCTTCTCGAAGACGCAGTGGACGGGCTGGGCGATACGAATACCCAGCTCGAAGCAAGGCTCGCGGAGGCCAACCGGATGGCGGACAGTCTCCGGGGGGAAGCCGACGTCCTGAATGAGAAAATCGAAGTCCAGAAGGAAAAGGTCCGGCTTCTCAGAGAGCGCAGCGAAGGACTGCGCGCCACCGTGGACGAGCTGAAGGAAGAGCTGGTCGAAATCAAGGACGAACTCAGGACCTGGGAGGAAGCGTCTCCTCCGCTGGCAAGTCCCATGGGACAGGAATTCGGGGAGATCCAGACCCTCGAAGCTCCGGAGGAGACGTCCGATCCCACCGTACCGGACGACACCGCAAAGACGGAAGAACCGGATCCCGCAGTGACGGCCCCCGACGAACCGGTGACGGCTGAGCCGGATCCCGTCCCCGAACCGGAGCCGGAACCCGAACCCGAACCTGAACCGGAGCCCGAACCCGTTCAGCCCGCGGAGCCCGAAAAGACCGAAGAGCCGCCGAAAACGGAGGAACCCGTACAGCAGGAGCCGGTTCAGCCCGCCGTTCCCGCCGTTGTTCCGGCCAAGACCGAACCGGAATTCCCCGAGACCGAGCCCGTCAAGGTCCTTCTGAACTATCTGAAAAGCGGCGCTCCTCTTCGTTGGGAATGGATTTCCGGGACCAATCAGCTGATCGAGGTCTATCCCACGCTGGCATACTTTTACGAGGATCTGACAACGGGCGAGATCGTATCCTACAACGCCGACGTCGTTACATACGCCGCCAGTCTCATCAAAGCCCCCTTCATCTATACCGTGCTGAAGGAGATCGAAGCGTTCGAGGCGACGAAAACTGCCCGTGACGCGGACGGAAAGATCGTCTACGGACCCGGGGAGGAGAAATACAACCTCGACGAGATCTGGACCTATGACCCCGATACCATGTATGAAGAAGGATCCGGAGAGATCATGGAGATGGAGAAGGGCGTCCAGATGACCTGGAGGGAGCTGTTTGAGTATGCGATCCTCTACAGCGACAACATCGCGTTCATGCAGATCTACGACCGCTTCGGGTACGATTCTTTTTACCGCGCGGTAGACGAGCTCGGCATCCGGGGGACCAATACGCAGTTCATGTACCTGACACCGCGGGACTGCTCGATCTTCCTAAAGGAAATCTACAAGTACTTCGAAACGGGTTCCAAAAATGCCCTGTGGCTGCGCAATCTCATGTCCCGCTCGAAATACGGCCATCTCATTGCGGACCATTATCCCGGCATCGTTGTCGCGCATAAATACGGATGGGACGTGGATTCCTATCACGACATGGCGATCATTTACGACGAACACCCGTATCTGCTCGTCATCATGACAGATTATGAAGACGGCGGAGCGACTGCGGCGCGGTTTTTCGCCGATGTTGTGAGCATGACGAAGGTCATTCACGCGACGAGTCAGTGAGGACAAAAGATCAAAAAACTCTCTTCATGTAATTGAAAAACTCTCCTTTTTGTGATAGAATGGGGAGCAGAAGAAAATCTGCCGTCCATTCCGCGAAAAGGAGAGTTTTTATGACCAGACTGCCGTACCGCAATAAAATCGCCGTGGCAGGACACCGCGGCAACGCGAAATTCTTCCCGGAAAACACCATGGCGGGCTTCCGTTCCGCCGTATCGCTGAAACCCGATATGATCGAAATGGACGTCCACATGACGAAGGACCGCGAACTGATCGTCATGCACGACCACAAGGTGAACCGCACGACGGACGGCGACGGAGCGATCCGCGACCTGACCTTCGAACAAATCCGGAAGCTCGACGCGGGAAGCTGGAAGGGGGAGGAATTCCGCGGCGAGAAGGTCCCTGCATTTGAAGAATTCCTCGCTCTGATGGCGGAGAATCCGGACATCATGCTGAACGTGGAACTGAAGGATTATCCCTCCATGTCAGGGCCGTTTGCCTACGAATCCGCCGAGCGCGCCATCGCCATGATGGACAGATACGGCGTGACGGAGCGCAGCGTCGTGAACTCCTGGAGCGGAGAACTCAACGAGTGGATCAGCGAAAAGTACGGAGACAGGATCCGCATCCACGCGTACCACCCGCAGGAGCTCATGGGCGCGAATCAAAAGCGGTTCGTATACGATTACGCCTACTGCGTCTGTCTGTTCAGCACGTGGAAAGGCGCGAGCGTCGTTCCGAAGCAGATGTTCGATTTCGCGCTTTCCTACGGAGTGGAGCCGTGGGTCTTCTATTCGCCCGACACTCCGGAGGTCTATGACGCGGCTGTTGAAAACGGAGCGATCCTCTTCACCTCGAACGATCCCGCCTGGGCGATGGAATATCTCCGCTCGAAGGGGCTGCACGACTGAGGGAGGGAAACATGGCTGTCATCACGATCGTCGGCGCGGGCATGATGGGATCCGCCTTAGCGTTTCCGGCGCGGGAGAACGGACACGAAGTCCGGCTCGTGGGCACGCATCTTGACCGCGAGATCATAGAAACCTGCCGGAAGACGAACCGGCATCCGAAATTCAGTATAGATTTTCCCGAAGGTCTGACGTTCTGCCAGATCGAAGAGATGGAGGAAGCGATCGACGGAGCGGACCTCGTCATCGGGGGCGTGTCGAGCTTCGGCGTGGACTGGTTCGGGGAATACGTGCTCCCGGCCGTTCCGGAGACGACGCCCGTTCTCACGGTGACGAAAGGGCTGCTCGATACACCGGACGGACGTCTGCTCTCCTATCCCGAGGTCTGGGGACAACGGCTCGCGGACAAGGGCCTGCGCCGGAATCTGAACGCCGTGGGCGGGCCTTGTACTTCGTATGAGCTCGCGGCGCACGATCAGACGGAAGTCGCCTTCTGCGGAAAGGATATGGAAACGCTCCGGTTCATAAAATCCCTCATGGCGACGGAGTACTACCACGTCAGCCTGTCTCTCGACGTACGGGGGATCGAGAGCGCGGTCGCGCTGAAAAACGGATACGCGCTCGGGATCGCGCTCACCATCGGTCTGAACCAGAGGATGTTCGGGATCGATTCCGAGCTGCATTACAACTCGCAGGCTGCCGTTTTCGGTCAGGCCGTTCGTGAAATGGCAAAGCTGCTCGAACTGCAGGGCGCGGGGACGCTTGATAATCTCTGCGTGGGAGCCGGAGACCTGTACGTGACCGTTTACGGAGGGAGGACGCGACTTGTCGGGATCCTCCTCGGCCGGGGACTGGATATCGACGAAGCAAAGGCGGAATTGAACGGCGTGACGCTGGAATCCCTCGTCGTCGCCGTGCGCGTGGCGCGGGCGGTGCGGATCCTCGCGGAAAAGGGCCGGCTCGATCCGGCACAGTTCCCGCTGCTCATGCACGTCGACGGGATCCTGTCCGAAAAGAAGGCTCCCGATCTGCCCTGGGAGAAATTCACGTTTACCGCCGAGTAAAAGCGATTCACCCGCTCTTCGAGAACCCGTGGATGAATCCCGTGATGTCGGAGGAACAGAGGTCCCCGCCGATCACGCGGTTCCGGAATAGAATGACGTTCGCCATGACCGTACCCTTGTAATCCGGATAGTTTGTGACGGCGAACGTGTAGCGGGTGACCTCCTTGCCGCGGTATTTCGAGAGATCGAGACCCTGTCCGCGCTGCAGTTCGTTGTAGGACTTCATGACCTTGTCGAACTCCTCGGGAATGCGGATCTTCATCTCTTCGAGCGGCTCGGGATCCACCTCCCAGCCGAACTGGGCAAGGAACGAGATCACGTCGTCTTTCGTCCGGATCTTATTGTAGCGAATGTTTTCCGTCGCCGCCGCCACCTCTTTCGTGGAAGCGGGGACGTACGCCGGCACGCAGAGGACCGCCGCGCAGAGAAGTGCCAGCGACACGGCGATGATGCCGAAGAATTTCAGCGTATTCGCGCGGACTGTGCAGATGAACATAAACGCCTCCGTTGCGATTTGTCTGTCGGTCGATCCTATGCGCTTTGTTTTACGGATAGAACCGGTCCCGTCCGGTTTCGGAGGAAAATCATGTTCGAACACGTGGAAAAAATCATGAAGGCCTGTCCCTGCGGCAGGAAGCACGTTCTCAGCACCGAGGAATGCGTCGTGTCAACGGACGCGGAAGAGAGGATGAAGGCATATATCGCGGCGAAGGGCTGGAAAAACCCTGTGATCGTCGCGGACGACAACACGCGCGTTTTCGCAGACCGGATCCTCGCGCAGTTTCCGGCCCGCGTGAAGACCGTCGCGGGGAACGCGCACGCTACCGAGATCTGGTGCGCCGAGGTCGGTTCGTGCGTCGACGCCGAGAAGCCGGACGTCATGATCGCCTGCGGATCGGGATCCGTGCACGATATCGTCCGGTATGTCGCGTGTGAAAAGGGGATCCCGTTCCTTTCCTATCCGACCGCCGCTTCCGTGGACGGATTCGTTTCGGGCGTTGCCGCCATGACATGGCACGGACAGAAGCTGACCTTCCCATCGGTCCCGCCCGTCGCCTGCTTCGCCGATCCGGGTGTCTTCGCCTCGGCGCCCGCGCGTCTGACGGCGTCCGGCGTGGGCGACGTGCTCGGGAAGTATATCTCGCTCTTCGACTGGCGAGTAGGACAGATCCTCACCGGAGAGTACCTGTGCGAAGAACTCTGCTCTCTCGAATCGGAAGCGGTCGACGAGGTGATCGGCGCGCTGAAAGCCCGGGAAAGCATCGGGGAGACAGCCTACTGCGAAAAGGTCATGAACGCGCTTCTGATCTCCGGCCTGACCATCCAGCTGTCCGGGAATTCCCGTCCCGCCTCCGGCGCGGAGCACCATATGTCCCATCTCTGGGAAATGCAGCGGATCAACGAAGCGAGCAAAGGGCTGCACGGAGAACAGGTGGCCGTCGGCATGCTCATCGTGGCGCGCCGGTACGAGGAAGCTCTCAAAAACGGCCCCGATTACGACAGGATCGCGCGGATCGACATGAAAAAAGTGCTCGACCGCGAAAGGCTTCTGCCGGTGTTCCGCGACCTCACGGACGGGATCTTAAAAGAGAACATGCCCGATGGCACGCCGGAATCCTCCAGCCTGACGGGGATCCGGATCGCCGAGGATACCGACCGCCGTCTGAAGGAAGCGGCCCGGAAACTGCTCCCGCCTTCATCCGAGATGGAAGCGCTCACGAAGCTCGCAGGCGCGCCGACGACGACTGCGGAGATCGGACTGGATCCTTCTCCGGAATTTGCCCGCCAGACGCTCACGTTCGCCCCGTACGTCCGGAACAGACTCACGCTTCTGAAAGTCCTTGAAGCCGCGGAGCTCGTGTGAGAGCGGTGCGGATGAACCGTTGTGATTCAAAGAAAGGAAGAATGCCATGAAACCGATGAAACTGATCGCGCTGCTGCTTGCTCTGTTGATGGTCGTTCCGGCATGCTCGAACAATCCCGCGCAGACCGGCGGGGAAGAAGACGCGGCTCAGACGCCCGTTTCGGATCCGTCTGCCGCCGCGGAAGCGGAAGAAACGGAGGCCGAAGCGGAGGAGGACCGGACGCAGTATGACCCGAAGCTCGAGGCCGTCGATTACGGCGGAGCGGTGTTTACGGCACTCTACAACTCCGGCAGCGAGGTGGAGCCGAACAAGGACTTCACCGCGGAAGAATTGACCGGCGAAATCGTAAACGACGCGAAGTACAACCGCACCGTCGCGCTTTCGGAAAAGTACAATATCTCCATGGAGTTTCAGAACGGCGGCGGAGACGGAACGGTTTCGTCCTCCGTCACGCACTCCGTATCTGCCGGGGATAACGCATATTCGGTGGTCGACCTAAACGCGCAGTACTGCGTGCAGCTCGGCTCGAAGAATGCCCTGCTCGAGATCCACGATCTGCCCGTGATCGATCTGGACGCGCCGTACTGGAATTCCCTCATGCTCGAAGGCAGTTCCATCGCGCACAAGAACTTTTTCGTCTTCTCCGACATCAACATCCACGCATACGGAGCCACCCCCTGCATGATCTTCAACAAGGTCGTCCATGAAAACCACGGACTGCCGGATCTGTACGAGATCGTGCTGAACGGAAAGTGGACCTTTGACCGTGCCTGCGAGATGATCTCCGCCGTGACCGCCGATCTGGACGGGGACGGACAGATCACCAAGGACGACAGGCTCGGCATGATCGCCAACAACTTCTGCATCGACTGCTTCATCAGCGGCACCGGATACCACCTGATCGCCAAGGATGAAGACGATCTGCCCGTGATCACCGTCTTTACCGAGGAAATGGCGGATATCATGAACGGCATCAAGAAGGTGTGCTCCGAGCAGACGGGCACCTTCCTCGTGGACCGCACCAGCACCGCCACAGAAGCGCGCGAATACTGGACGGAACGCGCCATCACCGAAGACCGCGCTCTGTTCTGGGTCGGCAACATCAAGTGCGTGGAGCGGATGAGGACGTCCGAGTCCGACTTCGGCGTGGTACCCATGCCGAAAGCGACCGACGCGCAGGAGAATTACGCCATCCACGTGCAGGCGAACGTCGGCTCGATGCTCTGCTTCCCGCTGACCGTCGCTTCGAACGGCGAAATGATCGGAAAGATTTTGGAGGATATGTCGTATCTGTCCTTCCGGGACGTCATGCCCGCCTACATGGACGTCTGTATCGACGGTAAGACCATCCGCGACGAGGAATCCCTCGCCTGCCTGGAACTGATCCGTTCGTCCTACTACTGCGACCTCGGCTTTATGTGCCAGCAGATGAACATCAACATCCTCAACACCATGCGGGATTACGTGACGAAGAACAAGGAGGACTATATGTCTTCCCTGAAGAGCAACCAGAAGGTCTGGAACAAGGCGGTCGAGAAGATTGCCAAGAATTTCGTCGAGCCGTAAAATACCGCGCATTTTCTCTGAACGATTTTCGGATGAAATCGGGAAAACCACCCGTCCGTGATCCGGTTCTTCCGAATTTCGGGAACAAGTCGTTTTTGATAAACAGATGATAAATCAACGCACCCGAAAAATCAAATCAATAAAAAGGAGAAAGAAAAAATGAGAAGGATCTGTTTCGTTCTCGCCGTTCTGCTCGTGCTCACCGCGGCTCTCGCCTCCGCAGGATGCGGAAAAAGCGGCAAAGACTCGCTCGTCGGAACCTGGGAGTATACGTCTTCGGAGTACGGCATCAACGCCGTTTATGTCCTGAAGGCCGACGGGACCGGCACCTATACCTTGAAAGTCGGGGAAGCGGAGAGCAACTATGAGCTGAAATACGAAACCAAGGACGGTCATCTTCTGGTTACCTTTGTCAACGACGAAATATTCACCGAGGAAGACGTGCTGGACAGCGAATACACGCTCAAGGACAAAAACACGCTCGTCATCAAGGATACATCCGGCGAGGAAATGACATTCATAAGGAAATAATGCCCGCCGCGTCCGGACCTGCCGTTCGGGGGGGGGATCGGACGCGCTCCGCAAAAAGAGGTACTGATATGAAACGAACGGCAGCCGCGCTTTTACTCTGTCTGTCCTTGATTTTTCCGCTTTCCGCATGCCGCGGGAAAGCGGCGGAAAAGATCCCATATTGGACGGCGGATTCTCCTGCAGCGGCGTCCATCGTCGCTTTTGTCTCTGCGGTGACGGATGAGAAGTCCGCGGATTTCGTGCCGGCAGAGCGCCGCATCGCAGTGTTCGATATGGACGGCACGCTTTACGGAGAACTGTTCCCCACATATTTCGACGAGTGCCTGCTGCTCCATCGTCTGCTGCACGACGAGGGCTATGAAGCCTCGCCGGAGGACAGAGTATGGGCGCTGTCCGCCGAAACCGCGCTGCTCTGCGGCGAGCCGGAACCGGATTCCCCCCGATCCGGGGCGCAGATGGCGGCGGAGGCTTTTCGGGGATTTACGGTGGAGGAATACCGGACCTATGTGCGCGAGTTCATGTCGACGCCCGCTGCCGGCTTTGACGGCATGACTTACGCAGAGGGATTCTATCTGCCGATGGTCGCTCTGGTCGAATATCTCGCGGAACACGGCTTCACGGTCTTTATCAGCAGCGGGGCGGAGCGTTCCCTCGCCCGGGAGCTGATCGCGGACACACTGGGCGAATGGATCCCGCCGTACCGCGTGATCGGCAGCACCTTCTCGCTGACGGCTTCCGGACAGGGCGGCGCGGAAGGGCGGAAGTAAACCTATGCTCCCGACGACGAGGTGCTTCTCGAGGGAAACCTGACGCAGAAAAATCAAAAAATGAACAAAGTCGTCACCATTGTGGACGAGATCGGCGCGCCTCCGCTGCTGGTTTTCGGAAACAGCTCGGGAGACGTCTCGATGGCGCAGTATGCCCTGCAGAACGGCGGGCGGGCCTACATGCTCCTCTGCGACGACACCGAACGTGACTACGGCGATCCGGAAACGGCGGCATCTTTCGCTCAAACCTGCCGGGAACTGGGATTTGAGACGGTCTCCATGCGCGGCGAGTTTGAAACGATTTATCCGTACGGAGTCGTAAAGACGGCGTTTTCCGCGGATCAGGCCGCGTGAGCGCCATACCCGCCGTGCAGGAAACGGATTAGTCTTATCCAAAAAACACTGATTTACCCGCTGCCGAACATGCAGGCGGATGAATCAGTGTTTCTTTGATTTTGCAAAGCTGTCTCTTTTTGCCGGGAAAACCTTGAGCGGAAAATCATGATTTTTCCGGAGGGAAACAGCGTTCAGTCATTTTTCGACAGCGAATACGTCTTCCCGTCCAGCTTCAGCTCGATCCGGTCTCCGGCGTATTCGAGGGTGCACAGGGCTTCTCCCGGGATCCCCCGGTAGAGTTCCAGTTCGTAGATGGAATGCCCCCACTGCGTCGCGCGGGACAGGCCGTTGAAACGGACATACCGGCACTCCGCGGGCTCACTGAAAAGGACGACGACGGGCACGTCGATCCCCGCGGAAGAATTGTCGCTGACGGAGGCGGCTTCCCAGAAATTCACCCCGTCGGTAGATACTTCGAACGTGAAATCCTGACTGCACGCCGTCTCGAAATAGACCGTCGCCGCGCCGACCGTTTTCACGGAACCGAGATCGAGGAGCAGCCAGCTGGGATCCGTATATTCGGAGGACCAGCGCGTTCCGAGGTCTCCGTCCGCTGCGAGCGGTCCG
>JAEEGL011267204.1_pt1 | contig 10857 bp, 5 predicted proteins | sample 9134231 | NCBI WGS metagenome assembly JAEEGL01 (sample SAMN16246548, study PRJNA631951) | gut metagenome | biome: gut microbiome; feature: rumen; material: fiber-attached | host: Bos | place: Iran: Karaj | collected 2018-10
AAATAAGAGTTATAGAGTCACTTAATCTCGAAGAAATAAGTGAAGCCATGAATGCAATATACGATGCATATCAAAATGGTGGAAGAATTTATGTATGTGGAACTGGTGGTAGCGCAGCTACAGCATCACATATACAAAATGATTTTAGTCGAGGAGTATCTGAAAAATTAGATAAAAAATTTAACTTCTATTGCTTAAATGATAACTATCCAACAGTAATGGCAATAGCTAATGATATTGGATATGAAGAAGTATTTAGACATCAATTAATAAATAGATTAAAAGAAAATGACTTATTCATTGGCATATCTGGCTCTGGTAATTCTATGAATGTAGTAAACGCAGCTCAATATGCTAAAGAATGTGGAATCAAAGTTTTAGGAATAACAGGATATAAAGGCGGAAAGTTAAAAGAACTAGCAGATTATAAAATGCATGTTCCAGAAGAAGACATGCAAATAGATGAAGATATTCATATGACATTTGATCATATGATGATGAAAATATTCTATAACTTTCTAGTAATGAATGAACTAACAGGTGATAATCTTGTTGATAAACCAAAAACTTTATCAAAAAAATAAAAACACTAGAAATAGTGTTTTTAAATTGTTATTTTAGTTTGTAAAAAGTAGCGTTTATAGTATAATAATAATTGTCGTAATAAATTGGAAAGGTTTTAATATGAAGAATATAATTATTATACTTAATTATAATGATAGTAAAAATTGTATTAATCTATATAATCAAATTAAAGATTACAAATGTATAGATGATATCATTTTCATTGATAATAATTCAAAAGATAATTCATATAAAGACCTTAAAAGTATAAAAGACAGAAGAGTTAAAGTAATAAAACTTAATAGCAATAAAGGATATGCTCATGGAAATAATGAAGGAATAAAGTATGCTATTAAAAAGCATAAAGAATGCAATATAATTATTTCCAATCCTGATATTGAAATATCTGAAAAGAGTTTAAACGGGTTAATAAAAGAAATTAATAATAACAAAGATATTTCATTAATTGGTCCAACAATTGAAGAAAATGGTTCATTAAATAGAGGATGGAAACTTCCTAATGGATTTGATGAAGTTAAACTAAGTATTCCAAAAATTGGAAAAAATAGAAATAGAATTGTTGGCTATAAAGATAAATATTATAAGGGTGATATTACTAGAGTAGATGTAGTATCTGGTAGTTTCTTTATAATAAAATCAAATGTAATAAAAGATGTTAATTATTTAGATGAAAATACATTTTTATATTATGAAGAAAATATTTTATCTACAAAACTAAAAAATAAAGACTATCATGTTTATGTTTCTAATAAATATAAAGCTAAACATAATAATTCAAAAACAATAGACAAAAGTATTAATAGTATAAATAAATTTAAATTATTAAAAGAAAGTCAAAATTATTATATTAATAATTATACTAATGCTAATGCACTAGAAAAAAGATTAATAAAACTATTTTCCAATATTACTTTATTAGGAATAAAAAGAAGAAGGTGAGTCTCATGGATAAAGAATTACATTTATTTATTATTTGGCATAATGCTTATAACCATAGAGACGAAATATTAAGTGATATTGAAAAATCATTTAGCATTAGAAATATTTTTGAAATAAAATGGAGTGAAAAATATTTTAATTCAAATTTAACTCGTTTTTATGGAACATCATTACCTAAAGGATGTGGAAAAGAACAACATATAGGTAGAGATAAATTTTTATTAGTAATAGTTGAAGTTAAAAATCCAACATATGAAAATAGAACAACTAGTCATGGAGATAGTAGAGTTTGTATAGATATGTTTGATAAAAAACAGCAATATAGAGATATAACAGCTGGTGAAGGTAGCCATATGATTCATGCTACTGATAATACAGATGAATTTAATCATGATTTAACATTACTAATTGGACTAAATAAAGAAGACTATATTAAAAAATATAAAAAGAGCAAAAAAGTTATTTCTTTAGAACAAGATTTACCAGGTGCTGAAAAATGGAAAGACTTAAATGAATTGTTTTATGTATTAAATACATCAATTGACTATGTTGTTTTAAGAGATTTTGAAAATGATTTAAATGAATTATTTGATGAAAAGAGCGATGCAGATATATTGGCAAAAAATGCTAATGATTTTATGTATGTTTGCAATGGTGAAATGAGTGGCAATAACATCATAGTAAATGTTAATAATAAAAAATGCTTGTTTGATGTTAAAGATTTTAATGATAATTATTATTCACTTAATATGGCTAAAGATATTATTAGTAATAGAATAATAAATGGTTTTTATTATATTCCAAACCAAGAATATCATTATTATTCTTGTTTATATCATGCATTATTTCATAAGAACAATTTTGAAACTGAATATAATGCAAGACTAGAAAATGTATTTGGTAATAAAATTCATAATAAAAATAATGATAAGAAATATTACATAAACAAGATTAGTGAATGGATGAAAAACCATAATTATGATATTGCAATTAATACAAAAGATATCAAAAAGAATAATATAGATAACATTAAGTTATCTAGCCTTTGTAATGAAAAATTATTAGAAGAATATAATAGTTTCATTGCAAAACAATTTGATTTCAATACTTATAATTATGAAGACAAAATTGCTGAATTGATTAAAAAATACCCTAATGATTATGAAGAAGCATTTAAAGAAGATTCATCTTGGCCAATAGTATATAGTTTATCTAATTTAAGAAAGAATGTTATTAGTTGGTATCCATTTAAAAAAGATTGTACAATCTTAGAAATTGGAGCAGAGATGGGTGCTATTACAGATGAACTATGCAAGCATGCAAAGAAAGTTACAAGTATAGAACCATCTCCTAAAAAAGCAGGAATTATTAAATTAAGAAATAAGAATAATAAAAATTTAGAAGTAATATCTGAACAATATAAAAATATAGAGTTTAAAGATAAATATGATTATATAGTACTAAATGGTACTTTGGCATATAGTGAAATATATATGGATACAGATAATCCAACTTTAGATTTTTTGAATGACCTAAAGAGTCATTTAAATAAAGATGGAAAAATATTATTGTCTATAGAAAATAAATATGGATTAAAATATTGGTGCGGTGCTAATGAGGATCATACCGGCATTCCTTTTGATGGAATTAAAAATGATTATTCAAATTCAAAAATTAGAACATTTAGTAAAAAAGAATTAGAAGATATATCAAAAGAAGTAAACATGCATTCAAACTTTTACTATATGTTTCCAGATTACAAATTCTTAAAAGTAGTATATACAGATAAATCGTTAAAAGAAGATTATTTTGTAAATTATGTTCCATATTATTATGAAAACATGAATCTAGTTGCTAATGAAAATAAATTGTATAAGAATATTTTTAAAAATAATCAAATTCAATTCTTTTCAAATTCATATTTTGTTGAACTATCTAATGATAAGAGTGAACAAGTTATCAACTATGCTAAATATAATAATGAATATAGAAATGATTCAAGTAATGTAGTTACAATATTAGATGATAATAATTCATATAAAATGAAACTTAATGAAAAAGCAGATTATATTATTAATGAGATAAATGAAATAGATAAGATTTTAGAAGAAAAAGAAATAGAACATATCGAAGTTAAAAAAACAGATAATGGTATATATACAAAACTATTATCTGGAGAATTACTTAGTAACAAAATAAAAGAATTGTATTTAAAAAATGATATAAAGTCAATTGAAGAATATTACGATAGAATATATGATATCGCAATTAAATCTCTTGGAGAGTTAACTACAAATAATATTTTTAATGACTATGGAATAAAAGTATCTCAAAAGAATATTAATAAAATGAAATATTATTCATATGGAATAATCGATATGATACCAAGCAATATTATTATTGAAAATAATAAAATGGTTTTGTTTGATCAAGAATGGAAATTAAATAATATTCCTGTTGAATATATAATGCATAAATCAATCGGTTTCTTAAAAGAAATAGATGTAGATGATAATTTTATTCATTCATTATATGAAAAATATAATATAGATGAAGAATTATTGTCAAAGATAGATGATGCTTTTTATAATTCTATCCATAATAAGTCATTTGAATATTACTTAACATATTATAAGAATTATAGAGTAATAAATAACATAAAAGATAGTGATTTATTAAGTAAAACTATTGATAAAATGAATAAAACTATTAATGAACAAAATAATATAATACATGATAAGGATGTTCATATTAGAAATATAGAGGCTATGCTTTCTGAAAGAGAGGAACATATTAGTAATATTGAATCTGAATTAAGGGATAAAGAAATAATAGAGGAAGAATATAATAGTATTATCAATAGTAAAAGATGGAAATTAATTAATAAAGTTATGAATATAAAAAGTAAAAAAAAAATAGGTGAGATAAATATGAAAAAGAATTTAGCCATCAAAGTAACTAATATGACTAAAACATTCAAATTATATTCTGATAAACCTAATACTTTAAAAGAAAAATTGGTCAGAGGGTTTAAAAATAAAACAGATGTAATTAAGGTTTTAAATAATATTAATTTAGAAATAGAAAAAGGTGAGACTGTAGCATTAATTGGAGTTAATGGAAGCGGAAAATCAACATTACTTAAATTAATGACAAAAATCATTTATCCAAATAAGGGTAGTGTTGAAGTAAATGGCAAGTTAACTAGTTTATTAGAATTAGGAGCAGGATTCCATCCCGATTTTACTGGGAGAGAGAATATATATTTTAATGCTTCAATTTTTGGTTTAACTAAAAAAGAAATAGATGCTAGAATAAATGATATTATTGCTTTTTCTGAGTTAGGTGATTTTATTGATACCCCAATTAGAACATATTCAAGTGGCATGTATATGAGACTTGCTTTTAGCGTTGCTATAAATGTTGATGCTGAAATATTACTTATTGATGAAATACTTGCTGTTGGTGATCAACATTTTCAAGATAAATGTTTTGAAAAACTAAAAGAATTATCTGAAGGAGATACTACTATTGTAATTGTTTCACATAGTTTAGATCCTCTTAGAAAATTATGTAAAAGGGGAGTATGGATTAATGAAGGAAAAATAGTTATGGATTCAAAAATAGATAAAGTTATCGATTCATACTTGGAAAAATGTTCATAGGAGGTAATGATAATGAACTATTTTAGAGAATTATATAATTATAGAGAATTACTTAAGAATAATGTAAAAAAAGATATTAGAGGAAAATATAAAGGCTCTTTTTTAGGAATACTTTGGTCATTTGTTAATCCACTATTACAGGTTGTAGTTTATGCTATTGTATTCCCTTATATCATGAGAATGCAAATGGATAACTATGTAATATTCTTAATTTGTGGTATTATTCCATGGACTTGGTTTATTACATCAATAACTCAATCAACAGCGTGTATAACTAATAATGGTAATCTAATTAAAAAAGTTTATTTTCCAAGAAGTATTTTACCTATATCAGTAGTAACAAGTGGAATGATAAATTTTTTAATATCAAGTATAGTCATTTTATTAGCTGTTCTAATTAGTGGTCTGGGAATTAGTTGGCATTTAATATTTTTACCAATAATAGTAATAATACAATATATTATATGCTTAGCTTTATCATTCTTATTAGCTGCTATAAATGTATATGTTAAAGATGTTGAATATTTAATTATATTTTTCCTAAATATGTTGTTTTATGCAACACCAATATTATATCCAATTGATTTATTTAATGGGGGTTGGATTGTTTGGCTATTCCGTTTGAATCCGATGGCACATTTGGTTAATGCATATAGAGATATTTTTTATGTACACCATATACCGGAATTTGGTAATTTGGGTATTTTAACATTAGTTTCATTATTACTATTATTTATTTGTTTTAAAATATTTAGTAAATTAGAGAAAGGATTTGCAGAGGAGATTTAGAATGTATCAATATGATTTTATTGGAATTAAATCTATAAAAGTAGAAGGTTTTAAAAAACCTGTTTTAACTATGATTGGAACTTGTAAATATAAAACATATTCTTTTGAAATTTATATTGATGGTAGAAAAGTTAGAAATAACTTGGAAATTGATAAAAGTAATAACTATTTATTAACTGCAAAACTAAAAGAAAATAATAAGAAGATTGAAATATTTTTTGTAAATAAAAAAGAAGGAAAAAAACAAGTATATTCAGGTATAACAAACAAATACAAAAGATTAATTAAATCAATGCTACATTTGAGAAAAAAAGTAGAGTTTTATAATTGTCCAAATATAGGCATTAATAATTTTTCAATTGATGGCATTAGAAATCCTATGATAACTATTGTAGGTACATCTAAAAAGCAAGATTTTAGTTTTGAAATTGTTGTTGATGGAAAGAAAAAAGAGTATAGAGTTTTACCAACTAGTTCACTAAATGATTTTATAGTAATAAGTGATTTAGGTTCTACTGCTAAAATGGTGAAATTATATTATATAGATGAAAAATCAAAAGATAAAACACTTTTTTTATCAGTTAAGACAACAAAAATGTCTAGAATTATTAGAAAGATAAAAGGTGTTTTTAGAATTTTCTTTTATAAAGTATATAGATTTTTTAGAACTATATTTAGAGGAATTAGATATATATGGAAAGAATATCATTTTTTAGTACCACTTAGTATTTGGAAAAAATTATTTAATGATTTTAAAAGATCTATAAATTCAAGTGTTACATTTTATAATCCAAATAATATTAGCGATTATAATAAATGGTTAAATCAAAATAAAGAAAAAGATGAAAAGAAAAAAGTTTTTAAGTATAAACCATTAATATCAATTATTATTCCTGTATATAATGCAAAGAAAAATGAATTAAAAGAATGTATAGAATCTGTTTTGAATCAAACATATGATAATTATGAAATATGTATTGTTGATGATAAAAGTACAAAAGATGAAACAAAAAAATGTTTAAAAGAAATATCTAAATTGGATAAACGTATTAATATTAAATATAGAAAAGAGAATGGAAACATTTCAATAGCAAGTAATGATGCTATTAAAATGGCTAAAGGTGAATTCATTGGATTACTAGATAATGATGATGTTTTAGCAAATAATGCATTATATGAAGTTGTAAAAGTTTTAAATGAAAATAAAGATTTAGATATGATTTATTCTGATGAAGATAAATTATATTTAGATGGAAAGAGATGCTATCCTAATTTTAAACCTGATTATTCACCAGATACTTTAATGGGATTGAACTATATATGTCATTTTACTGTTCTTAGAAAAAGTATTGTTGATAAAATAGGTGGATTTGAAGTAGGGTTAGAAGGCGCTCAAGATCATGATTTATTCTTAAAATTTGTAGAAGAAACAAATAGAATTTATCATATACCAAAGATTTTATATCATTGGAGAATGTCAGAGACATCAACATCAATGTCTATAAATAATAAAAAGTATGCTAAAGATAAAGGAATGATTTGTGTTCAAAATGCTATCAGTCGAAGAGGACTTGATGCAACAGTTACAAAAGATGAAAAAAGTACATATTATGTTGTGGACTATAAAATAAAAAAAGAACCATTAATTAGCATTATTATTTGTACTAGAGATTATGCTAGTACTTTAGAAACATGTCTTGAATCTTTATACAAAAAAACAACTTATAAGAATTTTGAAGTAATAGTTGTTAATAATGGAAGTAAAGAAAAAGAAACATATAAATTATTTAATAAATATGAGAAGAAACATGATGATTTTAGAGTTATTGATAGTGATACAGAATTTAATTTTTCTTATTTAAATAATCTAGCTGTTAAAAAATCAAAAGGTGAATATATTGTACTTTTAAACAATGATACTGAAATCATTTCACCAGATTGGTTAAATAGAATGATTGGTTATGCATCATTACCACATATAGGAGCAGTTGGACCAAAATTGTTATATCCTGATACTACAGTGCAACATGCAGGAGTAATTATGGGATTAGGTGGAGTAGCATCTCATGCCTATATAGGAGCATCAAGAGAAGATGTTGGAATATATGGTAGAATGGCAGTTCCGTATAATTATAGTGCTGTTACAGGAGCATGTTTAATGGTATCAAAGAAAAAATTTAATGAAGTTAATGGCTTAGAAGAAGAATTAAAAGTGGCATACAATGATATAGATTTTTGTATGAAATTATTGGATAAAGGATACTATAATCTCTTTATACCGAATGTTGAATTGTTTCATTATGAATCTAAATCTAGAGGACTTGATACAACATCAGAAAAATACAAAAGATTTCAAATTGAATCTAAATATATGTATAAAAAATGGAATAGTATTATAAAAGAAGATCCTTTTTATAATCCAAATTATAGTAAAAAAGGATGGTTTATGTTGGATAGAAAATAAATAGAAAAGCAATATTGTTTATTAATGATTGATATTGTATAATATTTTTTGATACTTACAATTACAGGGAGGTTTACTATGAAAAGATTTCTTGATAATAGTTTCGTGAAATATGGAATAATAGCAATGATGATAATTGCGTTTTTTGCTTTGGAAACTCATGAATATGGATTTAATTGGATTGTTTTATCAATATCATTAATTGCTATGATAATTAATTTTCTATATGTTTTTTACAATAAAATATTTGAAAGAATGATTGATGGTTTTGTTAAATATAGATTTTTAATCTTTACAATTTTATTTATCATTTGTGTTTTATTTAAAATACATGGTTCTTCAATAGGAAACTATATATGGAATATTCAAAACAATTCTGTAAAAGATGAAAGTGTATTATTTGGAACTCCAAGGCCAATAAGATCAGATGAATGGGCAATTTTAACCCCATACTATTTTAGCCAAAATAGTAATAATTATGAAATAGTATCTTATCAAATGAGTTTAGAAGGGCAAAATATGATTATTGGTTTCAATGCGCCAGTAAAAGATATAACTATACTTGGAAAACCTTTAGTTTGGGGATATATGTTATTTGGAAATGAATATGGTTTATCTTGGTATTGGTGTATGAAAGTTATTTTAATCTTTTTATCATCATTTGAAATGTTTTATATATTAACTAAAAACAATAAAAAATTAAGTATACTCGGAGCAATTTTAGTGACATATGGTCCATCTACTCAATGGTGGTTATGTCCTCACATGCCAGATGTTATTTTATGGGGAATGGTATTATTTTCTTTCGTTTATCATTTCACGACAAATAAAAGTGAAAATATAAGAAATGTTTTAACAATATTAATTCCATTTGTTGTAATGCAATATTGCATAGCTCTATTCCCATCTTTTCAAGTAGGACTAGGAATTTTCTTTCTAGGTTTATTTGCTGTGCTAGTATATAGAGACAAAATAAAAATATTTGAGAATAAAAGGCAAATTATTAGATTAATTATTGTAGTAATATTATCTATATTTTTAGTTGGATACTTCGTTGTTACTTGTAAAGAAGCATTAAAGCTAGAATCAAATACAGTTTATCCAGGAAGGCGTGTAGCACTTGGTGGGACTGATTATGTAAAGGATTTATTCACTGATTTATCAACACCATTTTTACCATATACAAATGGCAGAGTCCCTTATGCTAATGAATGCGAAGCTAGTACATATATACATTTTGGTATGTTTGTTTTAATGCTAATGCCTATTCTAATACAGGCTTTAAAAAAGAATAAAGAAAGAGATGCAATTTTAGGTATATATTTTTCTATTATTGTTTTTATCTATGGATTTTTTATGATTGTTGGTTTCCCTGAATGGCTAGCTAAGATAACATTTTTCTCATATATCAACAGGATGAAAATGATTTTAGGTTTTATCATGGTAATCTTTACGATATGGTTTTTAAATACTATGAATAATATTAATTATAAAGTTGAAAAGAATTATTATTATTTAGCTGTTTTTGCCTATAGTCTAATGCTATTAAGTTTTGTTGATTATAGTTTGAAATTTTATTTACCATTTTATTTATATTACGTTGAAATAATATTATATGCTAGTATTCTTTTACTAATTGTTCATAAAAGAACCGATTATGCCTATAGTCTATTAATTGCAGTAGTACTATTCTCATCAATATCAATTAATCCAATTGTAAAAGGTATATCTTCAATTGAAAAAATAGAATCTTCTTCAAAAATAAAACAAATTGTTGATGAAGATCCAGATTCATATTGGTTTGCAAATGGTAACAGTGTTACATATTCATCATTTTTATTGTTAAATGGGGCTAAAACTATAAATGGAATTAATTTTTACCCTGACTATAAAAAATGGAAAATGTTAGATCCAGAAGGTGAATTTGAAAGTAAATATAATCGTTATGGTTATATTGTTGCAAATATAAGTGGTGATAAACAAAATGTAATTGACAGTTATGTATCACCAGATGTAATAACTTTAACTATTTCTTTAGATAAATTATATATGTGGAATGTAAAATATATTTATTCTAAAGAAGATATATCTAGCATAAGTTATGATGGCTATTATTTAGAAGAAATATATAGTGATTCTGATATGAAAATATATGAACTAATAAAAAAATAACATGATAATGAAAGAAGGCTTTAATATGGAGAATGAAATTGAATTATTTGTTCCAGGTAGATTGTGTTTATTAGGTGAGCATAGTGACTGGGCTGGTAAATATAGAAATGTTAATAATGAGATTAATAAAGGATTTGCACTAGTTACTGGAATTGAAGAAGGTATTTATGCAAGTGCTAAACCTTCAAAGAAATTAATTATTAGAAATAAAGAAGATGAGTCTAAGTATTTTGAATGTGAAAT
>JAEEGL011667564.1_pt1 | contig 10857 bp, 7 predicted proteins | sample 9134231 | NCBI WGS metagenome assembly JAEEGL01 (sample SAMN16246548, study PRJNA631951) | gut metagenome | biome: gut microbiome; feature: rumen; material: fiber-attached | host: Bos | place: Iran: Karaj | collected 2018-10
CTTTATTTTCTTCTTTATTTTCTTCCTTTTTTTCTTCATTTTCATCTTTCTTTTCTTCTTTATTTTCATCTTTTTCTTCTTTCATTTCTTCTTTATTTTCATCTTTTTCATCTTTCTTTTCTTCTTTATTTTCAACTTTTTCTTCTTTCTTTTCTTCTTTATTTTCATCTTTTTCTTCTTTCTTTTCTTCTTTATTTTCATCAATTGATTTTAAAATGATTTTCTTTGGTTGTAAATTAATTTCTTTTTTATTATCTAAATCATCAATTTTTTCATTATTTAAATTCTTTTTTTCAATAATTTCATTATTTATTTTTTTACTATTCTTTTTTATTATTACTTTTTCATTCAAAATATTTTTATTTTTTAATTTACTTATATTTTTATTTTTAGTAATCATTATTTGATTATCATAATGTGTTTCATTTAAAATATTTTCATCAAAGAAATTTTCATCATTCAAATCAAAAGAAATACTTTTATTATGGTTATCAATCAATTTATCTTTTTCTTTTTCAAATATTATTTTTTTAAATTTTTCATCAAAACTTTTTCTTAAATCATTAATTGCCTTTTGATTATTTTTATTCATTTTTTCCAAAGTTAAATTCATTTTACTTAATTGATTCTTTAAAAAAATAATATTTTCATCATCATTTTTTTTTTCAATAAGAATTTTTTCATCCAATATATTCTTATTTGGTTTTTCATTATTTAAATAATTAGTAATATATAAATCTTTTAAATCACTTAAAGTATTTTTAAATTTATTTTCAATTTTTCCCATTTCTTTTTCATAATTTTCATTTTCAATTTTTGATTGTGTTTCCATAAAATTAAATGTGCTTCCTTGATAAGTTTTAACATAATCTTCAAATTGATTTGTTAATTCATATAATTTTTTTTCAAAATTTTTTTTAGCTTCAGTCTCATTTATTCTATGAGCTTTTCTTAAATGATTTTGTAAATCAATTTTAGAATTAAATTTAACATTTCTGCAATATGGACAATAAATTGTTTCATATTTAAAATTTTCATTTTCTAATTGTTCTTTATTTTTATCTTCTTTAATTATTATATTTATTGGTAAATTATTATCATTTTTTTTTAAATTATTTATTACATTTTTATATGCTAATAAAATTCTTATATCATTTTGTTTTTCCTTTTTTAAATTAGATATTGCAATTTTATTTTTTTTTATTATTGAATCTTTATCTTCATTATCATTTATTAATTTATTATTTTCATATTTTAAATTTTGTAAATTATTTTCTAAAATATTTTGACAATTTAATAAATATTCAATAATAAATTGATAAATTTTAATTAATTTGAAAATATATTTTTTTGGGACAGAAGCAATTTCATTTTCACTAACATTAGAAAAAGTCAAATTTTCAAGATACTTTTCTAAAACTGTCAAATTATTATTTCTCCTAATTTTGTCAATATCAATATCCATAATATTTTTCCATTTCAAACTCCAAAAATTCATTTTAAAAATTATAACAAAATTTAAAAAAATAAAAAATTAAAAGCAAAATTTAAAAAATTAAAATTATCAAAATTAATCATTCAAACAATAAAAAAAAGGAAAAAAAAAAATGGAAAAACCAAAACCAAATCCAATAAAAGATAAATTAATCCTTGCACCAATGGTTCGAATAAATACAATACCATTTCGTTTATTATGTAAAAAATATCAATGTGACATAACATTTACAGAAGAAATAATAGCAAAAAAATTAATGAATACAGAACGTAATTTTAATAAAGATTTACAAACAATAGATTTTTTTTCATCAAAAGATAATTGTTTAGTATTAAGAACATTAACATCAGAAAAAGATAGTTTAATATTACAATTAGGTGCATCAAATTCAAATGATGCAATTAAGGCAGCTGAAATTGTAATAAATGATATTATTGGTATTGATTTAAATATGGGTTGTCCAAAACATTTTTCTACTCATGGAAATATGGGAAGTACTTTATTAAATAAACCAGAAATTGCAGAAGAAATTTTAAATGGTTTAAGAAATAAATTTCCTAATAAATTAATTAGTTGTAAAATTAGATTATTAAATGATTGGGATAAATTTAAAGAATTAATTGACAAAATTCAAAATACTGGAATTGATTTTTTTACTATTCATTTAAGATATAAAGATCAAAATTCGAAAAATCCTGCTTTATGGAATAAAATAAATGATATTAAAAAAATTGCAAAAATACCTTTTGTTATTAATGGGGATATTTTTGTTCCAAAAGATATTCAAATATTGAAAAAATTAAGTGAAGATAGTGGTTTTATGATTGGAAGAGGTGCAATTCATAATCCAAAATTGTTTGAAGATTTTAAAAATACTTTTGAAGATTTAACTTTAGTTTCATTTCAAAAAGATGAAAAAAATGTTATTATTAATAATAATGATAATGATGACAAAGAAAAAAATATAAACAAAAATAATAATAATGATAATTTATGTAAAAAAGATCCTAATGAAAAAAGTGTTGATGATATTCAAATTTCTATTAAGTTAACTAGAGCTATTGATAAAAAGTATAATGGAGTTAAAATTGATATTATTCCATTAATTAAAGAATATATTGAATTGGCAATTAGATATGGAAATATGTTTGGAAATACAAAATTTGTTGTTTTGTCAATTTTGAAAACACATAAAAAAGAAATGGAAATTTTTCAAAAAATACAAACATTTAAATATTATGATGATTTAATAAAATTGTTTGATATGGAAGAAAGTTATAATAAATTATTAGAAGAAAATCCTAGCCTGGGAAAATATTTAAAAACAAATTCAGAGAATAATAATGAAAATATTGATAAAAAGAAAAAATAAAATAAATTATAAATAATATATAAATCATATTATATAAATTATAATGATAAAGAATATAAAAAATATATTTTTTTCTAAAATAATTATCTTTTTTCTAAAATTATAAAAACCAATTAAAAATTTATTATTTTCCTTTGTATAAATGAATAAATCAAATCAATCAAATTCAGCCAAGTTAATTTTTCCAATGGTATTTAAAAAATCAAAAAATGAAATTCAACAAAATTTTAAAATAGTAAATCATAAAATATCTAATTATTCTATTGATGAAAATACAATAAATCAAGGATTAACAGAAAAATTATCATGTATAATATTTAAGAAAAAACATTATATAAAAGAATCTTTTGAAGAATATAGTTCAAAAATAAATCAAAGTTTAGCACAATATCATGGAGTTGATGAAAATAAAATATTTAAAAATGAAAATAATAAACCTATTTATAAGTTAAAAATACCTTATTTACCTGAAAAAGAACTAATAAAAATAAAATTATTACATAAGGAAAATAAGAAATTAAATAAATCTATAAATGGAGAAACTGAAAAAACAAAAATAAAAATTAAAATATTAGAAAATGAAAGTAATAAACAAATCAAAAATAATATAAATAAAAAAATAAAATTTGTTATAAAAAAGATACCAATACAATCATTTAGAAAAAATAATAAAAAAGAAAAAATAATTCAAAGTGAAAAAAATGAAAATAAAGAAACAGAAAATAAATTTGAAAAAGAAAATAAAAAAGATAATAATTTTCCATATTTTAAAAATCCTTTAGATAGTTTAACAAAGATAAGAAAAAATCATTTGATTTTTGATGAAATAAGTAAATCAAATTATGAAAGACAAGCAGTAAGTATGGATGAAATATTATCAAAAAAAGAGAATATTGATTTAAGAACAAAAATGCCAAGAATAAAAATTATACCATCAAGTTCAAAAGATAATTATAATTCTCCAAAAAAAAATAAAAACAAAAACAAAGAACAAATAATATATAAACAAAAAAATTTAATTAATTTAATTGAATCTGAAGAATTAAAAGAAATAAGATTTTATTCTTTTTTTAAATATCCAAATAAAAACTTTCCAGAAGGTAGAGAACAATTTTCAATAACATTAAAAGATGAAAATGAATTATTATTATTTGGTGGAATAACAAGTGTAAAAAACTCAAATTGTATTTGGAATTTAAATTTAGAAAGTTTAGAATGGAAAAAAATAAGTTATAATAATTTATATCAAAACAACTTTATAAGATATGGTCATAATTCATTTTATTATAATAATTCTTTTTATATTTATGGTGGTAAAATTAAATATTTAGAATCAGAAGAATTTTGTGATTTTAATATATTTAAATTTCATAATAAAAAATGGATAAATCCAGAAATTTATGGTAAAAAAAAACCTATATTAAGAAGAAATTTTATAGGAGAATTAATAGGTGATTATTATATTATACATGGTGGAATTATTTTTACAGGAGAAATAATAAGTGATGTATTTGTTTTATCATTAAATGATAAATTAACTTGGTATGAAGCAAAATATAATAAAAATAATAAATTTAAAGGCCCTTTACTTTATGCACACTCATCTTGTTTAGTTATACCAAATGAAATGAAAGAAATGGAAAAATTTAATATTTTTGATTTTTCAGAAATTAAAAATTCAAAAATTAAAATAAATGGAATATATATTTTTGGTGGTAAAAATAAAGATGAAGGATTAAGTGATGAATTATATATTTTAATATTAGGAAAAAGTTATTTTGAATGGAAGAAAATAAAAACAATAGGAAAAAAACCTTTACCAAGATGTTTTCATTCAATGAATTATTATCAAAAGGAAAATTTTATTATTATTCATGGAGGAAGAAATGATATTAAAAGTGAATCTTTTGCTTTAAATGATACATTTATATTAACTTTAAATAAAATGATGTGGATTGAAATTAAATTATATAATGAAAAAAGTAATTTTAATATAATATCAAGGTGTGGTCATTGTTCTTGTATTTATGATGATAAATTAATTATTTTTGGAGGTATGAATTCTAATAATTATATTGGAAGTTCTTTATTTGTTATTAATTTAAATTTTGAGTATTCTCCTAAAAATCAAAATTCGTATATTAAAAAAAAATTATTGAATAGTTATAGAAAATTTAATGAAGAAGATCGTAATGTTTTTTTAAAGTATTCTTCTGGTTTTAATAAAAATCAATTGGATATTTTACCTGAATATGATTTACCTTATATAAAATGACTTTTATTTCTTTTTATTTTTTAGCTTTCTCATCATTTTATAATGAACATATATTGTTATAATAGTATATATATTAATTCTTTTTTTTTGGATGTATTAATAAAAAAATTAATAAATTTATATTATATTTTGAAATATAAATTATTTTATATTTTGAATTATATATTTTTTCAAAATAAAATAAATATAACATTATTCTTTACCTTCAAAATTTTCAATCAAAAAATAACAATAAAATTTTATTTAAAATTTAATAAAAAATTTTTTTTATTTTTCAAACCAATAAATAAAATATTATTATTAACCTTATATTTTTTATTTAAAATAAAAATAACAAAAAACAAATTTAAAATGAATTATTATATATTTATTATTATTAAAAAATTAATTTTTAAAAACACCTTATCCATCGTATATTTGACTAATTAAAATGTAAAATAGAAATCTTTTAATTTATTTATTTTATTATTCTTTTTCTTTTTTTGTCAAATAATTAAAATTAATTTCTTTTTCTCCTTCATTTGCAAAATTTACTTTTTGTTTTCCTTTATTAATAATATAATCTTTTAATAAAGGATCCATTTCTAATGGTTTTAAATCCATAATTAATTTTTGAATTTTAAAACAATCTTCACAAAGACATTTAATTAATAAAACTGACCATTCTTTTTTTATTGGATTACATTTATCCATTTTTAAATGATTTAAAAGATAATAAAAATATTCTGGTTTATTAATAAAAAAATTTTTTGTATGTTCATTTTTATAAGCAAAATTAGATAAAAATTTCATTAAATTTGTTTGTAAACCATAAAAAAAATTTTTTTGAGATAAAATAGGAACTTTTTGAATTTCATTTGATTTTAATCCTTTAGACCTTAAAAATACTTTATCATATAATACATCTGTAATTTTTAATATATTTATAATTTTTAAATATAAATCATCTTTATTTAAACTGTCAAAAGTTACTTTTCTATAATCTTCATTATTTAAATCATCAGTAGTTAAAATTACGCTAAAAATATCTGTCAAACATATAATTATTTTATTATCATTTATAAAATCTATATTTTCATCTGATATCTTTTCATAGTCTTTTAATATATCATTTTCTTTCATTATTTTGTTTAAATTTTCAATTGTGTTTTCTATTAAATTACATAATATTGAAATATGTTTTGTTGAAATTAATAAGATTTTTTTATCTTTTGCATAGTCAATTATATCTCTTATTATTTCTAGGATAATTAAATTTCTACCTATTTCTTTATCATTAATCATTTTACTTAATAATGTTTCATTATTTAGTTTTTGACATTTTTCTTCATTCTTTAAAATATATTCAAAAATAATATGAATCCAATCATTTATTTCTTTATTATCATTATCTTCTGGATTTTTTGGATTATAATCAATATTATTTATTATTTCTATTAATAAATTATATTGTTCTTCTGAAATATATTCATTTAAAATTTTAGTATTTAATAAAAATAATTTATATAAAATTCCTAAAAGAAATTTTTGAACTTTTAAATCACTTTTATATGTATTATAAATTTCTTTTAATAAATTAAAATTTTCTTCAAAAATCTTTTTATATATTTTTAATTGAATAGTACTTTCATTTCCTAATTCATTATGAAAAAACATAAAAAATAATCTAGTATAAGTTAACTGTGATTCAATTTTATTTTTATTAATTTCATTATATAAATCCTGAATAATTATTCCTAATAAATTTTTATTAGCAACTTTTACTTGATAATCATCATTATAAGTAACATCTTTAGAAAGTTTTCTAATCAAATTAAGTTTATCATCATATTTAGTATTTAAATAATTTTCAATAGAATAATCAATTGAAATAAAATTATCTTTACTCATAAAATTGAATAAAAAAAAATTAATTTAAAAAAAAAATTAAAAAAAAAAATTAAATTACGTGTTAAATAAATAATTTTCATTAAATAAAAATATATTCCCAAGTAAAAATGGAAGAAAAATACAAAAAATTTAAAGAATTTGATTGGGTAAATAGTAAAGACTGGCAATCATATTATAGAAATTTATATCCAACTCCCCCACCATCAAAAATAGAAAGATACAAAAAAAAATTTTACAAATTAAAAATAGATAATGACTTTGATATTGATTATAATCCACCAGAACAAAATACAAATACAAACACAAATTCAAATACAAATACAAATTATTCAAATTATAATACACAATATAATTTCCAAAGTTTTCAAGGAAATCCAATTAATTCAATTTTACTACTTAATATTGAAACACTTATTTTATTCTTTTTTACATTTTCTTTAATATTTAATTACCATTCATTAAAATTATGTTGTATAGCATTTTTAATAAGAACATTCCGTCAATGTGGAATGCCTCAATTTAATATTCATTATTTACAAGTTTTAATTGGAAATGATGCATTTCATATTTTAATGTATAGTTTAGTATTATTTATAGATAGATTTAACTATTTTATTATTTTTCCTTCTGCATTAACAAGTGTAATTAATATTTGTGAAAATTTAAAAATATTAAATAATCAATTTTTAACTCAATTTAATAAATATTTCGATATTGTTATCTCAAAAAAAACTGAATTAATTCAAGATAGAGCACATGCAGAAGTTGCAATTGGATTTTTATTAATTCCTGGAATATTTTTAAAATTAAATTCTTTTCTTTTACCTATTATTTATTGGCAATTTATGAAAGTTAAATATACATTAAATCCACAAATTAGATATTCTTTCTCTATTTTAAATCAATATACTAATCAATTTAAAAATAGTAGTAATTGTCCTTCTTTAGTTAAATTTGTTATTGAAAAAATTCAATGGTTATTTGAATATATGGGAAAAATTGAAACTCCACCAAGTGGACAACAACAACAAAGTGGAAGTAAATGTTCAATTTTCTAAAAAAAAAAATTATTTATATAATAATTATAACTTTAAAAAAATAAAAAATAAATAAATTTTATTATTAAATTCCATATTTTTTATTATTTAAAAAATCCCATAAAAACCAAATAAAAAAAAAAAATTTAAAAAAAAAATTTATTGTTGCATAAATGCAATATCCATATTTTTAATACCATATCCAATATAAACACCTCCAAACAAATTAGTATTAGCCTTATGATAAGCAAAATATCCATTCCAAATTAAACTTCTAATATTAGAAACACTTTTAGAAGAATCTACATGAATACTCCAACAATTTTTAATATCATCATCAGAAATAGCATCTAAAAAAGAATAATCAAAAACTGCTTTTCCCATATTAATCATATCAATTTTATTTTCACTTTCAATTTTTCTAAAATGAAAATATTTATCAATTTTATTTAAATCTTCACTTGATAATCCTTCAAATAAATCATTTCTTCTAATTTCATTAATAGGTAACATTTTAAAACTTCCTAAAGGAACAACTGAACAATCATGTGAAATTGATCTAACAATAAATGATAATCTATCAGATTCAGTTAAATTTTTTAATTTTAAATTTGGTTTAAATGTATCACCAATTTGTTCTTCAATATTTGAATTTGTATTATCTGTAAATTTTTTTAAAATAATATCTGGATTTCCTATAAAATATGTATTAAAGTTTTTAAATTCGTTTATATGATGTTTTTGAATTTCTGGAAGTTCACTAAAAGAAAAACTTGATGATGAACAAAAATAAAATTTTCTTTTTGGAAATTTATGTCCTTTATAATATAATGCTTCTGATATATAATAATTTTTTTCTGCTCCCATTATTTTTCCCCAGAAAAGAATTTCTTCTGCTTGAATGTCTTTTTTTAATTGATCTAATACTGTTTGAAGTTTTAATATTTCATCTATACTCAAACATACTCCGTTAAAGGATGCTATTGGTTTCATGTGTTCATCTAATCCATCATCGATTTTCATTTATTTTTTATTTGGTAGTTATTATTTTTATATTTAATTTTTTTATTTTTTTTATTTTTTTGAGATTTAAAAAAATTGATTTTTTTTTATTTTTTATTTTTAATATAAGTTTTTTTTTATTTTAAGTTAATAATTAAATTTTATTTAATTAATTATTATTTAAATAAAAGTAAAATTAAAATTATATAAAACAATAAACAAAAAACAAATAAAATATATACTAATAAAAATCTTCATTTTTTTCTAATTTTTCTCTAAATTCCCTATTTTCATAAGTAAAATTTTTATATTCATCATCATCAACTTTAATATTAATTCCATTATGACTTTCCTCATCATCAAAAACATTTTCTAAAGTAAACTGTCTATCAAAATTAGTTAAATCAAATTTATTTTTAATAACAGGAACAAAAGGAGGATTAATTTTCTTATTTCTATAATCATCCCAATTAACATCATTAAAATAAGAATGTTTCTTAATATTTTGAATACCATTTTCTCCGAATCCAAGTCTTAATTTAGGATTCGAATTTAATAACTTAGAAATAATATCTTTTTCACATTCACTAAAATAATCTGGCATATCAGGAATTTTTAAATAATTTTCAACTTTAAGAATACCATTATTAGGTAATTTAAAAGGTGATTTTCCAGATAACATTTCATAAATTAAACAACCTAAAGAAAAAAAATCAACTGATTTATCATAACCTTTATTTAATAATATTTCAGGTGCTAAATATTCAGGAGTACCACAAATTGTATATGTTTTCATATTTTTTTTATCTAATATTTTACTCAAACCAAAATCAGTTAATTTAATATGACCATATTTATCAAATAAAATATTTTCTGGTTTTAAATCTCTATATATCATATTATTATTATGAATGTCTTCTAATGCTAATAATATTTCAATAGTGTAAAATTTTGTTTTTTCACTATTAAATTGTTTTTCTTTATGTAAATGAAAAAATAATTCTCCTCCTTGCATAAATTCTGTTATAAAATATAATTTAAATTCATCTTGAAATGCATAATATAAATTTACTATAAATGGTGATTTTATATTTGCTAATAACATTCTTTCTGTTTTAATGTGATCTTCTTGATTTTTTAATTGAATTAAATCTTTTTTTAAAACTTTCATTGCGTATAAATTATTATTTGTATTTCTTTTTACTAATAATACTTTTGCAAATGAACCTCGTCCTAATAATTTTAATATAGTAAAATCTGAATATGATAAACGTTCTATTTTCTTTTTTTCTTCTGGGGATAATAAAGGATTATCTTTGTCTAATATTGAAAGACGAGAAATCCTTTTTTTACAACAACATCCCATTTAAAATGATATTTTTTTTGTTTTTTTTTTTTTAAGTTTATTTTTTTTTATTTAAAATTATTATTTTTTTTATTTTAATATAAAAAATTTTTTTTGAATAATAAGAAAAATAATAAATATTTGTTTTTATTTAATTTATATTTTTTTATTTAAAATTATTTTTTATTCTTCTTTATTTTCTTCATCATTATCTTCTTTATTTTCTTCTTCATTATTTTCTTCTTCTTTATTTTCCTCATTATTTTCTTCATTATTTTCTTCTTTATTTTCTTCATTATTTTCCTCATTATTTTGTTCATTATTTTCCTCATTATTTTGTTCATTATTTTCTTTATTTTCTTCTTCATTATTTTCTTTATTTTCTTCATTATTTTCTTCATTATTTTCTTTATTTTCTTCTTCATTATTTTCTTTATTTTC
>JAEEGL011941879.1_pt1 | contig 10857 bp, 6 predicted proteins | sample 9134231 | NCBI WGS metagenome assembly JAEEGL01 (sample SAMN16246548, study PRJNA631951) | gut metagenome | biome: gut microbiome; feature: rumen; material: fiber-attached | host: Bos | place: Iran: Karaj | collected 2018-10
AAGGCTGTAGGTATCTCCGGCAAAGACGGCGGCCTCCTTAAATGCGAGAAGAAATACTCAAACGGCCAGGACATCGGATTTGTGGGAAATGTTGTGGGAGTAGATACCAAGATTTTGTTGGATCTTCTTGAGAAGGATTTCCTTCCCATCGTATCCCCCATCGGTTTCGACGACGACTTTACCACATACAATATTAATGCCGATGATGCGGCATGCGCCATTGCCAAGGCCGTTAAGGCCGAAAAGCTTGCGTTCCTTACGGACGTAGAAGGCGTATACAGAGATTTTGAAGACAAATCCACCTTTATTTCAAGACTGACGGCTTCCGAGGGCGAAGACCTTATTAACTCGGGAGTTATCGGCGGCGGCATGCTTCCCAAGCTTACCAACTGCACCGATGCCATCAGAGGAGGCGTTAGCAGAGTCCACATTCTGGACGGAAGAATCGCACATTGCCTGTTACTTGAAATTTTCACAAAAGAAGGTGTAGGGACCTGTTTCCGCACCGATGACACGGAAGAGGAATAAATCATGATGAAAGAACATATCGAAGAAGCCGAGAAAGTGCTTCTTCATACATATAATCGTTACCCCGTTGTATTCGATCACGGCGACGGAGTTTATCTTTACGACGAGGAGGGCAAGGCATACCTTGACTTTGTGGCAGGTATTTCCGTTTTCGCTCTCGGCTACAATAATAAAGAGTACAACGATGCGCTTAAGGCTCAGGTAGACAAGATTATTCACACATCCAATTACTACTATAATGTGCCCGCCATCGAAGCTGCCCAAAAGCTTACCAAGGCTTCGCAGATGGACCGCGTTTTCTTTACCAACAGCGGTGCCGAGGCTATTGAGGGAGCCATCAAAGCTGCCCGCAAGTATGCATATCTTAAGGATGGCTCAACCGACCATGAGATTATTGCCATGGAGCATTCTTTCCACGGCCGTACCATGGGTGCTCTTTCCATTACCGGCAACCCCAAGTATCGCGAGGCTTTCGAGCCCGGTATCGGACATATTAAGTTTGCCAGGATGAACGACCTTGAGAGCGTTAAGGCTCTTGTTACCGACAAAACCTGTGCGATTATTTTTGAGACTGTTCAGGGCGAAGGCGGCATCTATCCCGCTACGGATGAATTTATAAAGGGTGTTCGTGCTCTTTGCGACGAGAAAGACATTCTTTTGATACTTGATGAGGTTCAGTGCGGCATGGGTCGTACGGGCTACATGTTTGCGTGGCAGAAGTACGGAGTTAAGCCCGACATCATGACCGTTGCCAAGGCTTTGGGCTGCGGTGTGCCCATCGGAGCCTTTCTTTTGACCGAGAAGGTTGCGTCGAATTCTCTGGTGGCAGGAGACCACGGAACCACATACGGCGGAAACCCGCTTGTAACCGCTGCTGCCAACAAAGTGCTTGAAATATTTGAGGAATCCCATATAATTAGTAATGTGCGTGAGGTGGGAAGTTACCTCTACGACGAACTTGAAAAGATTATGTCTTCCTGCCCTTCGATTAAGGCTCACCGCGGTGTGGGACTCATTCAGGGACTGGAGTTTGATAAGCCTGTGGCACCCATTATTAATAAAGCTTTGGAGAAGGGCCTCGTGCTCATTAACGCAGGCACCAATATTATACGTTTTGTTCCGCCCCTTATTATTTCCAAAGCAGATATCGATAAGATGATTGTTATTTTGAAGGAGTGCATAGGCGGGGTATAGGGTCCGCTTTCGGTCCCGATTTGAGAGGATTGTAATGTCACTTAGCAAGAGATTTTTGGTCGTCGCGGTTATTGCAGCGATGATTGCAGGTATATTGTACGTCGGACGTATAAACAACCGTCTGGAAGAGGAGAATAAAGAAAACGCTTACTATAAGACTCAGACTCTGTACTTTTGGTACAGCGACGAGTGCTACACGGATTTTCTTACCAATGCCGCGGTTGAATTTCATTCGCAGAATCCCGACACCCGCGTTATACCTGTGCTTGTAAGCTCTTCCGAGTATTTGAAGGCTATCAACGATGCTTCGGTATCCGGCACCAACTTCCCGGATTTATACATTCTTTCCAATGAATCCCTTGAAAAAGCATATCTTGCGGGACTTGCCAGCAAGGTTAAAGATGCACAGGGCATTCTTAACGATCACTATTATCCCACGGCAGCCATTCATGCCATTACTTACAACAACAATCATATAGCCTACCCGCTTTCTTTTGAAACCACCGCACTTATGTACAATAAGACCTTCCTTCAGGAATGGGTCGACAAGATTAATTCCGGTGAAGAAGTGGCCAAGGGTGAAGGTGTGGAACTTGACGAAATGGAGTTCTCCGAGGAAGAAGCAGAGAATTTCGAAGGCGGAGAAGGTTCCGGCGAACAGGTGGAGGAGAGCACCGAGCCTCTTACTCTTGACAGTGTTATTCCTTCAAGCTTTAACGACCTTTATTATTTCTCGGACAAATACGAGGCCAAGGATACAGTTAAGACACTGGTCAAGTGGGACGTTTCCGACGTTATGTACAATTACCCTTTCCTCGGCGCTTACATGCAGGTGGGCGGTGAAGACGGTGACGATTCATCCCTCATTGACATTAACAACGACAAGACGCTTGAGTGTATGAAGGCTTACAAGAGTCTTAACGATATATTCTCTTTTGATTCAGACCTTGATTATGAGACCACATTGAACGGATTCTTAGAGGGTGATTCACTTTTTACCATAGTTACCTCCGATGCCATTGCAAGGTCCCGCGAACTGAATGCGGACAAAGAAAAACGTCTTCAGGAACTTAACGATACCCTCTCGGCCGAAAAAGAAAAAGCTTCCAAAGAAGCCGATGCGGAAGGCAAGGAAGAAGCGGACAAAGAAAAACTTGAATCCATTCAGAAACAAATCGATGAAATAGACTTGTACGAATACGGATTTGCCCGTGTTCCCTTCGTCAGCGAGACTCTTAAGTCAAGAGCCCTTTCCGTAACCGACGCTATAGTAATAAACGGCTATTCCGAAGGTAAGACCGAGGCTGACAAATTTGCCGCATACCTTTCAAAAGCCTGTGCGGCAAGCGTTTACCAAAAGACCGGTCGTCTGGCGGCTGCATATGATGCAGGATACGAAGAAGGCTCTCCCGAGAGACTCTTCCAGGAGGAATACAAAGAATCCATTCCCTTATCCAAACTTGTGGAGGCGTCCAACCTCTGGGTTCAGTTGGAGATTACCCTTAAGGAGATCTGGACCGGCTCAGATCCCACGGAATGTCTTAAAAAGCTTTCCGACCAGATTAAGTCTCAGCTTGTTACGGAGTAAATTTAATGAAAAAGAAACCTGTTAACAAACCGGCTTGTATAATTTGTCTTATATGCGGCGTCCTGCTTTCTTTGGCAGGATGCCTCTTTGCGCTTAAAATGGGAGTTTTTCGCGATAAAGGCGCTCTTTATAAGAATCCCGGCAACATAAATATCCTTATCGGAGATACTGCAATCGGTGAGTATACCATTGTGCAGAAAAGCGGATTAAACGGTGCCGCATCCGAACTTAGGGATTATATTTACAAGGCAACCGGCACCAAACTTAAGACCAAGCTCACTTTCGGCGGCGTGGACAGATACATTGCCGTATCAAAAGAAAAAAATCTAAGGGACTACGATTCACGAGTTTTAATTAAAGACGGAAACATTATCATCAGGGGCAGCTCCGATGAGGACTGTGTTAAAGCCGTAAGAGAATTTGCCAATTTGTATCTGGGGCTTTCTTTTGCGGGCGAATCGAGGGAACATTTGTTAAGTACCGAGGGAGAGACCGTCAGGATTCCCGCAGATGTGTATGAATGTCCCGAACCCTGGATGCGTGAGAGAGAACCCATTATCTGCCTTTGGAAGACCAATATGGTGAGGGGCGCTTACTACAACTACGGAACTTCTTTAAAGAGCGAACTGTTATCTTATTCGGATGATATGCTTTATTCTTACGTAAAGATGATGCATGACTGCGGATACACAGGTATTCAGGTTACAGAGATGTGTTCTGCATGGGCGGCTTACGGCAACTATGAGTATGTGCATGAACGCATAAGATTCATGGCGGACGCGGCTCATTCCATGGGTATGAAGTTTACTCTGTGGGTGTGGGGCGCGGAGTTTACCGGCTACGGCTGGCAGGACGATTCCGTGGAGTATTACGGAAACAGTTCCGAGTACTATGAACATGCTCAGGACAATCCCCGTGCGGTTGCAACCTTTGACAAATACTATTCGATTTATGCTGAACTGGCGGATTGCTCCGACCGTGTGATTGCTCATTATTTTGACCCTACGAATCTTGCCAATCAGGAGGATATCGCTTTCTTTGCCGCAATGTTGAGAGACAAGTTCAGAGCGGTTAATCCGGACATTGATTTCGGCGTTGAAAGCTTTACCAATCTTGTAAACATTCACAAACTTCAGGCTGCCCTTGGGGATGACTTTACCATGTATTCGGGCGCTGATACCCTGTCAGACATTTCCTGGGAGAGTTTCAGACAGATTACAAACGATCTTGGCTTAGGATACGGTATCTGGTCGTGGAATTTAACCGAGATGGAAATAGACCAGCTTGCGGAGATGAATGTTAACTCAGGACTCATAAAAAGCGTATATTTAAAGACGGCAGGTAGCGATCATATCTGTAAGCCTTCGTACTGGAGCGAGATGGATTCCTACCATATTGTCAATTTCTTCTCCCATTACGTAGCCGGAAGACTGCTTCAAAATCCCGAGGAAGACAGCGATGCGGCATTAAAGGATGCGGCGGTTTCTGTGGTGGGACCTGAGTATGGCGATAAACTGTATGAGGTGTTAACGCTTATCGAAGATGCCCGTACAGGTGAGGATTTTGACAGCTTTAAAGGCATCGGCACAAGCGGAGACAATTATTTTTTGAGCCCCGACTATGACGGCAAGGGCATTTATGAGCGGTCTGTGAAGGCCCTTTCCTATCTTAACGAGATGATAGATGCAGATATTACCTGCAGCACGGTTTCATTTCCCATAAGCGTTACGGAGATTCTTAAGCTTATTAAGCCTCACGTCAAGCAGATTCAGGAGTTTGCCGACTTCAGAATCAAATATGACGAACTTGCGAAAAAGCCCGAAGGAGCCGTAAGCACCGAGGATGTGGCCGCCATATATACGCCGGTTTGCGAATACGATGTTATTACAGGGCTCTGGGGGCCGCCGGAAGGAAGGGCACAGTACGAACTCGTGGAGAGACTCTGCGAGTCGCGGGGGCTTTCCGTTCCTCATGACAAAGTATTCGACTATTACAGAAAGCAGCGCATTTATGCAGAGCTCCTGTCCTATCAGAAGAAGTCAAAAGAATGCCTTTATTTTGACAAAGAAACCTGCTTCCAGTTTGGGGTGGCCATCAGAAAAGAGGACTGCAAGCGTCTGGTTGAAGAACTTGTGGAAGAGGGTATTATGTCCGAAACCCCTGAAGGCAGAGTGTATCTGACGGATTGGAAGCGTTATACGACGGATTACTAAAAGGGGTTGCGTAAAACTTCTTTTTAAGATATTATTTGTAAGTCAACACAAATCCTCCGGCTTTCGGAGGTAACATGAAGAAAGTATTTCTGTTTGTTCTTTTTACTCTTGTCACCGGGCTGTGTGCCTGCGGGGGACGGGAGAAGATTTCCTATGCAGAAGAAATTTTAACCGAAGAAGATACGGCCTTGGATTCACAAAGTGAGTCGAAGGCTTCTTTTCGCGGGCAGATTTATGTTTATGTGGCGGGATGTGTGGTGAACCCCGGAGTCTATATCATGCCTGAGGGCAGCAGGGTATATGATGCCATAAATGCAGCCGGGGGAGTAACAACCGAAGGGGATGAGTCTCACATGAATCCTGTCAGCCTCGTTCATGACGGTGACCGGGTAGTGGTGCCACAGTCAAAAGAATATAGCGAGGAGACGGGAGAGGGCGGCTCCGGGCTCATTAATATTAATCAGGCAGGAGAGAGCGAACTGATGAAGATTCCCGGCATCGGCGAGGCCAAAGCTAAGGCAATAATCTCTTACAGAAACAAGCATGGCGCATTTTCACGTCCGGAAGACATTATGAAGGTTTCGGGCATTAAGGAAGGTACCTTTGAAAAAATCAAAGATTATATCGAAGCTTACTGATTTCCTGAGGGTGCGTCCTCTTTTTGCCATGGCGGTGGCGATATTACTTCTCGATATATGTTATGTTAACTTAGCCTTCAAATGGCCGGTTGTGGCGACCGGGGATGCTGAAACGGGGCATAGCGTGACAATACAGGGCACGGTAAGGGACAAGACATATGATGAGAGTGGCAGGATAAAGAGCATAATTCTTAATAACACTATATGTTATGTAAACTACAAAGTCCCTGAGACTGCCGATCCGCCCATCGATTCATTGATGCGTATATCAGGAGAAATAAAGGCTATCGACAGCCCCATGAATCCCGGTGAGTTTAACAGGAGATATTATTACGGAGCAAGGCGCATTTTTTATGAATTGCCGGCGGACAGTGAGGAGATTCTTCGTGTACCCCGGGTTGGGGTAAGAGAGTTTTTTTTCAAAATCAGACGGGACTTTTCAAAGCGAATAATGAGTTTTTTCCCGCTTGAGGGTGGTACGGTCAACACGCTCATCTGCGCCGATAAGAGTTACCTTCCGGAATCACGAAGGAGCTTATATACAAGAGTGGGAGTGGGACATTTTCTGGTAATATCGGGACTGCACATTTCGGCCGTGGGCACATTTATTTACAGAGGCCTCAGGCGGGTGGGAGCCAAAGTTTCTTCGGGTTGTATAGTGACAGTGTCCTTCCTGATTATGTACGGGCTTATGGTAGGCTTTTCGGTATCGGTAATAAGAGCCGTCATAATGTTTCTTGTCAGGCTTCTTGCCGATGTGTTAAAAAGGGTCTATGACATGATGAATGCTGTGGCCTTTGCAGCACTTATCAATATAGCCTTTAACCCGTTATGTATTATAGATACGGCTTTTATATATTCGTATGTTACCGTTTTGGTGATTTCGGTTTATATAACATATATTGCCGGACGCACCCGAAAGCCAAAGACAGTAAGAAAAAGAATTTCGGCAGCTCTTAAATTCCCGACGGTTCTATGGCTGTTTATGCTTCCGATTAATCTTTATCTGTCATTTGGATGTTCCCTTATGTCTGTTATTGCCAATACCTTGCTGGCGCCTCTTTCGGTGCCGATACTGGTGTCTGCTTTTCTGGGATTTGCCCTTTCTTTTACGGGGGTTACCTTTCCCACCGGGGTGGCGGATTTTTTCGTAGCCCTGATGCTTAGAAATTTCGACAAACTGTGCAGGCTCGTGGACGGAGCTCATATATTCACTTTCAGAGGACGACCGGCGCTATGGAAACTGTGCATTTATTATGTTGCCCTTCTTTGGATATTGGCGGACAAGGGCAGGAACATCGGAAAAATCCTCGCAACGGGGGCGTTACTGGGACTTATACTTTTTATGACTGAATCGGTCAATATGGCCGGACGTGTTACGACTCTATATGTGGGTCAGGGAGAATGCGTGGTAATCCACACGGGGCGCGGCAGAGCTTCGTTATATGACTGCGGCTCCACATCCAAGACCGGTGTGGGGGAATATATTTTGCTGCCCTATTTAAAACTGACCGGCGTTTCGCAAGTGGAGGGAATACTTGTGTCTCACGGCGATCTTGACCATGCGGGCGAGGTGGCATATCTGTGCGAAGCATTGCCACGGGAGGGTATTGCCGTCAATCACTTATATACACAGGACATTCCGAAATCTGCCAAAAGCAGTTGCCTGTTAGAAGCAGAGCGTGCGGCAATCGCAAATCGCATACAGGTGACACATCTGTCAAGAGGACAAAGAATCAGTGACGGCCGGCTTTCTTTTACCTGCCTGTGGCCACATAAAGGGCAGGCGCCGGAGGATGTCAATGCGGGCTCCATGGTAATAATGGCTTCGTCCGGAGATTTTGATACGTTACTGATGGGTGATGCCACCAAAGAAACTGAAAGCATAATAAAGAAAAGCGCCCTGACGGCGGCAAAGGGTCCCATAGAAGTATTACTGGTGTCCCATCACGGATCGAATACGGCCAGCGACGCAGGCTTTATTGAAGCGGTGCAGCCCCATGCCGCTGTTGTGTCTGCGGGAGTCAACAATCGATACGGCCACCCGCACAGGGAGGTTTTGAAAAGGTTTAAGGATATCTGCCCACATACCCGTCTCTTAAGGACCGACAAATCCGGGGCGGTGAGTATAGAAAAACGTGGCAAAAAAACAGTATTTTATGCATACAGAAGGTGAATTCAGTTAATAATTCATTTCGAAGTCGATGATAACATAGTTATGTTGGAGTATCGTAAAGCAGGATGCGGCCTAAGGCGCATAGTTTTATGGGGGACTGTGGCAGAATCTGTCTGCCGAATCGGAGGCTTTATGTCAGGGTATAAGATTAAAAACAGCAAATTTTGGCCGGTACTTAAGCCGTTTCTCGGCATAGCGGCAGCAGTCTTTATAAATATCTTTTTCAATCGACTGATGGGTCTTTTTCATATTCCGCTTTTTATGGATAACATAGGAACCCTTTTGGCGGCGGGGCTCGGAGGATATCTGCCGGGTATTATTACGGGCTATATGACCAATGTGGTCAATATGACCGCGGATATAGAAAATGTCTACTATGCCAGCTTAAGTGTACTTATAGCGGTCGCAGGCTCTTTCTTTTACAAGCGCGGGTATTTTGATAGGTTCGGAAAGGCGCTTATAACCGTTCCCGCATTTGCGGCCATCGGCGGCGCTCTCGGTTCATTTCTCACCTATTGTATTTACGGTTTTGGCATGGGCGAAGGTATTTCCGCTCCTTTTGCTTCAAAACTTCTTGAGAAGGGCGTATTTAACGTTTTTACCGCCCAGTTTGTATCAGACGTGGCAATTGACCTTGTGGACAAATTTCTGACCGTGCTGGCTGTTTTTCTTATTCTTAAAGTAATTCCTTCAAGAATCAAGGATTCCATGGGACTCTACGCATGGAGACAGAATCCTATTTCCAAGGACGATCGGGCCAGGATAAAGAAAGACACCATTAAGGGCATTCCGCTTGGCGTAAAGATTACAATGGTAGTGGCTCTTTTCATGATTATCATAGCTTTTGTAACCACATCAATAAGCTGTATACTGTACCATTCTTTTGCCATGGAACAGCTTTCGACCCCGGGTATTACCCTTGAGAGCATAAGGCTTTCGGAAGTAAGCTTTCTGGCAAAGGTTCTGTCACTGTTCGTAGGATTCTTTTTGATGATACTGGCATTAAGCGTATGGCTTGCAAGATATTTTGTAATATATCCCATCAATGCCATGACTCTCGTGGCGGAGCGCTTTGCATACGATACGGAAAAGGACAGGGCCAAAAGTGTAGATAGCGTTAAAAACCTTGAAATAAGAACAAGGGATGAAATAGAGAACCTTTATTCGGCCATGTCCCTCATGATGGAAGAATCCGTTGAGCACATGGAATATATAAAGAAAAAAGGCGAAGAAATCTCCAAGATGCAAAACGGACTTATTAATGTCCTTGCGGATGTTGTGGAGAGCAGAGATCAAAAGACGGGTCACCACATTAAAAAGACTGCGGCCTATACCCGTTATATTTTAAAGTCCATGAAAGAAGACGGGCTTCATGCAGACGTCATTACTCCCGAATATATCGAAAACGTGGCCAATTCCGCACCTCTTCACGATCTTGGCAAGATAGTGGTTTCCGACATGATTCTTAACAAGAACGGCCGGCTTGATGATGCGGAGTTTGAGAAGATGAAGAGCCATACTCTGGCGGGACGCGATATTATCAAAAAGACCATGGAACTTGCCCCCGATCCGGGTTATCTTGAAGAGGCTGAGAAGCTTGCCACATATCACCACGAGAAGTGGGACGGAAGCGGATATCCCATGGGAATCCAAGGCGGAGAGATTCCTTTAAGTGCAAGGGTTATGGCCATAGCGGACGTTCTTGATGCTCTTCTTTCAAAAAGAAGCTACAAAGAACCCTATTCTTTTGAAGAGGCCGTAAGAATCATACAGGAAGGCTCAGGCAAACACTTTGACCCCGAAATCGTGAACGTATTTATGCATCACATAGACGGAATCAAGGAAATTGCGGATTCTTTGGACAAAGACCTGTAATCCCGATTAAGTTGAATAATATTTAATTATATGCCGTGATATTTTGCTCACGGCATATTTTTATGAAAAAGAACTCTATACTTATATAACTTCATCCGCCTCTTTCGTATACTTGTACTTGTCTAGGGGGATAATACCTGACAGGAGGAACTTATGGATAATTTTACATTTTACGCACCCACATATTTCGCTTTCGGTAAAGGCGAAGAGAGTAAAGCGGGAAGCCTTGTCAAGAAATTCGGCGGCACAAAAGTGCTCATTCACTATGGCGGAGGCTCCGTTGTCAAAAGCGGACTCCTTGACAGAGTTAAGGCTTCTTTGACCGAAAGCGGTATTGAATTTATAGAACTCGGCGGAGTTAAGCCCAATCCCAGAAGCGGACTTGTATACGAAGGTATTGAGCTCTGCCGCAAGGAAAAGGTTGACTTTATTCTGGCGGTAGGCGGCGGCAGCACCATCGATTCTTCCAAAGCCATTGCTGCAGGTGTTGTATATGACGGTGATTTCTGGGACTACTACGAAGGCAAACGCATCGAGGAAGCTCTTCCCGTAGGTACGGTTCTTACCATTGCGGCAGCAGGCTCCGAAGGCTCACCCGACTCGGTTATTACCAAAGAAGACGGTATGCTTAAGCGCGGTGCCAGC
>JAEEGL012707934.1_pt1 | contig 10857 bp, 11 predicted proteins | sample 9134231 | NCBI WGS metagenome assembly JAEEGL01 (sample SAMN16246548, study PRJNA631951) | gut metagenome | biome: gut microbiome; feature: rumen; material: fiber-attached | host: Bos | place: Iran: Karaj | collected 2018-10
GGTGTTTTTTCTTTCTTAGTTGCCATAATTAATCCTCGAACAGCTTTTGCTGAACAATATTTGCACTGCGGGTCCCGGGCCTTTCGACCAGAGCCTTGCAGTAATCTTTATAATCTTTTATAACCGGAGCACCGTCCTTGATGAACTTTTCCGGTCTGTTTTCAAGTTTATACTTACTCACTCCACCAGTTGCAAAACGAACTTCAAGATCCCGAAAAACTATATCCGAAACCTTTTCTGCAAGCTCTCCAAAAGCTACCTGATGAAACATTACATCGCGGTTATAGTCAGTTGCAAAATCAGCAGTGATAAGAGCACCGCTTCCTGCAGGAGCTTCTATAACCACAGTTGCAGGAGACAAGCCTGCTATAATCCTGTTGCGCCCCACAAAATGCCAGTTTGCAATATTCATGCCGGGCTCGTACTCGCTTATAAGGCAGCCGCCGCTTTGCAAAATCTGTGCCGCCATTTTTTTGTGCCTGTAAGGAAGAACCTCATCAATGGCACTTGGAAGAACTGCAATTGTGCGGCCAATACCGTCACAGGCAGCTTCTCCGCCCTTTTCCTTTGCATCAAACCAGGCGTTCAAAGCTCCCTGGTGGGCACAGCCGTCTACTCCATTTGCAAGCCCTGATACAACCGAAACTCCATCCATGGCTGCAGAATAAGCAAAATCAATTGTGGCCTGGCGCCCTGCTGCCGTAACCCTTCTTGTTCCAACCACAGAAACAGTGCGTTCACAAAGCACTTTAACATCTCCGCGGTAAAATAAAAGATAGGGAGCATCAGGTATCTGGCGTAAAAGCTCGGGATATTCTGCATCTTCAAAGAAGACAAGCCCGATTTTCATCTGTACGCAGCGGTAAAGAGCAGCCTTTGCACATCGCAGATTTTCTGCTCCGTTCCAGATTACTCGTTTAGAAAAAGAGCGCCCCACCAGCTTTTCAAGCTCTTCTATAGAACATAATGCAAGTTTAGAAGTACTGTCAATAAGATTTGCGAATTTTTTTTTCTCTTCCAGCGTTAAAAAGGTAATTCTGGCCAGAAAAAGCCTTAAGAGGAGCTTATCATTGTCTAAATCAGTTTGTGTAGGCAGCATCTAAAACTATACTTTTATTTTCCTCTGCAGTTTTTTTAGTGTCTTCGGACTTAGTAGTTTCAATGATTTTGTCGTACATTTCAACAGATTTATCGAAATCATAGTTGGAGTAATAGGCACGGGCAAGGACAAACATAGTATCAAGATTTTTTGTATCAATTGAAAGTGCCTTTTCCAGATGAGGAATTGCCTTAGCCGGTTCATCAAGTTCAAAAACATAAAGAACACCAAGACCATAGAGGGCGCGAACATAACGGTCTTCTATCTGAATTGCCCTGAGGTAGGCTTCTTCGGCCAGCTTAAGATAATTATATTTAACTTCGTTTGTTCCGCTGGCATTATAATCCAAGGCAGCATGAGACATATAGCCTGCACACACACCCACATAATAATAAAGATTCTGATTATTCGGATAATACTGAAGGGCTTCTTCAAAGCATTTGAGGGCTTCGCCATACATTTTATTATCAAGATAGCGGGTACCAAGAATTTTATACCAGATGCCAATCTGACTTTGGGCCAGCTGAACATCGGCAACCCTTTCCTGATATTTTTTTATTGCATCTTTAAGCTCTTCTATAGTTGTAGGGCTGTCTACTCCCTCTTCCATTTTTTGATGACGGATTACTGTTTTATTTGAAACTCCGCCACAAGAAACAAGAAGAAATACAGCAAAAAAGACAAGAAGTAAAGCTTTAATCCTGGTCATTTTTATTCCCCTCAAAATATTTTTTATGTGCATCTTCCAGCTGACGGTCAGTAACATGAGTATAAATTGTTGTCGTACTCAAATCACTGTGTCCCAGCAGCTCCTGGACCGAACGCAGGTCTGCACCTCCGGCCAGAAGATGAGTTGCAAAGGAATGCCTCAGGGTATGCACCTTGGAATGAACCCCCGAAAGGACTTCCAGCTGTTTAAACCTTTTCCATACACCCTTTCTGGAAATTGGCTCTCCTCTGTAATTTACAAAAACTTCAGAAATATTTCTACCCTTTACAAGCCCCGGACGCACCTGGTCCAAATAATTTTTCAGTTTTTCTGCGGCCAGCTGACCAAAGGGTACAAGTCTTTCTTTGTTTCCTTTTCCACAGACAAGAATCAGGTGTTCATCAAAATGAAGATCAACTACTTTAAGGCTGCAGGCTTCGCTGATTCTTAATCCACAGGAATATATAAGTTCAAACATTGCTGCATCTCGAATTCCTTCCGGAGTAGAAATATCTATTGAAGAAAGAAGTCTGTCTGTCTGCTCAACCGAAAGAACTGCAGGGAGGTGCCTTCCGGCTTTTGGTCTATCGAGTGTCAAAGACAGATTCTCGCTCCAATAGTTTTTTCTTACAAGATAATCTCCAAAGGCTCGCAATGCAGAAATATCTTTAGCAATTGTTAACTCTGAACAACCGTCCGTTTTTCTTTTAGTAAGAAAATAGACAAGATTCAGGTTTGTAACATCCTTTAATTTTATTTTTTCCTGAACAAGCCAGTCCAGAAACTCTTGAGCTGAAATTTTATAGGTTTCTGCAGTTTTTTGCGCAGTTCTTTTTACAAGTACCAGATCGCTGTAAAACTGTTCCAAAAGTGTCTGAACTGTCATTATCCGGCAATAGCTCCTTAAAAAGCCTTAATCGTCGGAAAGATTTATTCCCCGGCTATACTTTTCAGTCCAGATTGCCGGCTGACTCAAATCATCAGGATCTGCAAAAGAATCTGGTCTGCGGATTGTTTTTCTAACAGGAGAAGAAGTTTCTGCATCTTCAAAAAGAGAGCCGCCCCATGCAGAGTTTTTACTATCTTCTTCCGAAGAAATCAAAGGCTCTTCTTTATCTGGATTTGTTTCAAAAGAAAAAGGTTCTGCTTTTGCAGCGGTATCAGGATTTTCTGCCTGGCCGAATTTTTCTGCAAAGGAAGAAGGCTCTTTATTTAAATGAAGGATAGAATCCAGTTCAGAAGCCTTAACTACATTAGGATCATTAATTACAGGAGCAGGAGCTTCTTTTTCTTTTTCTACCTGGGCAGAAGAAAGAGAACCGGCGGCATTGTCAAAGCCTGTTGCAATTACCGTTACGCTGATTTTATCACCCATTTGAGGTGACTGAACCTGGCCCCAGTAAAGATTATAATCTTTTGCTGCCCGTGAATTAACGATTTCACAAATGCTGTCAACCTCTGCCATGGAAACTGTATCGCTTGCACAAATGTTGATAAGAAGATTTTTAGCCCCATCAATGTGAGAATCTTCGAGCATAGGATTTGAAATAGCTTTGGTTGCAGCATCTACTGCACGGTTTTCGCCTTCGCCTACACCAATACCGAAAATTGCATTTCCCTGACCCTGCATTGTATTTTTTACATCTGCAAAGTCGGTATTTACACTTCCGGCATTTGTAATAATATTTGAAATTCCTTCTACACCCTGACGCAGTACATCATCTGCAAAACGGAAAGCATCTGGGACAGAAGTATTTTTATCTACAACCTTAAGAATCTGCTGATTTGGAATTACGATAAGAGAGTCTACCTGCTCCTTGAGTTTTTCAAGACCGGCTTTTGCCTGTCTCATTCTTACAGGGCCTTCAAAATCAAAAGGAGTAGTTACGACAGCAACTGTCAAAGCACCAAGCTCCCTGGCGATTCTTGCAACTACAGGAGCAGAACCGGTTCCTGTTCCACCACCCATTCCGGCAGTTACAAAAACCATATCTGCACCGCGAAGGGCATTTGTAATGAGTTCCTTATCTTCTTCTGCAGCCTGTTCTCCAATTTCAGGACGGCCACCGGAACCAAGACCTCTTGTAACCTTCTGACCTATTGCAAAGCGCTGTTCTGTTTTTGAACCTCTGAGAGCCTGTAAGTCTGTGTTTATGGCTATAAATTCAACATTCTTAATCTGGGCTTCAATCATGCGGTTTACGGCATTTCCACCACCGCCGCCACAGCCTACAACTTTAATACAGGTAGGGCTTGTGTTGTTTTCCAATTCTTCAAAATCAGAAGCAAGGCCCCCATTTTCTACGATTGATAAATCCGATACATTCATACTTCCTCCCATTATGAATCATCTTTTTTATTAATTTATTTAGAAGAAAAATTTTCGAATTCTGCTAAAGATATTCTCCTTTTTTTCTCCTCCGGCAGCCGAAGCTTTTTTAGGACGCCGTTTGCTGTTTCTTGCTTCGGCCAGTCCTTTATTTGCAACAACCAGACCAATAGCAGTTGCAAATTCCGGCTTACGATATTCTTCTTCAAGACCTCCAAGACTTTCAGGTTTTCCCAGTCTTACAGAAGAGGTTTTAAATATTTCCTGTGCCAGCTCTACTACACCCTGCATCTGGGCTCCACCACCCGTGAGGATAATGTTTCCAGAAAGCTTTTTAATAGAATCGCTGGTATTTTTAATAATTGCCTGTTTAACCATTGTAAAAATCTGTGCCATTCTGGCTGTTATGATTTTACAGATTTCTGACTTTGAAGTTAATTCCGGTTTTCTTCCGCCTACTCCAGGCAAAATTACATCTTCATCTTTATTTTTTTGAATACTTGGTGCCCAGCAGCAACCCTGCTCTACCTTGATTTTTTCTGCAGCAGCGACAGGAATACTGTTTACAACGGCAATATCATTTGTGACAAGATTTCCACCAACCTGAACAGAAGCAGTACTTACAGGAGCCCCGTCAATAAGAACAATTACATCCGTTGTTCCGGCTCCCAGGTCTATGATTATTGAACCAAGCTCCAGTTCATCTTCGTGACAGACTGCCTGAGTTTCTGCAAGAGTCTTGAGCATAACTCCGTCAAGCCCGTAGCCTGCCCTGTCCATACAGGTTTTTGTATTCTGAATTAAGGATTTTGAAGCAGTAATGATATGAACCTTTGATTCCAGCTTAAAACCAAGGCGGTTTATCGGATCAGGAATATGACCAATTCCATCTACAAGGTAATCCTGAGGAATTACATGAATTTTTTCCCTGTCTGCCGGATAATTAATTGCAGTTGCTATTTCTATTACTTTTTCAACATCTTCGGCAGTTACAGCAGAAGAGCCGCCCTTTCCATTATTACGGATAGGCACAACTCCCCTTGCATTCAGACTTTCTATTTGAGAACCGCCGATAGAAGCAATTACGGAATTTACAAGGATGCCACCTTTATTTTCTGCTTCTTCAATTGCAGCCTTTATTGAATCTTTGGCATCTTCTATATTAACAATTACACCGTTTCTTAAACCTGCAGATTTTTTTGCAGCCGTTGATACTATATGTAGAACTCCATCATCATCAACTTCGCCTATAGCAACTCTTATTACGCTTGTACCTATATCAAGTCCTACAATAGTTCTATCTTCCGCCATTTTAAAAGATCCTCTATCTTATCTTACACGAAACTGAGCCATAACGCAAATCAATTTCGTAGACATCTGCTCCCAGTTTATTGACAATGTCTAATACTACCATCATATACTTTAACGCATCTTCATTCAATGTGCGATCGGTTAAAACTTTAATTTTTGACTGAGAAGGAATAAGGGCAAGCTCATAGTTTCCTGTATCTTTTGGAAGAACACAAATTTCAGAAATGCCTGCAAAATAATTCTTACCCAGAGAAGAAATTTTATAAATCTGTTCGATTAAAGGACGATACTTTGAAGGGATACGCATACCGCCTGACATATGTTCAACAGGAAGGCCTGAAATAATAGGAATTACATTTGAATCAACAAGGGAACGGTCTTTTACAGGAAAAAGGACTCCATTTTTATCTATCTGCACAGGATTTGTATAACCGTCATCCATTACAAAAGTAACGGCAACAGCTTCTCTTTCCACCACATTTATAAAAATTTTATCCGGGAATTTCTTTTCAATCATTACATTATCAAAGCCTGGTTCTGAAGAAAGAATAGCTACTGCCTGAGAAACATTAAAATTGAGCCAGTTGGTACTTCCCATCGGTAAAAGTTTTTCTGCAATTTCTTCTGCGGTATAGTTTTTCTGGCCTGAAAAAGTTACCTTTGGACTGGAGAAAGCAGGCATTACATACTTATAAATAATAAGCTCTGCAACCAGAAAGAAGCAAAGAATGGCAAAAATAATTTTTACGGCCTTAAGCTTCTTTTCTCCATCATCCTCCTTTTTTGTAACTTCGAAATGTGATACTGGTACATTTTCTACAGCTTCAGTATTATTCATCAAAACTCCGATATTACCCATTTTTTCTTCCCTTTTTCCTTTTTCTAAAGTTTTTTTATATAACAGTAAGCGTATCAACACTTATGTCTTCATATTGTTTTATATCCTCCGCCTTTTCCTGACAGCGGGATGCATTCAGAATAAAGCCGCACATGGCAAGCGTTACAATGATAGATGAACCGCCAACAGAAAAGAAAGGCAAAGGTATTCCGGTTGAAGGAAGGAGTCCGCAGACAACCATGCAGTTTACTATTGACTGCATCAGAATTACGGAAACACAACCAAAGCAACCATAGGCAGCAAACATGTTCGGACAATTAAATGCTGCCTTATAGCCTCTCCAGGCAAAAAACAAAAGCAGGGCAACATAAGCAATTACTCCAATATAACCCATAGCTTCTGACCAGCCTGCAAAAATATAATCGGCCTGAACTTCCGGAATGCTGTTAAGCTTTGAAAGTCCCCTGCCAATTCCTACACCCCAGACTCCTCCGGCAGTAATTGTTGCTTTTGCCGCATTTGCCTGGAAATTAAAGGTCTGTCCACCTTCTGAAGGCTTAAGAAAGCCTATAATTCTTTCAATACGATACTTTTCCGAAGTTATTACAAGGAATCCAACCGGAATTGCAAAAAGCATAAAAGGGAAAACCCATTTTAATTTTGCACCGGCTACAAAAAACATAAGGATTCCAATAAGAATTAAGAAAATGCTTGTAGAAAGGTCCCTCTGCAAAAGAACCAGCAGGACCATCAGAAGAAAAATGCCTACACAAGGAAGTACGTCTTTTTCTCCGGAAACATCTTCATTAAGTCTTTCGAAATAACTTGCAAGGTAAAGTACAAGAGAAAATTTTACAAGCTCCGACGGCTGGAAGGTAAAACGAAGAGGAAGTCTTATCCAGCGGCGGGCACCGTTTTTTTCAATTGAAAGCGGTCTTATAAAGGTTAAGGCACAAAGAATAAGGGTTCCAAGTACCAGATAGATGACAAGCTTTTTCAAGGTTTCCATATCAAGAAAGAAAATTGTAAGAAAAAGAATCAAACCGGCACCTGAACAGATAAGCTGTCTTTTTACAAAATAAAGGGCATCATTATTAAAGAAACGGGCAGCATAGCTTTGAGAGCAGACAAAAATGGTAAACATACCCAGTCCCCAAAGCAGAATCATAGAAATCAAAAGCCAGATATCGCTTTTATGATAATTTCCGGAAGGCTTATGTGCATAAAAATCATACTGATTAATCATTGTCTGCCTCCTGCATTTGAATTAAAGGAAGCAGCTTTTCCAGGGCCATGCTGTGAGAAGCCTTAATGAGGATCAGCGAATTATCCTGGGCAAAAGAAAGAATTTTTTCTGCGGCAGTCTTATAAAATTCATCATCATTTTCTTTAAAGTAAAAGGCAGAAGCTCCAAGCTCGTCATAAGCGGCTTTCATTTCAGGGCCAACCAGAATTACAAGAGAAGGAGATACAGCAATTACGGCTTTACCAGTCTGAGCATGGGCTTCTTTAGATTTTTCACCAAGCTCCTTCATGTCTCCGAGCACAAAGATTTTTACAGGACAAGAATCTATTTTTCCGCAGAAATCAATAACTTTATTCATTGAATCCGGGTTAGCATTATAGCAGTCACAAACAAGGCTGCATGTATTTCCATTTTTAAGAAGAGCCTTTTTTATTTCCATACGGCCGCTTGCAGGCTTAACTTCTTCAAGGCCCCTTTTAATTTCCGAAGCAGGAATTCCAAGCTCCCTGGCAAGGGCAATAACTCCCAGGGCATTCTGATAATTATAGTCCCCGGACAAAGGAAGAGTAATTTCAAGACCGTCCAGACTAAAACGGCTGCCTGACAAACCAAGCGATTCTATAAACTTTACTCCGCTTTCTGCCTGGCTTATATTTTTTCCAAAAAGGACAACCTTTCCCTTTACATTTTCCGTACACAAATCAGCAAAATCATCTTCTGCAGGAACAAAAGCTGCACCGGCAGCAGGAATATAATCAAAGGACTTTCTCTTTTCCAGGGCTATATTTTCCCGGCTTCCAAGAATTCCAATATGAGCGTTTCCGATGTTAGTAATTATTCCATACTGAGACTGCCAAACAGCAGAAATTTCTCCGATTTCATTTTTACGGTTCATTCCCATTTCGAAAATTCCGATTTTTTCATCACCGCGAATCTGGAAGATGGAAAGAGGAAGCCCTGTTTCTGAATTGAAATTTCCCTTTGTGTAAGCAACGGAATCCTGACCAAAATGAGCTTTACAAATGCTCACCAGCATTTCTTTTGTTGTAGTTTTTCCACTGGAACCGGTTATGCTCACGCGAATCATATTTGAAGCGACTTTTTGAGCATAAGCCCTTGCTGCAGATTGCAGTGCAGACAGAGTATTATCAACAGCAATGAAAACCACAGAAGCAAAGGAGGCAAAATCTTCTGTGGCTTCATTCCTGTTTACCAAAACTACTGATGCACCTTTTTCTACAGCCTGAGGAATATATTTATGACCGTTTTGAAATTCGCCCAAAAGAGGAACAAAGAGGCTGTTTTTCAAAACGCTGCGGCTGTCCGTTACAACAGAAGTAAAAAAGCATTGACCGGCCTTACCAAGAACCGTGCCATTACATGCAGAGACAAGAGTTTGTAAATCAAGAAGACTTTCTGTCATTTTTTCTCTCCCGTCATTTCTACACGAACAATATCTTCGGTCTGAGCCTTGTGCATGCCAAGCTCTTCTACTGCTATTCTTTCTATTCTTTCAGCACTTGAAAGCTGACTTATATCACTTACAAGTTTTTTATTTTCTTCTATAAGTGTTTCCTGCTTTACTTCCAGTTCCTGAATCTCTTTTGTAAGGTCCGTATACTTTTTTGTCTGTATGGCATAAAGAGTAAGCATGGCAGGCACAGACAGAGCCAGAAGGCAGATAAGAAGAGCTTTAAAGAAATCTTTAATTTTAAGCGTAGTCATCCTCTTCATATCAGAACCCCACTACTCCATCAAGGTGATACTGTGTTGCATCAAAAAGTTTGCGCACAACACGAAGCTTGGCACTGCGGGAAGGAGAATTAGCTTTAATCTCTTCTTCTGTAGGACCAAGAGGCTTACGGGTGATAATCTGTGCACACTGACGGCCGCCGCAACGACATACGGCAAGCTCCGGAGGACAAACACATTTTTTACCAAGATTACGAAAATAATTTTTAACAATTCTATCTTCAAGGGAATGGAAGGTTATAACTCCCATTTTGCCCCCTTCTTTGAGGCAATTAAAGGCAGCATGAAGTGAACGAGGAAGTCTTTCCAGCTCTCCATTAACTGCAATGCGCAGAGCCTGGAAAGTTCTGGTTGCAGGATGAATATTGCCGTAACGATAATTTGCAGGAACAGCGTCCCAGATAATCTGAGCCAGCTGCTTAGAGGATTCAATCCTTCCATTTCGTCGGTTTTCTACGATTGCACGGGCAATACGACGGCTGAATTTTTCTTCACCATAAAGATATATAAGGTCTGCAAGTTTTTCTTCGGCAAGCTCATTAACCAGATCTGCGGCAGACTTTTCCCGGTCAGGATTCAATCGCATATCCAGTTCTTCATCGTAACGGAAGCTAAAACCTCTCTTAGATTCTTCATAATGATAAACAGAGATTCCTAAATCAAAAAGGATAAGATCAGGGCGGTCATATTCTGCCGGATAATTTGCATAAAAGTCATCAAACCAGCCGTTATAAAAATGGATGCGCTCTCCAAACTGAGCAAGGCGTTCCCTGGCTTTTGCCTGAATATTTTTATCGGCATCCAGACCAATTACAGAAAGATTCGGAAATTTAGAAAGGAAATGAAAAGTATGTCCGCCCTCACCCAAAGTTGAGTCAATCATAAGTGCCTTGTTTTCGTAACTCTCTCCAACAGGACTTAAACAGTCGAGACATTCTTGTAATAAAACCGGCGTGTGCACGATCTTCATTTTCAAAATTTAAAAAATCACCCGACTCGATTCCCCACCCAAGAATCAAGACTGGTAATTTTTTCCCTTCCACCCAATAGTTTTTTTTATATCAATTCAGGACAAGTCCTAAAAATTAATATCATTAAATTCTTCGGCCGCTTCTTTGAACGACTCTTCGCTGTCTGCAAGATAATCCTTGTAAACAGCTGCATCCCAGACTTCTATAAACTTTGCAACACCAAGAATCGTGCAATCCTTAGAAAGCCCGGCATGCTCACGCAAACTCTGGGGAATGGAGAGGCGTCCGTTTTTATCAAACTCAACTGCCTGGGCAGGAGCAATAAAATGTCGAACTACCTTCATGCTTTTTTCTTTCAAAGGTGAAGCATTAGCCATCATCTTTGTCTGAAAATTTTCCCATTCATCAGCAGTAAAAAGCCATAAGCAGCGATCAGAACCCTTGGTAACCATAAGTACATTGCCCGGAACTGCTGTCCTCAACTTGGTTGGGAATGAGAGCCGTCCCTTTTCGTCAATCGTATTATTGTATTCACCAGTTAATAGATTCATACCCACTTACTACCACTTTCTACCACTTTTTCCCACTTATCTCCATTTTAC
>JAEEGL013132111.1_pt1 | contig 10857 bp, 9 predicted proteins | sample 9134231 | NCBI WGS metagenome assembly JAEEGL01 (sample SAMN16246548, study PRJNA631951) | gut metagenome | biome: gut microbiome; feature: rumen; material: fiber-attached | host: Bos | place: Iran: Karaj | collected 2018-10
CGTGAACGGCGCCGGCAAGCGTATTCCCGTTCTCCCGAAGATACGCGAGCATCTTCGGGAACGTATCGGGACCTTCGACCTGCACGCGCAGATACTCATAGCCGGGAACGGTCCATCCGGTCCATCCCTGCGGCGCTTGCGCACCGTCTGTGCACTCCGCGCCGGCCAGGTACAGCCCGCGGCTGAAATCCTCCTCCCAGGGAGCAAAGGAGCGGGAAAAATCGCTCATTGCGCCCCAAACGCCGGCAAGATTTCCGTTTTCGTCTTTCTTTACAAGCGAAGCGATCTCGGGAAAATGCGTGTTCGCATCCGCCCAGAGCTTCCGGATGAACCCTTCGCCGTCTGCGGTGGAGCCTTCCTTTCCGATCACGACAAACGATTCTTTTTTGATCAATTCAACGTTCATAGCTGCCTCCGGCAGTATTCAAAAAGCAACTTCTTTAAGGGTTCCTCAAATAAAGTTCACTTTCGTATAATCTCTCGGTTTCGCTTCCGGCTCTTCATCCGGTACTCCGACCGTGATTCCGAACAGCAGGCGGCATCCCTGTGGCAGATTCAGCTCGTCGACGAACGCTTTTCCTTCTTCCGTTTCAAGGTAAGCGATGATCCCGCCGAGATAGCAGGTGCCAAGGCCGATGGAATGCGCCGTCAGAACCATATTCTCCGCGAGGAAGCAGGCGTTGTCGCGCGGGCCGTCGGCCGAAATGAACAGAACGACCGGCGCGCCGAAGCTGACGCTGAAATCCTCAGCGAAGAACCGCTCTTTCATCCGTTCGGGAAGATTCTCGTTTTTCTTCATCATCGCGGCGAAGCTCTTTGAGAGCCGCGCGATATAATTCGGATTCTTTACGACGGTGACGTGCCAGTTCTGGCAGTTGCTTCCGCTCGGGGCGAGGAAACCGCATTCCAGAATCGTGGAAAGCTGTTCCTCCGTAACCGGTTCCGCTTTGTATTTACGGATACTTCTTCTTTTCGAAATGACTTCCGTTACCTGATTACTGATCATTGCAGAATCCTCCTCTTCCTTTTTTCAGTGAATTTCTTCTTTGAAGAATGCTCTCAGAGCATCCGTCATTTCGTTTAAATGTCTGGTAAAGCAGTGGTCGTCTCCGCAAACGGTAACGAGCTTCGCGTTTTTGTAAAGCTCCTGCGCTTTGAGCGCGTATGAGTACGGAACGGCTTCGTCCTCGTCCCCGTGGATGATCAGAACCGGGCCTTCGTAGCGCGCGATCTCGTCTTCAACGTGGATCGTCTGCGCCACGCGGACGTAGTCTCCGGAGAGCTCCCGCTCCCCGGATCCGAGCACATCGGGGATATGCTTCGGGTCAAAGCCGGCGCCGAGCACGGTTCCTTTCCGCGCCGCCTCCGGGATCATCCAGGCCGGCGAAAGCGGGATGATCGCCTTGAAATCGTCCGCGCACATTCCTCCGACCAGCATGGTCAGCAATCCGCCCTGCGAATGGCCGCAGAGATACAGATCCGTTACGAAATCGAGCGATTTTGCGTAGCGTACGGCCGCGAGCGCGTTCGTCACCCATTTGTAGAGCGTATGGTCTTTGAACGTGCCGCCGCTTTTGCCGTGGCCGTACATCTCGACGCGCAGCACGGAAACGCCGGATTCGACCATCGCGTCCTTCGCCGCGACGATGTGATCCTCCTCCATGTGGCCCGTAAAGCCGTGGATCAGAATGCAGAGCGATCCCCTCTGCGCGCCTTCGGGGCGGTCCAGCTTTGCGTGAAGCCGGATCCCGTCGCTGTCAAGATAGAATTCTTTCATGATTTTCTCCCCCATTTCCTGCTTTAAGTCAGATCCGTTTTTTCTCGGGTCGGGATTCCGTTCGGATGATCAGGGCCGCAAATCCGGAATATAGCTGCAGCACTGGCGCATCTCTTCCTCCCGATACCTTACCGTGATCGTTTTGTACCACGCGGCGCCGCGCATTCACGCAAGCGAAAAGCGCCGCCTTTTTTATTAATTATACCGGAATTTCTGCGGAAGTTCAACCGGATTCCGGCTTTCATTTTCCGAATTCGTAATTTTACAGGTTCTGCAAAAACACACGATCGGGCGTTTACGCCCGCCGTGTTGAAATCCGGATCTCCCGACTTGCGGCTTTCCAAAAAATCATTGACGAAGCGGTAAAAATATCGTAGAATAAGCGCAGCAAAAAAGTATCAGGAGGCATTGTCCTATCATGAAAAGAGCATTCGCGTTGATTCTGTCCCTGCTTTTCGTCCTTTGCCTGTTCGCGGCCTGCGGAGAAAAGGCTCCCGAGCAGCCAAGCTCCGAAGAAGCGACGCAAAACAGCCAGAGCGCACCCGCACCTTCTTCGCCCGAAAGCGCTCCCTCGGAAGGAAGCGGCACCGCTTCGGCGGAAAGCACCGCTTCCGAGGAAAGCGAAACGTCAAACAGTGAGGAAAGCAGCAACACACCGGCGCCAGCCGTTACAATGGACTTCGACCCAAAGCCGTATCAGGATCCGGGTGACGACGATCGCCTGAACGTTTTGGCCTACGCTTCGAACAGCGGCAGCAAGCCGGCGATGGTCAAAATCCGATACAAGGCTTTTGATCTGGAGGGCAACGCGCTTTCCGTATACGAAATGTTCCGTGGCACCTCCCGGGAGGAATACGTCAGCACCGTTTATGTTCCTGCGAAATCAGAGAAATTTCCCGTAGCTTTCGCACTTCCCACGGGCTTCAAATACAATTACGAAAAACAAGAGGATATGCCCGAGATCGATCACATCGATTTCGAGGTTCTGGAGATCGGCGAGGCGGATGTTGAGGATCTCAGAGATCATTTCACCGCAGGAGAACCGGAGATCCGCGAAAACCATATTTATATTTACGTAAAATTCGATTCGGAGATCGGCGACAACTACGCTTCCCTCTACCCCAACTATACGCTCCTGGGTTACTCGGGCGATACGGTAACAACCATCAGCTGCATCACATATTTTCCTGGCGGCACGAGCTCCTTCTCCGTAGGATACGCGAAGAAAAACAACGACAGTTCGCTGCTCGTTTATCACCATATTCCGATTGAGCCGATCGACCGGTGGGAACTCTATCTGGGCTGCATCGCAGCGGAGAAATAAGAAAAAGGAACCGGCTTTAAGGCCGGTTCCTTTTTGATCCGCGCGGCAAATTCTTTTTTACAATTTCGAAAACGCATTCTATTGAAGCGGCGCGCGGAAAGATGTATACTGAAAGCAGAATCAAGCGAAAACCGCAAAAACAAGAAAGAAGGCTTTAGCAATGAAAATCATCCATACTGCCAACGCACCCGCAGCCATCGGCCCATATTCTCAGGCGATCGAGCACAACGGAATGATCTATACCTCCGGCCAGATCCCGATCAACCACGCCACCGGCGCAATCGAAACGCAGGATCTCAAAGAGCAGGCGCATCAGGTCATCCGGAATCTCAGTGCGGTCCTCGAAGCCGCCGGAAGCTCTCTCGAAAACGTTGTGAAAACGACCTGCTTCCTCAAGGACATGAACGATTTTGCTGCGTTCAACGAAGTGTACGCGCAGTATTTCACCAAAAATCCAGCAAGAAGCTGCGTTGAGGTATCCGCACTGCCCAAGGACTCCCGCGTGGAAATCGAAGTCGTCGCCGTGCTTGGATAATAACACTTCAGAAGCTGCGACAGCGCCGTGCCCAAACCCACCTCCTCCCCTTCGCAGCTTTCGCTGCCGGGGCTGCCGTAATAAACACGAAAGCGCACCGTCTCCGGTGCGCTTTTACTTTTTTAACCGACAAAGGGCGCGGTACAAATACCCGATGCGTTCGTCAACGATTCCTGCGGCATAAGCGCGGCACAGCCGTTTGCTTTCCGGGAACGCGGACGGTACCCGGCGGCAGAATATAACTCTTTGCTTTCTCCGCCTCGTACAGATGGGATTTCTCAATCCGCAAAACCCTGACTTAACGACCGGTTACGGACTTCGCGAATTCTTCAAAAGAAAAGACGCTGTGATCCGCGGCAGATCCCGTTTTGTTGAAAAAGCAGGAAGGAATCTCACGCTCCCTGAGATTCTTTGAGATACAAGGCGCACAGCCTTGCTCGTGATTTGTGGGATGCATCGGGCACTTCGTATCGCGGCAGGTGCAGAACGGGCTCAGATTTTTCATAGATTTCTCCTTGTCGCAGTATCGATCGGTCTGAGTCGTAGCCGTGTTTACAAAAGCCGTGTAACTGCGATCCTTTTATCTGTCAAGCGCGGTATTGAGAGAACGGAGACCCTCACAGCCTGTTGATCCATTCCCGCGCCTGCTCGCGCGTTTTGAAAACATACGTCTGCCGATCCGGATATTTCCCGAGCAGCTCATAGATTTTCGGGCGGTTTTCGGTTCGATAGCTGCGTACCTGCTCCACAAGCGCCGGATCGAGCTCGTTTTCCGTCCATGGAATATCGCCCCGGGCTTTTCCGACTCTTTGGGCGATTCCCTCCAGGCAGACCGCTTCGCTGTAATCGAGAAAGATCACCGTATCGCAGCGTAAAAAGCGCGGCTCGTACGTCCGGCTGTAGTCGCCGTCGATGATCCACGTTTCGCCGCGCAGGATCTTCTCCAGCCTGCAGTCGAATTCTTCGCGTGTGATATGCGTCCGGTCTGCCCGCCACCAGACGTTGTCGAGATGATAAAGCGGCAGCGCGGCACGCCGCTGCAGGTCTTTCGCAAACGTGCTCTTCCCGCTTCCGGAGCAGCCGAGCACGATGATTCTGTTTCCAACCGCCGGTTTTTCCATATTCGCCTCTTTGCAAATCATAAATCCCGCCGACGACCTCTGCCGCAGCGCCCGCACGATGTATTATTAAAGCGGATCTTCTTTTTTCGAATTCTCCCGTTCGTTTCTCTTAAAGAACCGGATAGAGCAATTTTACGATCACCGGGTAGAAGGCCGTCGTACATACCAGCCGGGTGATCTGCAGAACGGTTACGATCGCGGGATCCGCTCCGAAATCCTCAGCGACCAGCGCGGATTCCGACGCGCCGCCCGCCGAGGAGGAAAGCATCGCGGTAGCGATATCGATCCTGCAGGTTTTGCTGATGATCGCCGCGATCAAAACGTTGATCAAAACGAAGCCCATCGTGATCAGAACAGCGGGGATCAGCGCCTTTTTCAGATTTCCGAGGGATTCGTACGTTACGGTTACGCCGATCAGCGCGCCGCTCATCATCTGGGTGATCTGCCTTACGATCCTCGGCATATAGAGCTTTCCGGTGCCGAGGTTCACCGCCGCGGCAACGACCATGCTCACGATCAGAACCAGCGTTGAAAAATCCACGAGCTGCGCCAAAAGCCAGCCGAGCACCCCGCCGACCAGCGCCACACCGGCCGAGAACGCGATTCGTTTCCGGCGGGTCTGGGGATCCATCGCGTCCCGTTTCTCCCTGGCGCGCCGTTCGGACTGTTCCGCCTTCTCCAGCGTTCCGCTTCTTCGCGAAAGGATTCTGACGATGGGCATGGATACGAAGTAGACGCTCATCAGGCGCAGCGCCTGCAGCACGGCGACAACCGCCGCGTCGCCGTTGAGATCCATCGTCATCAAGGTCATATCCTGCATTCCTCCCGGGGCTACGGAAAACAGAGAAGTCACCTCGTCAAGCCCGGAGTTATAGTAGAGAACAATGCCCATCCCAAGGCACAGGCTCAGAATGATCACGACCAGAATCACGGCCGGCTTGATCAATGTGAGGAGCTTTCTGAGCGTATCGCGGGTCACGGACATTCCGATAAAAAGCCCCGCCACTGCCTTGGTGACGTTCTTCATCCCGCTGTACATAAACATCCGGCCCGTAAACACGTTGAGAACGCCGACGAACAGCAAAGCTCCGACCAAAGGCCCCGCCGGGACCTTCAGCTTCCGAAACAGAAATCCGCCGGCCAGCGCCGCCGCGATCGTTACCAAAAACCACATGAATTCTGACATATTCTTGATCCTTTCCAGGAGTTCTGCGCAACAAAATCATCTGTTTTCCGGATTTCGGAAAGACGGACTGTTCGGGAAAAGTTCCCGGAAAACGTATTTTCTCAATAAGGACGCGGATACCGCCGCACCGGTCAAAAATACCGCAAAAGGATCCCGCCCCGCACAGGCGCATCGCGTGAGTTCAACCGGAGCGTGCTCTTTCCGCTGCCCTGCAAGCCTTCGCTAAAAGATTTATATGGATTCTCCCGAGAGATCGAACATGCGGATCTGCGGATGCTTTTCCGGCAGCTCCTGCATATAGGCGAAACACTCCTGAGGGGAGGACATCATGCCGTTTTCTTCGCAGATCCTGTAAAAAACGCTCTTGAGCTCTTTTGCGTTCGGGCTCGGCAGTTCGTACGTGTTCCCGTAGCGCCGGACGTATCGCTCCTTCATTCCCGGGAAATGCCGGTCCAGCGCCGCATAATAGTATTCGCGGTCGCCTTCCCTGAGGGTCAGGTCCAGCCCAAAATCGATCACGCCCTTCACGCCGGCTTCGGCACATTCCTGCAGGATCGCGGCAACATTTTCAACGGTATCGTTGAGGAACGGCAGGATCGGAGTGAGCCAGACGACGGTCGGGATCCCTCGCTCCTGCATCCGATGCAGCACTTCGATCCGGCGCTTCGTATTGCAGACGTTCGGCTCCAGAATGCCGCACAGTTCGTCGTCATAGGTCGTAAGCGTCATCTGTACGACGCATTTTGCCGAACGGTTGATCTCCTCGAGAAGATCGATATCCCGCAGGATCCGGTCGGATTTCGTCTGTATCGCCGCGCCGAATCCGTATTTCAGAAGGATTTCAAGGCACTTTCGCGTCAGCCGCAGCTCTTCTTCGCAGTGCATGTAGGGATCCGACATCGCGCCAGTGCCGATCATCGTCCTGCTCCGTTTCGACCGGAGCGCCTTTTTCAGAAGCTCCGGCGCGTTTCGCTTGACTTCAACGTCCTCAAACGGATGCGTAAAGTGATAACAAAGACTTCTGCTGTCGCAGTAAATGCAGCCGTGGGTACATCCGCGGTAAATGTTCATCCCGTAGCGCCCGCCGCTGCCGGTCAGGATCCCTTTCGCTTCGACAAAATGCATTTTATACTCCGATCCATCAAGGTTTCATTTGACGTTTCTTCCGGCTGTGTCCCAGCACGCAAAGAGCGATCACCAAGCCGGCTGCTCCGGCTGCTGCCACAATTACGATCGCGGCAATCGCCCAGGTCGGGAATCCGCCATTTTCCGCATTTGCACCGGAACTGCCGGTGGAAAATCTTGCCGTAACGTTACGGTTTGAATCCGCGGTAAGAATCAGTTCGGAATTTCGGTCCAGAAGTTTTCCGGATTCATCGAGCCAGCCTTCGAACGTTTCTCCCTCTGAAGGGCAGGCTCTGAGCAGCGCGCGCGTTCCGGCGGGATAGCTGCCTGCGCCAAAAACATAACCGCTTCCCTTGATCTGAACGTCTATCGTACGCTGCGGGATTTCGTCCTCCAGCGCTTCGAGATCCGGCGTCAGCGCCCAACCGCTGGGATCTTCGGCGGAGATTTGATAATCCACACCGCGAAAACCGGTATCGAGCGAAACGCGATATGTCTCTCCTGCGCTCAGCGGAAGATCGTTGTACTGCGTGATTCGCGCAACGGATCCGTCGAGCAGCTCTTCGCACATCGTTACGATCTGCATGGATCCGTTCCCGGTCGCCAGCGCGGTCATGGAAACCTCCGCCATTTTCGGAACAACAAACACCTTGGCGCCGTCTTCGGCGATATACGCTTCGACCGGCGAATCTTCTTCAACATAGGGCACGTCGTTTTCGATCGCAGAAAGAAGCGTTCCGTCCGCGTCGTAAATCGAAACATCGACCGGGCAGTAGTATTTGACCATAACTTTGCCGTAATGGGATCCGGGATTGACGGAAGACGGCTCCTCCGTACATTCCAGAACGCCCGTCCCCTCCAGCGTTTTCATCCAGGCGAGCGTGTATTCCGCATAATGCGGGAGCAAAAGAGTTTTCTTTTTGATCGCGTCCTTTACAACAGCATCGTAAATATCGACCGCGTTCCGGATATCCGAAACAATCGGGATATTGTTGTTCAAATCCAGATTCGAGAGGATCATCCATCCGATCACGTCAATAAACGCATCGTCTATGCTTTCTTTTCCGTCCCCGCCGCCAAGCGTGCTTCGGGCCGTATCCATAAAATCGTTTTCATAGTACGCGTATATTTCGTGGTTCGGAATCGCGTAATAGAGATCCCGCATCAGGCTGTTGATATGATCCTGCTGTTTTGCTTCCGGCATGTATGCGGGAAGGCTTCGATAGATCTCAAAGAGATTTGCCTGCATTTCTTTGAGATATCGCTTGTAGAAAAGATCGGTTCCGGGAGAAGGAAGGAACAATACTTTTCCGTAACGGCGGAATCCCCACTGATTGAGCGGCATTCTCGGAACCGGATCGGAAGGATTTACGATACTGTAAATATTTCCGTATTTTTCGTTTCCGGCATTGGGATCCGTTGTGCTCGCAGGCACTTCGAACCCATAGGCAAAAACGTCGTGCAGCTCATAATGCACCTGATCCGGCAGCACACCGCCGTCGTCCAGCGCAGCTCCGACCAGATTTGTGATCGCGGAAGCTCGGCTGTATCCGGCAACCCAGATTTTGATATGGCCTTCGATATTGTACTTTTTGATATATTCGTTCAGGGATCGGATCGCCTCGTCCCTGCCGAGTCCGAATCCTTTATGCTCATAGCTTCCGGCGCCGACGTAAAAATCTCCGGCCCATTCCGCTTCGTAGTTCCCGCCGCGGATTGCCACCGCGATCAGGGTCGTTCCGGTACTGAGCGTTCTGGAGGCGATCGCAACGCCGGCGGTGTTGTCTTCCGGTTTTTTGTGATAGTCTTCATTCGACCAGATTCTGTCCTGATCAAAGCCCGTTTCGATGAAGAAATCCTCGATAAATCTCGCGCCGTCTGCGTAATTATCGAAATAATTGTACGCCGCGAGAGCCATCTCCATGGACAGGACCGCAAGGTGAGAATCGTAGTAATAGCTGTTTTGCGTAAAGTAATCGCTGCTGTAGGTATAGGAAGCTTTGCCGACGCGCTTTGTCCCCGATTTGTAATTCGAGGTGGAGGCAAACGCAAACGTTCCGGATTTGTTCAGAGCGTTTTCCGGCAGGAGCTGCCAGGTCCACTCCTTTTGACCGGACAAGCCCATGGAAAACGACTGATCCGTATTTTTAAAGCTCAAAAATCCTTCGTCGATCCGCAGATAGTAGGTATGGCCTCTTTCCAGATGAACGGTCCCATAGGTGTTGCACATCGGAAGGCTCCACCACAGGCAGTTCTTTTTGTGATCGGTTACGCCGTCTCTCCAGTCGGCAACGATTCGGATCGAACCGCTCCGGGTCTCCCGATCCGCTCCGTTATAATCCTTGAAGTATACGGGCTCTCCCGTTTCGAGATCGCAGAGATAGATATTTCCTTTATCAAAGTGGATGTTTTCGATTTCATGGTCGAAATACAGGAACACCTGCGGACAGATATCCCCTTTTACGCCGCCGCTTGCGGGATTTGCCTCGATCAGCTTTACCGTTTCCGAAATCGGCTCTTCTCCCTGGCCGGAAGGCGGATCGGAACCCGATGGCGACGATTCGTCGTAGATGTAGCGCTTGGTATAATCCGGCGCACCGGGATCGAAATCAGAACCGTGAATGTATTTCGTCTCAATTACCCGACCCATGCTGTCGTAGGAATGCATATATTGATATAAATAGACCGCTTCGTTGATTCCGGAATCTTTTCCGGCGTTTGTGATCTCCTTGATCAGTCTGTTGCTGTCGTCATATTTGTAATAGGTATGAGCATATGTAAACGCGTCTTCCTCCGGCATATAAAAGTAGCCGGTATAGTACGACATCAGCATCCGGCCGTCTGAATAATAGTGATAGGTATACAGGCTGGATGCCGTATAGAAGTTTTCGAGCTTCGGATTGATTTGAGCGTCCGCTTTCGTTATGCGATTGAACGAATTATACTCAAAAACCATCGTGTTGAGCAAGGTCCCGTCGCTGCCGGATTCCGAGATCTCTTTGAACCTGCCGTCCGCGTCATAATAGAATCGGAAATACTCGTCGAATTCTCCGTAGATCCTGACTTCCGAGATCAGGCCGTCGCTGTTTTTCGTATACGTACAGGAACCGTCTGCGTAATAGCTCTTGTACGTCAATCCGACGGGGGCTTCATTCCCGAATTGATCGTAGACGTGAAAAGCATGTCCGTCGTCGAGAATGTTTCCGGCATCATCCAGCAAATATCGGATCGTTTTGTGTTCACTCTCATCCGTATAATTTCCAGAAAAATCGCGGTATTGATACCAGAATTCCTCACCGACCGGCACCGCGGAAGAGGTAGCCGCCGGCGCGGCAAGAACGACAGCCGGCGAAAGCTCCGCGCAGAAAAGCGCCGTCATGAGCAGAATCGATAATACTGCGGCAAGGAACCGTTTCATTCATAAAGCCTCCCGTAGCGTTTTTCAGGAAGAGTCCCATCAAAATTATACCGCAGCAAACAGCCGTTTTCAAGCGTTGAGGCCGAATCGCTTTTCCCGGTCGTTTACGCTTACGCAGATCAGAAAAGCCCCCTTTCGCCGAAAGACGGCAAAAGAGGGTTTCGCTTTTTGACGTTTGTTTTGCATGAAAACCGGATCACGACCGGCTGCCGGCACGGCCGAACGGCGCGGGATCTCCGTCTTTGAGGCGGTTGATCTTTCGCAGCATGGAGATCGCAAACGGCAGCGCGAGGCAGACGCCGGAGATCAGATCCGAAAGCGCCTGGCAGCAGGCAAGGCCTTCCGCGCCGAAGAAGCGCGGAACGATCAGC